>Ga0081455_10004544_pt1 | contig 15493 bp, 11 predicted proteins | sample TabmetS3T2R1_FD_70207 | JGI IMG/M metagenome (GOLD analysis project Ga0081455, IMG submission 70207) | Tabebuia heterophylla rhizosphere microbial communities from the University of Puerto Rico - S3T2R1 | ecosystem: Host-associated > Plants > Roots > Rhizosphere ... | reverse complement strand
CGCGCCGACACCGAGCACCAGCCGCCGATGCGTCTCCAGCCACGTGCGCGCGTCGCGCCGAAACGAGCGCCACCAACCCGCCGGCGGCGGGCGCAGCGCGAGCGCGAGAACGAACGGGAGCGCGAGCGCCGCCGCCTGCACCTTGACCGAGAGGTCGAGCCCGAGCACGAATGCCGCTCCGAGGTAGAGCGGCCCCGAGCGCCGCCTGAACGCCTCGACGAGCAGTCCCGCAACCGCGACGGAGAGCCCCGCGAGCAAGGGGTCCGGCTTGACCACCGACGACCACGCGATCACGTCCGCAAACGGATACAGCACGAGCAGGCACAACGAGACGATCAGGGCGATGACGCCGAGGAGCACCGTCCACTGCACGGCGCGCTGCGGAGGTCTGGTGGCGAGAATCCAGGTACACTAGACAACGCTCCGCACCGAGTCAAACCGTGATTGGTCCGCGTCGCAGCTCGAACTCTGTTCACATTCGAACCGCCTGTGTCGTCGTCGCCGGGCTCGTCGCCGCATGGTCGACCAGCGACTCGGCACAGAAGTCGTCCGCGCTGCCACGGGGACTCGAGACCTATCTCGCGACTGTGGTGCGGCCGACGTCCACCGAACGCTCGCGGCTGATGAGCGGCGCGCCGCTCACTCGACTGCTGGACGCCGACATCACCAAAGAGCTCGCCGCCTTCGGCGCGATCTGGATCGACGCGCCGGTGCGCCGCTACATCGATGCGGTGAAGAACATCGAGCGCTTCGAGCGCGGCGGACGCTTCAAGGTGACGAAGCGCATCAGCACGCCGCCGCGTCTCGACGATTTCGCCGACATGCATCTGTCGCCGGAGGACGTCGAAGACCTGCGGACGTGCAAGGTTGGTGACTGCGAGTTGAAATTGAGCCAGCAGGCACTGCAGACGTTTCGCACTGAGGTCGATTGGAAGGCCGCCAACCCGCAGTCAGGCGCCGATGCCGTCATGGTCGGCCGCGCCGTGCAGGGCCGGCCATGGTTTCCCGGCCAGCTTGCCCATTATCTCGCGACCGGGCGGAACGAGCGGAACAATCCGCCGCTCCCCGCGCAGCACCGCATGGCGGCCGCGCTGTACGATGACATGCTCGCTCACCATGGCGTGGCGATCGGCCGGCGCCATCGCACTGTCAGCGACATCCATGGCGGCCCGGGCCCGCAGGGCTGCAGCCCACGACCGTGACCCGGACTGCTAGGCCCGGGTCCCGATGGGCGGCTGGCCGAGGGCTGGCTGCAGCCGACGGAAGCGGCGGGCGGTTATGCCGCCTTGTCGTCTCCGCCGTCCCGTTCCTTGCGATCCCGCTCGACGATCACGGGCAGGGCACCGTGCGGATGATGTCGCGGGCGGTACTGCCGACCAGGATCTCCCGCACGGCCTGGAGCGACCGCTCGGACGCCGGTGAGCCGTCGTAGCCGAACACGATGGGGCCTGAGGGCGCCCTGCGAGCGGGCAGGTCAGCAGCCACGTGTCGAGAATGCCCGGCTCACCTGCCGGGATGCATCACGTCACCGCGTAGTTCCGGTCGACCCCGCGGCACGGTGACACCACTATTCCTGGTTGCGGCGCTCACGCTGTCGGTAGCCGTACGCGGCCTGAAGCACTGCCTCGTCGCTGGCAAATCCGGTGCCCACCGCGCCACCGACTGTCGCAATCGTGGCCAAGAGCCACGCCACGGCCAGATAGTCGCCTGCGTCTGCGGGATGGCCGAGAGCCGACCCGAGGATGCTACGTGGCAGGAGGAGAACCTCCACCAACAGGCCCGCGACGAATAACCCGACGTACAGGCACAGCACACCGATCGTCACTGTGATGAGGGTCGTCGCGTTGTAGAGCCTCGCGAGCTCGCGGTCGCCGGCGCTCGACGGGCGCTCCCACATCTCGTGATCGATCACCAGCCAAGCCACCATGGTCGCCACAGCGAGGACCGCGGCGATCCCCAGGCGCAGGGAACCCAGTGCGACCGCCATGCGCCACACCGTCTCGGTGATCAGGACGACTGCCCCCGCTGCGAAGGCAGCGGCGAACGCGCTCGAGAGCTGGGGGACGAGGAGCCAAGGACGGTTGGCCCGGACCATCCCGGCGAGGAGCCGCGCTCGACTGTGCCGGCCGGTGCCGACGAATCGCACGTCGATGTCGCCTTCGCCGGGCGTCGTCCTGGCGAACGGCGCCAGCTGGTTCGTGGCGGTCGCGGCGGGGGCCCCCTGCGGAAGGCTCTCGATGGCGTCCTCGACCAGCTCGGCGACGAGGCGGACGACGGCCTGCCGGGCCCGTCGCTGGAGGCGTACTGCTCCGAGGGCGGGCAAGGACGTGATGGCGACGCGGGCGCGGCGGTTGATGTCGGCCACGATGGGTTGGAGCCCGCTCCGTCGCGGCTGGTCGGTGATGCACACGACGACGTCGAGCCCGTGCCGCTGGGCTACGACGTCGACGATGTCCTTCAAGGCGAGGGCGCCCTGTTCGTCGGCGGTGAACCGGTGCTCGATGGCCACGACCCGCCAGTCCCACTGGTCTGAGACGTCACGGCGCAACTCCTCGGCCACATCGGCGGCAATGTCACGGGCCAGCTGGTAGGGGAGGCCGGGGTCGCCGACGAGTCCCACGACAATCGTCGATCCTGGCGCCGGGTGCTCGGCGGTCACGCCGTCTGCCCTCCTGCTTCGTCACCGCCCGGTACATCGTCCCGCAGTGGTGCCGAGTTGTCGCCGGCTCGGGGGCGCTGGGGGAAAGGCACATCCCGCCCCCCCGAGCCGGGGTGTGGCGACAGGACCACCCGATTCGTGCCAACCAGATGCTCAAAATGGTCCGAGCTCCCCCTCCGGGCATCACGTGATCGCGTGGACCTGGATCGCAGAACGGGAGGCCAACCCGGCGATGCGCCTCGGCGGGCTCGTTGCACATCACGCGATCGCGGGGTGCGCGCCGTCCGCGGGTGGCGCGACGCTCGCTGGGGTGCGGCCCGCAACCGCGGCCGGCAAGACCTGGCGGTCCGTCAGCGAAGGAGCGGGAACGTGAAAACCAAGGTTGCCCAACCGAGGATCGTCGACGATCGCGAGCTGCCGCCCGTCGGCAGATGGAAGATCGACCCCGCGCACTCCGACGTCCAGTTCGTGGCGCGGCACATGATGATCTCGAAGGTACGCGGGCATTTCCGCGAGTTCGAGGGGTGGCTGGACATCGCCGAGCGGCCCGAGGACTCGAGCGTCGAGGTGACCATCAATGCTGCGAGCATCGACACCGGCGACCCGGAGCGGGATCGCCATCTGCGTTCCCCCGACTTCCTCGATGTCGAGCGGTACCCCGCGATCACGTACCGCAGCACGGCGGTGCGGCCGGTCGACGGCGACCGCTATGAGGTCGTCGGTGACCTGACGATCCGGCACGTCACCAGGTCGGTAACCCTCGACGTCGAGTTCGAGGGCGTAGCCGTCGACCCGTGGGGCGGCGTGAGGGCCGGGTTCGTGGCGACGGGTGAGATCAACCGGGACGAGTTCGACGTGACCTGGAACCAGGCACTGGAGACGGGAGGGTTCTTGGTCGGGAAGGGCGTCAGGGTCGAGCTCGACGTCGAGGCCGTGCTACAAGCCGAGACGTGAGCGACGCCTCGGCCCCACCGGCCGGCCAGTCGCCGTTCCCCCCTATCGGGGACTACGCGTTCCTCTCCGACTGCGAGGTCATGGCCCTGGTGGCGCCGAGCGGCAACATCGAGTGGCTCTGCCTCCCGCGTGTCGACTCACCCAGCGTCTTCGGCGCCATCCTGGATCGAGACGCCGGCGGGTTCCGGGTGGGCCCCGCCGACCTCCTGGTTCCGTCGGCCCGCCGGTACCTACCGGGCACCATGGTGCTCGAGACGAGCTGGGCGACAGCGACCGGCTGGATCATCGTGCGGGACGTCCTGCTCATCGGGCCCTGGCATCACGATGGTGACGAGCGATCGCACACACACCGCCGCGCGCCCACCGACTACGACGCCGACCACGTGCTGTTGCGGACGCTGCGTTGCGTCACCGGTGAAGTACAGGTGGTCCTCGATTGCGAGCCCGACTTCGATTACGGCCGGCGCCGCGCCCGCTGGGAATACGCCGGGCCCGGCTACCACGAGGGAGTCGCCACGGCCGAGGGCGTGGACCTGAGGCTGCGCCTGACCACGGACCTGCGGATGGGCTTCGAGGGACCCAAGGCGGTGGCCCGGACGCTTCTCCGGCAGGGCGACGTGCGCTTCTGCGCGCTCTCCTGGACCGAGCACGAACCGCCGCGCAGCCACGAGGAGGCCTACCGACGGCTCGTGTGGACCGCGCATCATTGGCAACACTGGCTGGCGCGCGGCATCTTCCCCGACCACGGGTGGCGGCCCTACCTCGAGCGGAGCGCGCTGACATTGAAGGGCCTGACGTACGCGCCGAGCGGCGCGCTGGTGGCCGCTCCGACCACCTCGCTGCCGGAGGCGCCAGGTGGCGATCGCAACTGGGACTACCGCTACACGTGGATCCGCGACTCCACGTTCGCGCTGTGGGCGTTGTACGCGTTGGGCTTCGACTGGGAAGCCAACGATTACTTCTGGTTCATCGCCGACATCGCCGAACGCGACGAGGAGTTGCAGGTCGTGTACGGCCTCGACGGCGAGCCCTTCCTCGAGGAACAGATCCTGGATCAGCTCACGGGGTATGAGTACGCGCGCCCGGTGCGGATCGGCAACGCCGCCGCCAAGCAGCGGCAGAACGACGTCTGGGGTTCGGTGGTGGACTCGTTCTACCTCCACATGAAGTCCCGCGACCGGCTGGATGACCGGCTCTGGCCGATCATCCGCCGCCAGGTCGAGTGCGCGCTGCGTTACTGGCGGGAGCCGGACCATGGCATATGGGAGATCAGGGGGGAGCCCCGGCACTACACGATGTCGAAGGTGATGTGCTGGGTAGCGGTCGACCGGGGCTGCCGGCTGGCGCTGGTGCGGGGCCAGGACGACGCCGCCAAGGAGTGGCGTGCCGCCGCCGACGAGATCCACGCGGAGATCTGCGACCAGGCGGTCGACGATCGCGGTGTGTTCACACAGCACCGTGACACCGACGCACTCGATGCCTCGTTGCTGCTCCTCCCGTTGTTTCGGTTCCTTCCCCCGGACGACCCACGGATCGTGGCAACCGTGCATGCCATCGCCGACGAGCTGTCGGTCGACGGCCTGCTGAGGCGCTACGACACCGACGAGGTCGACGACGGGCTGGTCGGCACCGAAGGCGCGTTCATGTGTTGCTCCTTCTGGTTGGTGTCGGCGCTGGCGGAGATCGGCGACCTGGGAAGGGCGCGCCGGTTGTGCGAGCGGCTCCTTTCCACCGCCAGTTCCCTCGGCCTGTACGCCGAGGAGCTCGACCCGAGGTCGTGCCGCCACATCGGCAACTTCCCGCAGGCCCTCACCCATCTGGCGTTGATCAATGCCGTGCTGCACGTGATCCGAGCGGAGCAGGTGGCCGAGGCGAACGCCTTGGGGTCGACGTCGTGGCCCTCCGTTTGATGCGTCTTCAGCCCACACCTGCGGCGCTGCGGTCGACGATCCAGTTCACGCAGCCGGCGCGGACATGAGTGGCGGGCACCGTGGGGTCGTCGGCCATGACCCGGGCCAGCGCGTCTCGCTTCTCCTGGCCCTCGACGGTGAACACCGCGAGCCGGCTGCGCGCGAGGCCGCCGAACGTCAGCGTCATCCGGGGGAACGGGTTGGTCCCCGTCGGGTCCCGATTGGCTGCCACGAGTCGCTCGGGCGGAAGCTGCAGGGCGGGCGAGCCGCGGAAGAGGGAGGCGGTGTGGCCGTCGGCGCCGAGCCCGAGGTGAGTGAGATCGATCCTGCCGATTCGGCGTATGACCGCCTCGTAGGCCTCGGGGCCGTCATCGCACCGCATCGGGTGGACGGCTCCGACCCCGCCGACCGGCTCGATCAGCGCCTCTCGTACCAGTCGTTCATTGGAGTGTTCGGAATCGGGTGGAACGCAGCGCTCGTCGGTCCACACGACCTCCACCGCTTCCCAGTCGACGATGGACGCCGTCGTGGCGAGCCGCTCGTAGCAACGCCTCGCGGTGGCACCTCCGGATGCGGCGAACACGAACTCTGCGTTCTCCCGGTGCTCGAAAGCGTCGAGCCATACCGCTGTGAACTCCCCCGGGACGTCGTCGACGGTGCGGACATCCCCGATCACTGGTGCTCGAGCCATCCGATCGTGGCCGCGGCGGCACGCATCCAGGTCTCGTCGGGCCCGGGCCGGTCCCGCAGCGCGTCTTCGAGGTCGTCTTCGAGGGGGCGCTCCGGAAGGTAGACCACATGACGCCGGGTGGCGTTGCCGTTGACCGTCGTCGTCACGTGAACCTCATCGGCGTCGACGGCTTCGGCGACGATCTCGGCGCGTCGACCCCCATAGCGCGCCTGCACGTGCACGCCCGCCCGTTCGCCGTCGACGAGCCGGATGCTCGATGGCAACAGCTCGAGGCGGCTCATCAGCCAACCGGCCAGCAGCGTCGACCAGGACTGGCCACCGGTGATGTCGACCTGTTCGATCCCGAGCGCGAATGGTGACACGTCGGCGCCGCTGAACGCGTCAGCCAAGAGGAGGCGCCATGGTCGGAGGCGGATCCACGCCAGGTCGGTGCTGGCATGCTCGCCGAGCGCGGCAAGGTCGAGCTCGGCGAGTGGGTGCCCGAGCCGGGCGCTGTCCACGATGACGTGGTCGGCGTCGGCCACGACGGGTTCCCGGCGGCGCGGGAGTCGCCTCGGCAGCCACACCGCCACCGGGAGGCCGGGCAGGGTCCAGGGTTCCACGATCGAGCTCAGGTAGGTGAGCGCGCCACCGTTCACGTAGAGGCGCACCTGTTCGACGCAGAGGGGCACGGTGTCGGTCCGCTCGACGAGGCTCACCTTGATGGACGCCTTGGTGCCCGACGGCCGGTCGGCGAACGTGGAGACCACGATGTAGCGCCCCGGGACCCGCCTGCCGAGGGCGTCGGTGGTCTGGAGCGCCGCTCTCGCCTCACGGCGATCGTCGTCCACGAGGGCGACGAGCGAGACCGCCGCGTTGCGCAGCGACCCGGCTGGATCGCATGCCCGGATCCGCCGGGTCGCTACCTCGGCCTCACCGATGTCGGCATCGGCGGCGGACCACAGACCGAGCAGCCGCGGCGCGCTCACGGGTTGCGCCAGTGCCGACCGTCGCGCTCAATCAGCGTGTCGGCCTGGATGGGGCCCCACGTGCCCGCGCGGTACGACACGATGGGTGGCTCATCCTTGGCCCACGCCTCCAGGATCGGTGTGACGATGCGCCACGCCTGCATGACCTCGTCCGTGCGGATGAACAGCGTGGGGTCGCCCAGCAGCGCATCGAGCAGCAGGCGCTCGTACGGGTCGGGCGTTCCTTCGGCGAAGGCGGCGCCGTACAGGAACTCCATGGCTACCGGTCGGACGTCGAAGCCCCGGCCCGGCACCTTGGTCCCGAAGACGAGTGCCACGCCTTCGTCCGGGTGAATCCGCACGACCAGTGCATCGGGTTCGAGCCCTCGGATCCGGTCCGCGCCGAAGGGGGCGTGGGGGGCGGCGTGGAACTGGATCGCGACCTCGCTCACGCGCTTTGGCAGGCGCTTCCCGGTCCGCACGTAGAACGGCACACCTGCCCAGCGCCAATTGTCGACGAAGAGCTTCAGAGCGACGTAGGTCTCGACCGAGGACGACGGCGCGACGCCCGGCTCGCTCAGATAGCCCGGGACCGCGCGGCCCGCCGCCCATCCCTCGGTGTACTGGCCGCGCACGCACATGCCCGGCACATCCCCGACGTCGGGGATCCGTACGGCGCGCAGCGCCTTGACCTTCTCGTCGCGGATGCCCCCGGGGTCGATGGAGATCGGTGGCTCCATGAGCGCCAGCGACAGGACTTGCATGACGTGGTTCTGGACCATGTCGCGCAGCGCCCCCGTCTGCTCGTAGAACGCCGAACGGTGTCCGACGCCGTCGCTCTCGGCAACGGTGATCTGCACCGAGTCGACATACCGCCGGTTCCACACCGGTTCGAACACCGCGTTCGCAAAGCGCAGCGCGAGGAAGTTCTGCACCGTCTCCTTGCCCAGGAAGTGATCGATGCGGAACACCTGGCTCTCGTCGAACACGGCGTGCACGCAGCGGTCGAGCTCCTCGGCGCTGTGCAGGTCGGTGCCATACGGTTTCTCGATGACGATCCGCACGAACGCATCGCCGGCGTCGTCCGGAGGGCGGTGGAGCTGGTGCCGGCCCAACGCGCCGATGATGGTGGGCACGACGCTCGGGGGGACGGCCAGGTAGTACAGCCGGTTCCCGTCGGTGCCCCGCGCGCTGTCGACCTCGTCGAGCGTCAGGGCCAGCCGCTCGAACGTCTCGGCGTCGCCGTAGTCGCCGCTGACGTAGCGAAAGCTCTCGGCCAGATCCCGCCAGGCGGCGTGGTAGCCGTCGTTGGCTCCCCCGCTGTCGGCGTGCGGCATGTGCGCCAGCGCCACGCGACGGAAGTCCTCGTCGGTCCATGGCGTGCGGGCCACGCCGACCACGGCGAAGCGGCCGGGCAGCTCCCGCCGGGCCGTCAGGCGCGCCAGCGCCGGGATCAGCTTGCGCGCGGCCAGGTCGCCCGACGCGCCGAACACGACCAACGCACAGGGTGGCGCGGCCGGCATGTCGCCACGTTCGACGAGCGGATTGGCGTCCGGCCGGCGACCGGTGACCGGCGGCACCGTGGTCTCCATCAGGAGACGAGCTCTTCCAGCCGGGACAGAGGCAGGCGCGCGACGCGGCGGCCGTGTCGGCGCAGGGACATCAGGTCCCCCAGCGCTTGTGCCTCGAGCAGCTGGCGGAACGTGTAGCGATGGCCCGGTATCTGGAAGTCGATGCCAGCGGCGTCGTCCACGATCTGGACGAAGACCCCTTGGTTGGGACCGCCCTTGTGGAGCTGGCCGGTCGAGTGCAGGTAGCGGGGCCCGAACCCGAGGGTGGTGGCGACCCGGTGGGTGTCCCGTAGCGCCAGGCGCACCCGCTGGAGCCGCCGGGTGTTGGCATCGCTGGGCTCGACGAAGGCCTGGAGCGCGATGTAATCGCCTGGGTTCACATCCTTCAATGCCACGACCGGGTCGTCGTGGCCGACCTCGCGCGCGAGCTTGCGGGGATCGTCGCGCGCCAGGATGTGCCGGGTGGCCTCCTTCGCTTCCTCGACGTTCGGCTGGTCGAACGGGTTGATGCCGAGGACGTGACCCGCGACCGCCACTGCGAACTCCCACCGGAAGATCTCGGCACCGAGGAGGACCGGCTCGCGGCGGCCGAGCTGGGCGACGGGCGCCCCGGCAGACTCGAGCTCCGCGAGACTCTCGTGCTCCCGAAGCGAGACGAACAGGCGATCCGAGCCGTAGAGGTCGGGTGCCGCCAGGTCCTCGTCGACGACCGGCACGATGCCGGTGCCCTCCTTCCCGGTGGACTCGGCGACGAGCTGCTCGATGAACGTACAGATCGGTGAGACATCTTCGGGTGTCACCAGCGTGAGCTTGTTCCATCCGCCGCGGGCCGCCTCGCCGGCGACGAGCCCGAGCCAGAGGCCGGGATTCCTCTCGCAGGGGACGCACCGGTTGCACGCCGCCGCCATCTCGGCGCCGGCTTCGATCAGCTCGTCGAGGTCGGCGCCGATGAGGGCCGCCGGCACGAGCCCGAACAGCGAGAGCGCCGCGTAGCGGCCCCCGACGTCCGGAGGGTTGAGGAAGACCTTGCGGAACCCCCGCCGTCGGGCGATGGCCTCGAGCGGGGTGCCGGGGTCCGTGATCGCAACGAACTGGCGGCTGTCATGCAGCCTTGGGAAGTAGAAGTCGAGGTGCGCCAGGGTCTCGATCGTCGCGCCCGACTTGGAGGCTGCGATGAACAGCGTCCGGCCGAGATCGAGCGACCGGTCCAGCGCGGCGATGGCCGCCGGGTGGGTGGTGTCGAGCACGGTGAGCTCGAGGGCGCCGGGAGTGACCCCGAGGGTGCGCCGGAACAGATCAGCCGCCAGGCTGGAGCCACCCATGCCCGCCAGCACCACGCGGGTGAAGCCGTCCGATCGCACCTCGTGGGCGAACGCTCGTAGCTCGTCGACACGCTCGGCCATGGTCTCGGGCAGGTCGAGCCAGCCGAGACGGTCGCTGATCTCCGTGGGGCTCGGCTTCCATACCGTGTGGTCCCGGCGCCACACCCTCCCGACCAGATCGTCGCGCTCCGCCGCCTCGAGGCGCTGGTCGACCCGGTCCTCGAGCGGGCGCGGGCCGCGGAGCGTGTGCCGCCTACGGGGCGGCATGTCGGCGGCGAGCTTGGCCTCTATCGCGGCCAGCAGCTTGTCGAAGTCGGCGCCGAACCCCGCCAGGCCCTCCTCGAGCAGCCGCGCCGTCACGCGATCGAGGTCGATGCCGTGCTCGCGCACGAGCGCCTGGTTGGCCTCGGCGGCCTCGAGGTTCTCCATCACGGCGCCAGGTCGAACCCGCCCGTGATCCCGGAAGGCCGCCAGGGTGTGCTCGGGCATCGTGTTGACGGTGTCCGGACCAACCAGGGCCTCGACGTAGTGGACGTCGGAGTAGGCGGGGTTCTTCGTGCCCGTCGACGCCCACAAGGGCCTCTGGACCCGCGCCCCGGATGCCGCCAGCCGCTCCCAACGCTCTCCGGCGAACACCTCGCGGAAGCGCTGGTAGGCGAGCTTGGCGTTGGCGATCGCGCTGCGACCCCGCAGCGAGGATCCCTCGGGGAGAAGCGGATCGACGGCGGTGTCGATCCTGGACACGAAGAACGAGGCGACGGATGCCACCGCGTCGAGCGGCTTCTCGTCGGCGAGGCGCCGCTCGAGCCCGGCCTGGTACGCCCGTGCCACCTGCTCGTACACCGCGACCGAGAACAGGAGCGTGACGTTGACGTTGATGCCATCTGCCGTGAGTCGCTCGAGCGCCGCCAAGCCGGCGGGTGTGCCGGGGACCTTGATCATGACGTTGGGCTTGCCGATCCTGGCGGCGATGTCGTGCGCCGCCGCTATCGATCCCGCGGTGTCGTGGGCGAGCGCCGGTTCCAGCTCGAACGACACGAACCCGTCCACGCCGTTCGTGTCGGCGTGGACCGGGCGCAGCACATCGGCCGCCATGCGGATGTCGTCGATCGCTAGCTCGTAGAACACCTCCCGGGGATCACGGGCCCCGAGGGCGGCGAGGCGGGCGATGGCCTCGTCGTAGTCGGTGGAGCCCGCGATGGCGCGCCCGAAGATGGTCGGGTTCGACGTCACGCCGGTGACGGCATCGTGCTGGACGTAGTGGTCCAGACCCCCACTCGTGAGCAGACCCCGGCGTAGGTAGTCCAACCAGACGCTCTGCCCGGCGGCACGGAGCTGGTGGAGCGGTGTCATGTCGGGCCCCCCGATCGGATGGCGCGGTATCCGGTTCGCTCGAGCAGCGACTGGGCCCGACGGGCGACGCGGTCGGGCGTGAGGCCGTACGCCTCGAAGAGGTCGGGGGCGGGAGCCGACGCACCGAACGACTCGATGGAGACGACGTCGTCGGTGTACCGGCACCAACCCTGGCCGCGGCCGGCTTCAACCCCGAGGCCCGGGACCCAGGGTGGGAGCACCTCGTCGCGGTAGGCGGCCGGCTGATCGTCGAAGAGCTCCCACGACGGCATCGACACCACGCGGGCGGCGACGTCCGACTCGGCGAGACGGTCCCGCGCGGCCATGGCCAGGTGCACCTCCGATCCCGTCGCGACCAGGGCGATGTCGTCGCCGTGAGCACGGATGTACGCGCCGCGGGCCACCGCGCCCGGGGACGGCGCCGGCAGGGTCGGAACCTTCTGGCGCGTGAGCGCCAGCGCGGTGGGCCCGTCGAGCCGGGCAAGGGCGGTCCGCCACGCGGCCGCGGTCTCGTTGGCGTCGGCGGGGCGGAGAACGACCAGTCCGGGGATGGCGCGCAGGCTGGCGAAGTGCTCGATCGGTTGATGTGTGGGGCCGTCCTCGCCGAGCCCGATCGAGTCGTGGGTGAACACGTAGACGACCGGGAGCCTCATCATGGCCGCCAATCGGATCGCCGGCCGCATGTAGTCCGAGAAGACGAGGAACGTCGCGCCGAAGGGCCGCAGCCCGCCATGTGCAGCCATGCCGTTGAGGACCGACCCCATGGCGTGCTCCCGCACCCCGAAGTGGAAGTTGCGGCCACCGAAGTCACGGCAAGAGACGTCGCCCGACCCGTCGAGGTAGGTGTCGGTCGACGGGGCGAGGTCTGCCGAGCCACCGACCAGCTCGGGTAGCCGACCGGCCAGCGTGTTGAGGACCCGACCGGAGGCGGTACGGGTCGCCATGTCCTCCGCGAACGGCGGTAGCGACTCGTCCCATCCAAGTGGTAGCGCGCCCCGCATGATGCGGAGGAACTCCCGCGCCAGCGCGGGGTGGTCACGCTCGTATGCAGCGAACCGGGCTCGCCACGTCGCGTGGAGGGTCTGCCCGATCTCGAGGACTTCCGCCTCGAAGAGCTGCCGGACCTCGACGGGCACGACGAAGGGCTCCTCGTACGGCCAGCCCAGGTTGCGCTTGGCCTTCCGGGCCTCTTCGGCGCCCAGCGGTGCCCCGTGGGCCGCGGCCGACCCGGCCTTCGTCGGTGCCCCGTAGCCGATCTCCGATTCGACGATGAGGAGCGAGGGGCGTTGTTCCTCGGCCACGGCGGCCGTCACCGCCGCCTCCAGCCCGGCGAGGTCGTTCACATCGCCGGCGCGAGCGACATGCCATCCGTACGCCTCGAATCGACTGCCCACCCCTTCGCAGAACGCCAGGTCCGTCGAACCCTCGATCGTGATGTGGTTGTCGTCGTAGAAGGCGATCAGCTTGCCGAGGGGCAGGTTTCCGGCCAGCGAAGCCGCCTCGGCGGACACGCCCTCCATCAGGTCGCCGTCGGAGCAGACCACGTAGGTGCGGTGGTCGACGATGTCGTGTCCGGGCTGGTTGTAGCGCTGCGCGAGCATCCGCTCTGCAATCGCCATGCCGACCGCGTTGGCGAAGCCCTGCCCGAGTGGTCCCGTGGTGACCTCGACACCCGGGGTCAGGCCGCGCTCGGGGTGCCCCGGGCACCGCGAGCCGAGTTGCCGGAACCGCTTCAGCTCGTCGAGCGGCAGGTCGTAGCCGCTCAGGTGGAGCAGGGCGTAGAGGAGCATGGAGGCGTGCCCGGCCGAGAGCACGAACCGGTCGCGGTCGGGCCAACCGGGATCGGTGGGGTCCTGCTTCAGGAAGCGTGTGAAGAGGAGTTGCCCGAGCGGCGCCAGGGCCATCGGCGTCCCGGGATGCCCGGACCCGGCCGCCTCGACGGCATCGATGGCCAGGGCGCGGATGGTGTTGATGCTCAGCGCGGTGGTGTCGTCGCCGCGCTGGCGGCGCTTGCCCCGGTGCCCGTGCAGGACCACGTCCGGCCGTAGCTCCTGTTCGTCGACGGCCGCGCCGGGCATCATCCACTCTCGGGGTGCGGTTGGCCGAGGTCTACGCGTGGGGGCGCGTTCGTCGCCACGAGCAGGGCCCACCACCGCACTAACTCCTCGGGTGGTGGTGCCGCGGTGACACCGACCCCTTCCTCCGCTGCGTCGGCCAACCACTGGGCCAGCTCGGGATCCCGGGAGATCCCGTGCAGCCGGATCGTGCGCCAGCGAACGAACCAGTCGGGTGCGGTGCCGTCGTAACCGAGCAGCGTGCGGCCGGCGTCGACGTCGTCGACCTCGGGGGCCCGGCCGGCACGACCGGCTCGCCGCACGCCGATGGTCGCCGCCGCCCAGTGCGCGTCCTCGCGATCCTCGGCGGGATCGACCACGAGGTACCCGGCGAACTGGTGCCCCAGCAGGAAGCCGTACCCCGCATCCGGGCACGGGACACCGAAGCCCGGTGCCCGTGGCGGCTCCAGCATCTCGACCGGGCGCGGAGGGAGCGGTCGGGGCGGCGGTATGCCGGCGAAGTCCGTGAGCCTCACCTTGACCAGGGCGGGCTGCGGCACGTATTCGGGTGTGGCCATCGGCTCTCCCTTCCCGCGGTCGTGGCCACCGGTTGGGCATGTGGTCACCGCCACTTCCACCTTGCGCAGCAGGGTCTGGGCGCGGCACCCCGTGATCGCGTGGTCCTGAAGGCGATCGAACGCTCGGTGTCTCAGCCACTGGCGGCCGCCGCAACGCCGCGATCGGCTCATCGCCGTGTCCAAGTTCCGCGATGCGGTGCTGGGTGTCATCGCCCTCATCCACGGCGACCCGATGTCGCTGGAGGGACGACGCTTGCGTGTCCGAAGCGTTCGCGCTGGGAGCGTTGCCCGGGCACGTCCGCGAGCGCGCAGCCATTCCTCCGCCGGTCAAGCGCACATGGCGCCTTGTCTCGGTATCGAACAGTGTTCACCCCGTTCGGGTGTAGATCGCCGCTACGAACTGGAGATCACGAGGCGAAGCCACGCCATGCTCACACTGGGTGTACGAGCGCTGACGCGGGAGGAAGCGCTTGAACTGGTCGAAGAGCTGAGTGAGGTTCAGTCTCGGCTCGACCCGCTACGCGACGGCCGGCGACGGCTTCTCGAAGCCGAGTGAGCGGCTCGGCGTGCCGCTCCAGCCAAGCCGAGGTCTTCACCTTGATGCAGTCCCGGATCGGCCGCCGGCGAGGTATCGAGAGGTGAGGCGCCTGGCGATGACGCCCTCGAGCTCGCTGGATGCGGCGAGCAGGGCTCGATTCCGTGTTTCACTCCTGGCTTCCTCCCTCGTACGTGCGCGTGAGCTGTCGCGGCACGTACGTGCCCTGGTTCAGGGCCCGGGCGGTAGCCAAGGCCCGCGACCGGGCGTCGAGTTTGGCCAAGATGTGCTCGACGTGGGTAGCGACGGTCCGCTGTGCAACGACCAGCGCGGTGGCTATCCGCCGATTCGACCAGCCTTCGATGAGCAGGCCGAGGAGCTGCAGCTCACGCGGGGTCAGTCCGCGCAGGTCGCCGGGCGGGGACGCGACCACCGCGGCCGCCAGGTGGTGAGGATGCCATGGCCTGCATGCCAGCACGGTGATTCGCACATGGCCTTGTTTGGCCGGCTTTCCGGGGTGCGGACACAGGAACGAGGCGTGAGCGCGTCCCCTGGCGAACCGGGCCGCCAGCCCGAGCACGGCCGAACCCTCGGACAGCAGCGGGTGGGTCGGCAGGCCGGGCAGCGGAAGCACCCCGCCGGAGCGCGTGAGCACGATCCCGGCTTGGGCGTCGTGGATGAGCCGCGCCGCCGCTGCGATCGAACGCAGCGGGTCGACCGCGTGCGCGATCACCGGCGCGAGCATGCCGATCAGGTCCCGGGCGGCGACGGTGGGATGCGCGACGGTGTCGGTGTTCAGGCCCAGGATCCCTATGTAGCGGCCATCCGGGGTGTGCAGGCCGACCGCAAGACCCTCCCGGTAGCCGGCCGGCGCCAGGTACTCTGCCCAGCCGCGTACCTCCGCGGGCGCGACCGGTAG
>Ga0081455_10004543_pt1 | contig 15493 bp, 8 predicted proteins | sample TabmetS3T2R1_FD_70207 | JGI IMG/M metagenome (GOLD analysis project Ga0081455, IMG submission 70207) | Tabebuia heterophylla rhizosphere microbial communities from the University of Puerto Rico - S3T2R1 | ecosystem: Host-associated > Plants > Roots > Rhizosphere ... | reverse complement strand
TCGTCTGCACCCCGTGCGCGGTGGCGTCGACGTGGGACAGGCCGAAGGTGTGGCCCTGCTCGTGGGTGAGGACGCTTTGCAGGTCGTAGGTGTTGCGGCAGGCGGCGGGCTTGGACAGGAACCAGTTGTACCGCTTGCTGATCATCACATCGGCGTTGACGACCTTGCCCGACACGAAGTAGATGCAGGTGATCGCCAGATAGCCGACCGGCAGGGTGCCCCAGGACACGACGTTGGTGCCGTCGTTGCCGGTGCAGGCACCGGAGGTGTTCAACTGTGCGGTCTTGGCGCTGTAGCCGGTGTAGGCACCCGAAGCCTTGATCGCCGCGGGGAGTTTGCACCGGTTCGCGCCGGTGGACACCGCGGCCAGGGAGTTGCGGATCGCGACACTGGCGTACTTGGCGACGGCGGCGGGGGCGCCGGCGGGGTTGTAGCCGAACCGGATCGTGCCCGGCACCTTGTACCCCGACAGGGAGTACGCGCCGTCGGCGCACGAGGACGGGGTGCCGGCCAGGCGGGGTTGGGTCGCGGTCCCCGGCGTCGCCGCCTCGGTCACCGAGTGCTCGATCTGGCCGTTGGCCATGACCGCCTCAGCGACCACACCATTCTGGATGTGAGCCGACACCGGGGTGCGCTCGGTCACAGCGATGCCGCCAACAACAGCAGCGGCAGCGGCGAGCGTGGCGATCGAGCGCTTCATCGGTGTCCCCTTCAGTTTCCCTGCGATGCAAGAACTGTCGGAGACCCCCGGTGACGCCCCGGGTCACGCTCAGTTGCAGCCTGGTTGGCGTCAGACCCGGGCGATCAGCGTCGGGCGGCGCGGATGAATACCGCGCCCGCGGCGAGCAGCGCGCCGGCCAGCAGGATCGCCGCCGAGACCGGTGTACCGGTTACTGGCAGGGCGGCGCCGACGGTCGGCGCGTACGTCGACTCGGCGATCTGGCCGTAGGCGTCGGTGATGCGGTACGTGACCGGGGTTGCCGAGCCCGCGAAGGTGGCCAGCGGGGTGAAGGCGATGACGCCGGTGGCGGCCTCCAGGTCGTAGGTGCCCTGGCCGTCCATGGTGACCGTGGTGGTGGCCGTCCGGTGGGCGTCCAGCAGGGTGATGCTGCCGCCGGCGGGGACGGCGACGGTGACCGACTGGCGCTGGCCGGCCATGCCGGCGGACCTGACGGTGCTGGCCACCGGGCCGGGTGGCGCGACGACCGCCGGCATGTACGTGGCCTCGGTCTGGGCGCCGTGGGCGTCGGTGACCCGGTAGCGGACCGGGGTGGCGGTGCCGGTGAAGCCGAGTTCCGGGGTGAACGTGATCCGCGCGGCCGGCGCGTCCAGGTCGTACCGGCCCTCGTCCTCGATGGTGACGCTGTCGGTCGGGTTGCCGTGCGCGTCCAGCAGCACGACGCTGCCGCCGGGCGGTACGGGCACCACGATGCTCTGCGCGCTGGTGCCGGTCCCGACGGTCTCCTCGTCCTGCACCTGCGGCACCGCAACGGTCAGCGCCTGCGTCGCGGTGGCGGTGTTGCCGAGGGAGTCGGCCACGCTGGCGGTCACCGTGTACGTCCCCTCTGCCAGCACGGCTGCCTCCACCGACCACGCACCCGCAGCGGCGGTAGCGGTCAGGGTCTGCGTGTCGATGGTGACGGTCACCGTGCTGCCGTCGGTGGTGCCGGCGATCGTCGGCGTGGTGTCCGATGTGGACACACTTGCCCCGCCGGTGATGGTGATGGTGGGCGCTGTGGTGTCAATGGTGAGCGCCTGCGTGGCGGTGGCGGTGTTCCCCAGGCTGTCCGCGACGCTGGCGCCGACGGTGTACGTGCCGTCCGCGAGGATCGTCGCAGTCATCGACCACGCTCCGCCTGCCGCGGTGCCGGTCAGGGTCTGGGTGCCGACCGTGACAGTGACCGTCGTGCCGTTGGGTGCGTTGGTGGTGCCGGCGATGGTGGGCGTACTGTCCGATGTGGACACACTTGCCCCGCCGGTGATGGTGATGGTGGGCGCGGTCGTGTCGACGGTCAGGGACTGCGAAGCGGTCCCCGTGTTCCCCAGGGAGTCTGCCACGCTGGCGCCGACGGTGTAGGTGCCGTCGGCGAGTGTCGTGGCGGTGACCGACCAGGTGCCGGATGATGCCGTGTCGGTCAGGGTCTGGTTGTCCACGGTGACGGTGACAGTGCTGCCGTCGGTGGCGTTCGTCGTGCCGGCAATGGCGGGTGTGCTGTCCGATGTGGACCGGCTCGCCCCGCCGGTGATCGCGATGGTCGGCGGGGTGGTGTCGATGGTCAACGACTGCGTGGCGCTCGCCGTACTGTAGGACGCCGTCACGGTGTAGGTGCCGTCCGCGAGTGTCGCCGCGGTGACCGACCAGGTGCCGGATGATGCCGCGTCGGTCAGGGTCTGGTTGTCCACGGTGACGGTGACAGTGCTGCCGTCGGTGGCGTTGGTCGTACCGGCGATGGTCGGCGTACTGTCCGATGTGGACACACTTGCGCCGCCGGTGATCGCCACGGTCGGCACCACGGCGGCGTGTACGGCCAGCGTGGTGCTCGCCGTACCGCCCTGCCCGTCGCTCACCTGGATGGTGGCGCTGGTGTCGCCGGCCGAGCTGACGGTGCCGCTGAACGTACCGTCGCTGCCGAGGCTGACGCCCGGGGGCAGGCTGCCGCCGGTCAGCGTGAAGGTGAGCGAGTCCCCGTCCGCGTCGGTCGCGGCCAGCGCGGTGAGCGTCCCGCCGACCGCCACGCTCTGGCTGGTGTTCGTCCCCGCCGCGGTGTACACCGGCGGGCTGTTCGGCGGCGTGGTGAAGGTGTACTGGTCGTTCGCGCTGGTCGCCGACGTACCCGCCCCGGTCGTCACGGTCACGTCGACGGTGCCGGCGGACGCGGCCGGGGTGGTCGCGGTGATGGAGGACGTGCTCCCGACGGTGTACGACGCGGCCGCCGCCGCCCCGAACCGCACCGCGCTCACCCCGGCGAAGTTGGTCCCGGTGATCGTCACCGACGTACCGCCGTGCGTCGTGCCGGTGGCCGGGCTCACCGAGGTCACCGTCGGCGCCGGCAGCACCGTGGTGGTGATGGACGCCGGCGCGTTGTCGGCGGTCGAGGTCGTCGTGTCGATCTGGGTGCTGGCCACGTGCCCGGTCACGCTGGCGGCGTAGCTGCCGTTGCTGCCAGGCACCGTCAGCGTGAAGGTGAGCGACCGGCTCCCCCCGGCCGGCACGGTGAACTGCCCGACGAACACCGCGGTCGACCCGGACACCACCGGATCGGCCACCGCCACGCTGTTGAACGCCCCCGACCCGGCGGCCACCGCCTCACCCGAGGCGGGCGTCACGGTCACGTCGTCCAGTGTCACCGCGGTCGTCCCGGCGTTGCTGATCGGCACCGTCACCGCCACGTTCCCGCCCGCGGGCGGCAGCGACCCGGGCGTACCGCTCATGCCCAGCGTCGTCTGGTTCACCGGGCTCTGGATCGGCGGCAGCGCCGTGTACGTACTGTCGATCGCGGTGTGCTTGACCTGCACGCCGCTGCTGATGTGCGACATCGGGCTGACCGGCGTCGAGGTGGCCGTCGACCCGGTCACCGCGAAGGTGAACGTCGCCGTGTACAGCCCACCGGTGGCCAACCCCGACAGGTACAGCACGTTGGTGTACGTACTGCCCCCGATCGTGATCTGCGTCCCGACCAGCTTGAACGCGTCCGACCGCCACGCGCCGTACGAGGCCGGCGTGGTCGCCACGATCCCGGCCGAGCCGATCGTCCCCGCGTCCCCGCTCACGGTGATCGTGAGGTTGCCACCCACCTGCGGCGGCGCCGGGAGGGCGCTCACCGCGGTCACCTTGTTCGCGTTGGCCGAGATGTCGGCCGTGCTGGTGAGCGAGACCGACATCGAGCAGACCGCCGCCGCGCCCAGATCCGGCCGCCCCGAATACACGGTGATCGTGTGCGTCTCGGCGCTGCTCGTGACCCCGGCCGCGGTCAGGTAGAAGTAGGTGTACGCCGTGGCGCCGGCCGCCATCGCGCCGATGTGCGAGCGCCCCGCCGAGTACGTACCCAGCCCGATCTGCGGGCCCGAGAACGTGCCGCTGGTCACCCACACATCGCCCACGGCGCTGCCGCTGCTGTTGGTGACCTGGTACCCCTCGTACGCGCTGTTCACCGCCGGCGTCACCGACAGGTCCAGGTAGAGGACGGGCGAGGACACCCGGGTCACCGTGAAGGTGCTCCCCGAGCACCCCGCCGTGGCCGAGGCCCGCGACGACACCGGCACCCCGACCGCCACACCGAGCAACAGCACCGCCGCCACCCTGCGCACCGCAGCCCGCATCTCAGCCCCCGTCCCGAAACAGCACCGAGACGTAACTGTACGTAATGAGTCGCTACGTTGTGTGTGCGGGTCAGGTCTGGTTCCGCCGGCGGCGGTACACCGGGATGCCGAGCAGGAGCGCCCCGCCGGCCATCAGGAACGGCGCCCAGTAGACCAGCGGCCCGTGCCCGGTGTTGCGCGAGTACCAGATGAACAGGATCGCGAACAGCAGGGAGGCCGCGGCCACGGTGGCGTCGCGGGCGAACCGGGCGCCCTCGCCGGCCCGCCGGTCCGCCAGCCGCCATCGCAGCTGCGCGCCGGCCGAGAAGGCGTACGGGATGGCGGCGGTGATGCCGGTCATCAGCACCAGCGTGGTGAACACCGTCGCGCCGCCGGAGCCGAGGAAGTTCAGCACCATGGCGACCGAGGCGAGGGCGGTGGAGGAGACGATGCCGAAGGCCGGCACGCCGTTGCGGGACAGCCGCTGGAACCGGTCGGGGAACAGCCCGTCGGCCGCGGCGGCCAGCGGCATCTCGGCGCAGATCATGGTCCACGCGTTCAGCGCGCCGAGCCCGGAGACGATCACCACGACGGTCATCACGTACCCGGCCCACGTGCCACCGACGATCGCGTTGACCGCGTCGGTGTACGGGGCGGTCGACTCGGCCAGCCGCGCCGACGGCACGATGCCGAACACCGCGGTCAGCGACAGCAGGTAGACCGCGGCGGTGGCCAGGGTGCCGAGGACGGTGGCCCGCGGGATGTTCCGCTCGGGATCGCGTACCTTCGCCGCCGCGACCGAGGCGACCTCCACACCGAGGTAGCTGAACAGCGCGATCGCCATCCCGCCGCCGATCGCCGACACCGCGGACTGCCCGCTGAGGTTGAACGGCCGGAAGTTCGCGCTCTGCACGAAGAACAGGCCGACGGTGGACATGAACGCCAGCGCGGCGAACTTCAGGATCGTCGTGGACACCTGTACGGCCTTCATGTTGCCGATGCCGGAGAGGTTGACGAACGCCGGCACCCACAGCCCGATCAGCACCAGCAGCATCGACACCAGCCGGTTGTGGTCGGTGTTGACGAACACCTCCACGTACAGCACCCAGCCGACCGCGATCGCGGCGTTGCCGGCCCACGCGGTGATCCAGTACGACCAGGCGTTGGCGAAGCCGACCGCGTCGCCGAACGCGGCCCGGGCGTAGGCGTACGGCCCGCCGCTGGCCGGCAACCGGCGCGACAGCGCGGCGAACAGCACCGCGAGGACGAGCGCGCCGAGCGTGGTCAGCGCCATCGACACCAGGCTGATCGGGCCGAAGGCGCCCAGCGAGGTCGGCAGGTTGAAGATGCCGACGCCGATGATGCTGCCCATGATGAGCGCGGTCGCGGCGACCAGCCCGAACCCCTGCCGCACGGCCGGCGTCGTGGTCGGTGTCGGTGTCATGGCACCCTCTCCGCGGTGTGTTCGGCCGGCACCGTCGGCACCTTGACGCCGAGGAATCCGTACAGGACGTCGAGCAGCGGGCTGAGCAGGTTGAAGAAGCAGAACGGCAGGTACGCCGCGGTGGGGACGCCCAGCACGCCGGAGATGTAGGCGCCGCAGGTGTTCCCCGGCACCAGCACCGAGGTGACGGTGCCGGAGTCCTCGACCGCGCGGGACAGCACCTGCGGGGCCAGCCCGCGGCGGGCGAACTCGTCCCGGAACATCCGCGCGGGCAGCACGTCGGCGACGTACTGGTCACCGGCGACGACGTTCAGCCCGATGCCGCTGGCGTTGACGGCCAGGATCAGCCGGCCGCGGGTGCGGGCCCGCGCGATCACCGGCGCCAGCAGCCGGGCCAGGAACCCGGCGTGTTCCATGATGGCGGCGAAGGCCAGCGCGGCCAGCACCAGCCACACCGTGGTGAGCAGGCTGGCCATCCCGCCGCGGCTGAACAGTTCGTCGATCCGCTCGTTGCCGGAGTCGCTGACGAACCCGTTGGCCAGCGCGCCGAAGACCGCCTCGACCCCGGTGCCGAACGCGGAGTCGGCCGGCCCGGTGGCGAACCGGCCCACCGCCGCGGGCTGGGTGAACACGGCCAGCACGCCGGCGAACACCGCGGAGCCGAGGATGGCCAGGAACGGCGGCACCTTCCGGAACGAGCAGGCGGCCAGCAGGACCAGCGGCAACAGGTTCACCCAGGACACGGTGAACACCTCGCGCAGCGCGGCCTGCGCGGCGCCGACGTCGACCGACCCGCCCGGCGTGGCGGTGAGTCCGAGCACCAGGAAGATGACCAGGCTGACGCCGAGCGCCGGCCCGGCGGTCCAGAACATGGTGCGTACGTGGGTGCTGACGGTCAGCCCGCGGCCGACCAGGCTGGGGACCAGGATCGTGGTCTCCGACAGCGGGGTCATCTTGTCGCCGAAGTACGCGCCGCAGATCACCGCGCCGGCGGCAATGTGCGCGGACAGCCCGAGCACGCCGGCCATCCCGACGAACGCGACACCCAGCGTGCCGGCGGTGGTCCAGGAACTGCCGGTCACCAGCCCGACCAGCGCGCAGATCGCCGCGCAGGCCAGGTAGAACCAGGCCGGGCCGAGCAGCGCGATCCCGTAGTACACGATCGTCGGGATGGTGCCGGCCAGGTTCCAGGTGCCGATCAGCCCACCAACCGCGAGCAGGATGAAGATCGCGCCGACCCCGGTGCTGACCCCGCCGAACACGGCGATCGTCAGCGCCAGCAGGCCGACCAGGGCCACCACCGGGATCAGGGAGTCCACAAGGGACGGTGGTCTCGGCGTTGTCACGGCCGGTTCCCTCAGATCGGGTCGCGCAGCAGCGGGCAGGTCATGCAGTGCCCGCCGCCGCGACCCTTGCCCAGCTCGAAGCCCTCGATCGGGATGACCTCGATCCCGGCGGCGCGCATCCGGTCGTTGGTGTGGGTGTTCCGCTCGTACGCCACCACGACGCCCGGCTCGACGGCCACCACGTTGTTGCCGTCGTCCCACTGCTCGCGGGCCTGCTGGTACTCGTTGCCGCCGGTCTCCACCACCCGCAGCCGGTCGACGCGCAGCGCGTCGGCGACGGCGGACAGGAAGTCCGGCTCGCGGGTGACGTGGAAGCTGCCCGGCGCGTTGCCCGGCCGCAGGCTGATCGCCCGGATCCGGTTCACCACCGCCGGGTAGACCGTGACCGCGTCCCGGTCCAGCATCGTGAACACCGTGTCCAGGTGCATGTGCGCGCGATCCCTGCCCATGACCGCGGCGATCACCCGCTCGGCGGCGCCGTGCTCGAACAGCGCTCGGGCCAGCTGCTCCACCATCCTGGCCTGGCTGCGCTCGCTCACCCCGATGAGCACGGTGCCGTTGCCGATCGGCTGGACGTCGCCACCCTCCAAAGTGGACCGTCCGAAGTCGACGGCCTCGAACCGGCCGTCATCGCCCAGCGGCGGGTACCAGTAGGAGAAGTCGGCACCGGCGAACATCGGGTGGTACCGGTAGATCGCCGCGACGTTGTACGCCTCCAGCCGGCGGGCCGGCCAGTACATCGGGTTGACCGAGACACCGCCGTAGATCCAGCAGGAGGAGTCCCGGGTGAACAGCGTGTTCGGCAGCGGCGGCAGCACGAACGTACCGGGATCGTCCAGGGCGGCGGCGATCAGCGAGGAGCCCTGGTACCGGTCCGGGTCGAGCCCCGCCTCGGCCACCGTCAGCCCGCCGACCAGGTGGGTGGCCAGCCGGGCCGGCTTCATCGCGTCCAGGACCGTACGGACCTCGTCCACCAGCGACGGGCCGACGGTGTAGTCGGAGGCGGCCAGCTCGATCAGCCGCTGGCGGCCGGCCTGGCTCGCCTCCAGCGCCTCGGCCAGCAGGTCCAGCAGGTAGTACACCTCGACGCCGCGCTCCCGCAGCAGCGCCACGAACGCGTCGTGTTCGAGCTGCGCACGCTCGACCCAGAGCACGTCGTCGAACAGCAGGTCGTCGTGGTTGGCCGGGGTCAGCCGTTGCAGGCTCAGGTCCGGCCGGTGCACCAGCACCGTGCGCAGCCGGCCCACCTCGGAGTGGACGCCGAACATCTCATGCTCCCTTCCGCGGGACTACCTGGGTTCCGGCGGCGCCGTCGACGATCTTCTCGACGTCGCCCAGCGCGCCGATCGCGGCCCGCTGGCCGGTCCGCTCCACGAACCTGATCGCCGCCTCGACCTTCGGCCCCATCGAGCCGGTGCTGAACTCGTGCCGGCGCAGCTCCGCCGCGGTCACCGTCTCCAGCCGCCGCTGCCCGGCCGTACCCCAGTCGAGGTAGACGCCGTTGATGTCGGTGGCCAGCACCAGCAGGTCCGCGCCGACGCCGCGGGCCAGCAGCTCGCTGGCCAGGTCCTTGTCGATGACGGCCTCGACGCCGGTCAGCGTCCGCCGGCCGCCGTTGCCGACGGTGGCCGGGATCCCGCCGCCGCCGGCGCAGATCACGATGGTGTCCCGGTCCAGCAGCCAGCGGATCGGGTTCAGCTCGACGATGCGGCGCGGCTCGGGGGAGGGGACCACCCGGCGCCAGTGCGTACCGTCGGCGCGGAAGACCCAGCTGGTGCCGGCCGCCAGCCGGTCCGCCTCGTCCTTGGCGTAGACCGGCCCGACGAACTTGGTGGGCCGCTCGAACGCCGGGTCGGCGGCGTCCACCTCGACCATCGTCAGCACCGTGGCCAGCGGCACCTCGAACGGCAGCAGGTTGCCCAGCTCCTGCTCGATCAGGTACCCGATCATGCCCTCGGTCTGCGCGCCGAGCAGGTCGAACGGGTACGCCGGCACCTCCCGGTACGCCGCCGCCTGCAGCGCCAGCAGCCCCACCTGCGGCCCGTTGCCGTGCGAGAGCACCAGCTGGTGCCGGCCGGCGACCGCGGCCAGCGCCGGCGCCGCCGCCCGGATGTTGGACCGCTGCGCGTACGCGGTCATCGGCTCGCCGCGCCGCAGCAGGGCGTTCCCGCCCAGCGCCACCACGACCCTCATCGCGGGTCCCCGCCTCAGTCGCCGAGGGTGGCGACCATGACGGCCTTGATGGTGTGCAGCCGGTTCTCCGCCTGGTCGAAGACGATCGAGTACGCCGACTCGAACACCTCGTCGGTGACCTCCAGCCCGTCCAGCCCGAACTCGGCGTGGATCTGCTCGCCCACGGTGGTCTCCCGGTTGTGGAAGGCCGGCAGGCAGTGCAGGAAGCGCACCGCCGGGTTGCCGGTGCGGCGGATCACCTCGGCGTTCACCTGGTACGGCCGCAGCAGCTCGATCCGCTCGGCCCACACGCCCTGGTCCTCGCCCATCGACACCCACACGTCGGTGTAGAGGAAGTCGGCGCCGCGGACACCACTGTCCACATCGGAGGTCAGCGTCAGCCGCGCGCCGGTGCCGTGCGCGATCTCCTCGCAGACCTTGACCAGGTCCTCCCGCGGCCACAGGTGTTCCGGCGCGCACAGCCGTACGTCCATGCCGAGCTTGGCACCCATCGCCAGCAGCGAGTTGCCCATGTTGTTGCGCGCGTCGCCCAGGTAGCACAGGGCGATCTCGGGCAGCGGCTTGGCGCAGTGCTCGGTCATCGTCAGCACGTCGGCGAGGGTCTGGGTCGGGTGGAACTCGTCGGTCAGCCCGTTCCACACCGGCACACCCGCGTACGTGGCAAGGGTTTCCACGCTCTGCTGCGCGTAGCCGCGGTACTCGATGCCGTCGAAGACCCGGCCCAGCACCCGTGCGGTGTCCTTCATCGACTCCTTGTGGCCGATCTGCGAACCCGACGGCGCCAGGTAGGTCACCTGCGCGCCCTGGTCGAAGGCGGCCACCTCGAAGGCGGTCCGGGTGCGCGTCGAGGTCTTCTCGAAGATCAGCGCGATCTTCTTGCCCAGCAGGCGTTGCCGCTCGTACCCGCCGCGCCGGGCCGCCTTCAGGTCGGCGGCCAGCCGCAGCAGCAGGCGCAGCTCGGCCGGGGTGAAGTCCAGTTCCTTGAGGAAGCTGCGGTTACGCAGGTTGAGCGCCATGGGGACTCCTCAGTGATGGGTACGGGTACGCCCGGCGAGCTTGACCACCTCGTCGGCCAGGACAAGCGAGGCCGCCAACCCCGCGCAGCTGGCCCACTGCGCGAACGACAGCTCGGTGGTGTCGAAGATCCGCTGGAGTACGTCGAGCAGCACGACGGCGACGATCGCCAGCAGCGCCAGGCCGTACCGGCGTAGTTGGGTCGGACCGGGCAGCGCGGCGCGGTCGAAGATGGTGTGCTCCTGGTCGCGGGCCAGCAGCCCGGCCGCGAGGTGGAACAGCGACAGCGTGGTGAGCAGCATCGTGGTCCCGACCAGCGGTTCGCCCGCGCCGATCCCGTACGCCACCAGGGAACCGACCGTCATCAGCAGGCCCTGGCCGCACAGCCGGGCCCAGTTCGCGGCCGACAGGACCGGCGCGCCGACCGGCCGGGGCGAGCGGTCCATCAGCCCGCCGCGCGGCCGGTCGAAGCCGAGGGCGATGGCGATCGGGATGTCCACGACCATGTTCAGCCAGAGGATCTGCAACGGGTTGAGCGGGGCGCCGGCGGCGATGTCGAAGACCGCGGCGGCGACGAAGACGGCGATGTAGGCGACCAGCGTGGACATCTGGAAGCGCAGGTACTTCAGTAGGTTGTCGTACAGCGCCCGGCCGTACTCGACCGCGCCGACGATGGTGCTGAAGTTGTCGTCGGTGAGCACCATCACCGCGGCCTCCTTGGAGACCTCGGTGCCGGTGATCCCCATCGCCACGCCGATGTTCGCCGCCTTCAGCGCGGGCGCGTCGTTGACGCCGTCGCCGGTCATCGCCACCACGTGACCGGTCCGCTGCAGCAGGCGTACCAGCCGGATCTTGTCCTCCGGCGCCACCCGGGCCACGACGCCGAGGTCGGGCAGCTGGCGCAGCACCTCCTCATCGCCCATCGCGGCGAACTCCGTACCGGTGATGGCCCGGCCGGCGATGCCCAGCTCCGCGGCGATCGCGCCCGCGGTGGTCGCGTGGTCGCCGGTGATCATGCGTACCCGGATGCCGGCCCGGTGGCACTGCTCGATGGCGGCGGTGGCCTCCGGCCGCGGCGGGTCGACGATGCCGACCATCGCCAGCAGCGTCAGCTCCCCGACCAGCGCGGCCAGGTCGCCGGCCGGGTCGAAGCCGTCCGGGTCCAGGTCGCGCTGGGCCACCACCAGGACCCGCTGCCCCGACCCGGCCAGCCGGTCGTTCGCCGCCACGGCCACCGCCCGGTGCTTCTCGGTGACCGTGACGACAGTGCCGTCCAGGGTGCGGAACCGCGTACTGCGCGCGATGAGGACGTCCGGCGCGCCCTTGACGTAGCAGCGGACGACCGGCTCGCCGTGCGGCCCGGTCATCCGGTGGAAGGTCGCCATGAACTTCGTCGCCGAGTCGAAGGGCACCTCGCCGATCCGCGGGTAGGCGGCCCGGGTGTCGTCGATGTCCAGTCCGCCCTTGGCGCCCAGCACGATCAGCGCGCCCTCGGTCGGGTCGCCGATCAGCGCCTCCCCGTCCAGGACCGCGTCCGCGCACAGCACCATCGGCAGCAGGTACGGGTCGAGGTCGACCCGCGAGCCGCCGACGTGCCGGATCTCGCCGGTGGTGCGGTAGCCCTCGCCGCCGACGGTGAACCGGTGCTGGCCGGGGATCACCAACTCCCGGGCGGTCATCTGGTTCAGCGTCAGCGTGCCGGTCTTGTCCGAGCAGATCGCCGAGGTCGAGCCCAGCGTCTCCACCGCCGGCAGCCGCTTGACGATCGCGTTGCGCCGGGCGATCTCCCGGGTGCCGATCGACAGCAGCGCGGTCACCACCGCGGGCAGCCCGGTCGGGATCGCCGCCACCGCCAGTGCCACGCCGGTGATGAACAGCGTGTCGAACGGCTGGCCGCGGACCAGCCCGACGAGCACCACGAAGACCAGCGCCACCCCGGCGATCGCCGCGATCACCTTGGACAGCCCGTCGAGCTGCCGCTGCAACGGCGTCTTCTCCGCCTCCGTACCGGCGAGCAGCCCGGCGATGTGCCCGATCTCGGTGTCCATCCCGGTCGCGGTCACCACCAGCTCACCGCGGCCGCGGGTCACCGAGGTGTTCATGTACGCCATGCAGGTCCGGTCGCCCAGCGGTACGTCCTCGCCCGGCACCGGGTCCGGCTGCTTGGCCACCGGCAGGCTCTCGCCGGTCAGCGCCGCCTCCTCGATCTCCAGCGACGCCGCGCTCACCACCCGCGCGTCGGCGGGCACCCGGTTGCCCGCCTCGACGAGCACCACATCGCCGGGTACGAGCCCGTCGATGTCGACCTCGAGAACCTGCCCGTCACGGCGTACGCGGGCGACCGTACGCATCATCGTGGCCAACGCCTGGACGCTCTGTTCGGCCTTGGCCTCCTGCCGCAGCCCGATCACCGCGTTGAACACGGTCAGCCCGGCGAGCACCGCCGATGTCGCCGCGTCACCGGTCGCGACCAGGTTGACCAGGGCCGCCACCAGCAGCACCAGCTGCATGAAATCCTTGTACTGGCGCAGGAACGCCTGCCACCCCGACTCCCGCCGGCTGCCGGCCAACCGGTTCGGCCCGTGCGCCGCCAGCCGCTCGTCCACCTGCCGGGCGTCAAGCCCGCGCCCCACCTCGACCCCGAGCCGGGTGGCAACGTCCCCGGCCGTGGCGTGATACCACACCGGCGAACCCGACAGCGGCGGTGCATCTGTCTCGCTCATCGAGGTACACGCTGATCGCCTCTACGTCCCGCTACCTCACCCGGCCCGGATGAAACCAGCCCGCTGCCGGTGGGCAGCGGGCTGGATGTCGGTCTCGTGATCGGTCAGCCGCCCGGGCGGGTCAGCAGGCAGCCGGCCTGGTTGAGGTCGATCGTGCGCGAACTGGTGACGCAGGTGGTGATCCAGTACGTCTCCTGGCCGTACTTCAGGCCCCGGGTGGCGGTGGTGCTGCCGTTGGCGGCGACCTCGCAGGGGTTGTTCAGGGTGCAGACCTGGCCGTCGTCGTTGGCGGTGTTGTTGATGCCGACGACCTGACCGTTGGCGACGCTGACGACCGGCGAGCCGGAGGTGCCGTGGATGGTCCCGCAGGCGCTGTTGAAGCCGATCGAGTCGTGCCAGGTCCACTGGTCCTCGCGCAGGGTCGGCACGAACCGCTGGATGTCGCAGTTGAAGACCTGGGAGAAGAACCCCGACGGTACGAACGTGTCGCTGGCCACCGGGTGGCTGGCGGCGATGGTGCGGGCGGAGATGCCGGTGGCCGACTGGATCGAGGCGAAGGTCCGGGTGAGCCGGTAGAGCGTGATGTCGGTGCCGGTCATCGTTGCGTACAGGACGCGGTCCGCGGTCAGGTTGAGCACGGCGGACCCGGCGGAGTTGAGCAACGTGCCGCGCCGGCTGCTGGTCCGGTTGACGAGCACCTGACCGGCGGCCAGGAAGCCGCCCTCGAAGCAGTGACCGTTGGTCAGCATCATCGCCCGGTCGGTCGAGACCGAGGTCGGATACCGCACCAGCGACGCGGAGCAGTTGCTCAGCCGGATCGTCGCGGTGAGGTCGGCGGCCACGGTGACCGCGGGAGCGGCGGTGCCAGCCTGGGCGGCGGTGCCAGCCTGGGCGGCCGGGGAGCTGGCCGAGGCGGGCGAGGCCATGAACGACAGTGCGCCGGCCACTGCCAGGGCGAGTAATCCCGGCAGTACGCGGCGGGTGGCGAGTAGGGATGCCATCGATGCGGCTCCAGTGCTCGTGGGTCCTCGGCGACCAGCCGCGGCGTGCCGTCCGTCCACGCCGGGTTCTCCGGACAGGACTCGGCCGTCGTGCACCTCACGGCTCGGATCACGAACCGGCGGGCCGCCCTCGGCGCCAATACTGCTGGACGCCGACAGACAGGACAATTGCCCCCTCGGGCGACAACCGCGGTAGTTGGGGATCTACCGCTAGGACTGTGCGGTGGCGCCGATGGTGATCACGGTCCGGCGGATCGCGGCGCGGATGTGTTCGTCGATGATTCCGGGGGTCTGGCCGGGCCAGCAGGTCACGGTGAGCCCGTCGCGGCCGGCGATGTCCCGCAGCGCCGGCACGATCGGGGCGGCTGCCGGCCCGAGTTCGGTGAGCAGGCCGAGCAGGTCGGTCCAGGATTCGGCGGCGGGCGGGTCTTCCGCGGTGACCAGGCTCGCCAGGGAGGGCAGGACGAGGTCGGGGTCGCCGGTCAGGCGCCAGAGCGCGCGCCGGCCCCGCAGCCGCTGCTCGGTCGGCCCGTCGTCAGCCGACAGCATGCCGGCCAGGGTCGGTACGGCGTCGGTCCAGCCGAGGTCGACGGCGAGGATCGCGGCCTCCACCTGGCCGTACCCGATCAGCTCGGAGTCGAGGTTGTCGAGGAAGTGGCGCGCCAGAGGCAGGGCCTCCCCGACGTCGCCGGTCCACTCCCACAGGAGCCGGACGACCGCGAGGCGTTCGGACTGGTACCACTCGGGGATCTCGGTCAACCAGCGTGCGCGCGCCTTGCGCATCTTGGGCAGCAGGGCGCGGGCCGGCTCGCCGATCTCGGCCAGCAGCGCGATCGCCGGGATGTCCGCGCCCTCGCGCTTGAGGTGTCGCCAGGCCTCCTTGACCGCGGGCTGCGGGTCACCGGTCAGCCGCCACCGGGCTCGGGCCAGGGCCACCAGGCTCTCGTTGTGTTCGGCGCTGTTGTCGGCGAGCGTGGTGCGGGCCGGCGGCGGTGGCAGGGCGTGGGCGGCGGACGGTCCGATCGCGGTCAGCGCGTTGGCTGCCTCGACACCGGCCCGGCCGGAGCGCAGCAGGCCGGCGATCTCCCGGCCGGCCGGCGCGGCGGCAGGTCCCCATGCCTGCACCAGCCGCAGCAGCCACCGGGGTTCCGGATCGGCGTGGCGGACCTGCCGGCGGATGTCCCGGACCGCGGCGATGTCCCGGTGGTCCGGTGCGTTCCCGGCCAGCGCGGCGAGCCGGTGCCGCACCGCGTCGAGCAGTTCGGGGGTGGCCGGCTCGCTCCGTGCGGCCAGTACGGCGCCGAGGTCGTCGGCCGCGGTGCCGGCCCGGATGTGGGCGGCCAGCCGTTGGTCGGCCCGGTGGTCGCCGAGCTCGGCCAGTGCGGCGACCGCCTGCCCGCCGGCCTCGTCGTCGCGGCCGGCCGCATCGGCCAGCGGGTCGGCCAGGCGCGCGGCCGCCGGCCCGGCCCGGCA
>Ga0081455_10001211_pt1 | contig 15494 bp, 18 predicted proteins | sample TabmetS3T2R1_FD_70207 | JGI IMG/M metagenome (GOLD analysis project Ga0081455, IMG submission 70207) | Tabebuia heterophylla rhizosphere microbial communities from the University of Puerto Rico - S3T2R1 | ecosystem: Host-associated > Plants > Roots > Rhizosphere ... | reverse complement strand
CCACGCCGACGGCACGGTGATCGACGACGCCTACCTGACCATCGTCCTCAACACCAACCCCTACACGTACCTCGGCAACCGGCCGCTGAACCTGGCGCCCGAGGCCACGCTCGACCGGGGCCTTGCGTCGGTCACGCTGCGCACGATGGCGTTCGCCCGGACCATGCGCATCATCGCCTCGGCTCTGGGCAGCGGCGCCCTGCTGCGGCGGAGCCGCTGGGTCGACCATCGCACCGACCTGGCGGCCCTGAGCGTGCGGGCCTACGGGCCGGTCCCCTACCAGGTCGACGGCGACCACCTCGGTGACACCGAGCGCCTGGACTTCCGCCACGAGCCGGAGGTGCTGGACCTGGTCCTGCCCTGAACCTCCCACCCCGAACGTGCGGCGGTTACGGCCCCCATGGGGGCGCCAGCCACCGCAAGTTCGGATCAGGGATGCCCGGGCCCCCGGCCGAGCGCCGCCAGCGCCACGTCGGGCACGTCGGTGACGATGCCGTCGACTCCCGCCTCCCCCGCCAGCCAGCGGATGCGCTCTGGCTCGTTGCAGGTCCAGGCGTTGACCGCCAGCTCCTCGTCGTGGGCGCGCTCGACGAGCTCCCGGGTCACGAGGGCGTGGTGCGGGTGGAGCGCCCGGTGCCCGTGGTCCACGGCCTCGGCGATGACCTGGGCGCCGCCGTCGGGCCCCACGACGCCGACCAGCCACGCGGTGACGAGGTCCGGCGCCAGCTCGCGCACCCGGTCGACCGTGGGCAGGTGAAAGCACGACACGACGTAGTGGTCGCGTTCGGCCGGTGGGCGTGCCGCCAGGGCCTCCACGACGTGGTCGACGATGGCCAGCGACTCGTCGAAGTCGGCGTCGAGCGGCCAGTTCTTGACCTCGACGTTGACGAGCGTGAGCCCCGCGCAGGCGTCGAGCACGTCAGGCAGCGTGGCGATCCCGACGGGCAGCTCGCGGGCCGCCAGGTCCATCAGCCTCCGGCCATCGCCAAGCGCGGGGTCGTGGTGGACGGCCAGGGCACCGTCCGCAGTGCGGCGCACATCGAGCTCGACGCCATCGGCACCGACCTCCCGCGCCATCCTGAACGCCTCCAGCGTGTTCTCCGGCGCCAATCCGGCGGCGCCCTTGTGCCCGATCACCAGCGTCATGAACGTGGCACCTCCCGCTGCGGATTGGCCGACCGACCTCGTTTCCAGCCGCGGGCACCGATCTTTCGCGGCAGAAAAAAATCCTTGCCCAACTAGACAACTCCCAGTATCGTTTCGCCGTCACAGCCACACGCACGTCGTGACGTATCGCGGTGGCATGTGAAACTCGTCACAATCTCGGTGACCCGAATCCGCCGTGGAGGTCCCGTGGCCCTGACGCAGAGCCGCAATATCAACCTGTCCATTGAAAACGACGACTGGCGCGAGCACAGCGCCTGTCGTGACACCGACCCCGACCTGTTCTTCCCGGTCGGCACCACCGGTCCGGCGATCGAGCAGATCGAGACGGCCAAGAGCGTGTGCCGGCAGTGCGAGGTCCAGCGGGATTGCCTGGAGTATGCGCTGGCCACCAACCAGGACAGCGGCATCTGGGGAGGCACCTCCGAGGAGGAGCGTCGGGCGCTGCGCCGCCAGTGGGTGGCCCGCCGCCGCGCCGCCTCCTGATCGTTCGTCGCACGCACTGCCTGCTGGGGCTGCTGGGGCGGCCGGGACGGGGGAATGACCGGCCATCGGATCGATCACAGCGACGTCGGTCGCGTGTGATCGAGGTCGTCGTCGCGCGTCGCGTCGACGGCCACGCTGAGCGCGACCTCGGTCCCCGGCCGGTCGCCGTTCCCGCGACCCGGGGCGATCGAGATCTCGCCGGCCAGGTCGCCGGTCACCAGGGTCCTCACGATCGACAGGCCGAGGCCGGTGGACTGTTCGAGCCGGAAGCCGGGAGGCAGCCCCACGCCGTCGTCGGCCACCCGGAGGCGGAGCACGCGCCCGTCGCGGGCGATGTCCACCCGCACGCGCCCCGGCGTGCCGGTCAGGTCGAGCTCGGGCGGGTAGGCGTGGTCCACGGCGTTCTGCAGTAGCTCGTTGAGCACCACCGCCAAGGGCGTGGCGATGCCGGCGGGAAGGATGCCGCCGTCGCCGTCGACGTCGAAGCGGATGGGGTGCTCGGGCGAGATCATGCTGTCGGCGACCATCCCCACCACCGGCTTCACGATGTCGACGAACGGCACGTCGTCGCCGGCCTCGCGCGACAGGATCTCGTGCACGAGCGCGATCGAGCGGATGCGCCGCACCGACTCCTCGATGGCGGTCTTCGCCTCGCCCCGGGCCAGCCGCCGGCCCTGCAGCCGCAGCAGCGACGAGATGGTCTGCAGGTTGTTCTTCACCCGGTGGTGGATCTCCCGGATGGTTGCGTCCTTCGACAGCAGCAGCAGGTCGCGCCGCCGGAGCTCGGAGATGTCCCGCAGCAGCACGACGGCGCCGGTGACCGCCCCCTGGTCCAGCAGCGGGATGCCGCGGATCAGGACGGTGATGTCGACGCCGCGGGCCAGCTCCTCCGTCGCCGGCGTCCCGGTGTCGAACGCCGTGCGCACGACCGTCTCCTCGAGCCCCAGCTCCGAGAAGCGCAGGCCCTCGGCGTTGGCGTGGACACCGAGCCGGTGCAGGGTGGAGACGGCGTTGGGGGACGTGTACTCGACCCTCCCCGAAGAGTCGAGGACGATGGCGCCGTCGCCGACCCGGGGCGCCTCCTCGCTCTCGGCGTCGTCGGCATCGAAGGGGAACGCGCCGCTCGCGATCATGCGGGCGAAGCGGTTGAACACGTCGACGTAGGTCCGTTCCAGCTCGCCGGGCTGGCGGCCGAACGCCGGCGCCGACTCGCGGGTGAGCACGCCCACGACCCGACCCCGGTAGCGGATCGGGATGCACAGCACCCGCACCCGCTCCTTGAGCGGGGAGATCACCATCTCGCCCTCGATGATCTCGCCCAGCCGGTAGGCGCGGGCGACCAGCGGCCTGTCCTCCTCCTCGAGGACGGTGCCGACCCAGTCGGCCCGGTAGACGGTCTGGGACGTCGTCGGGCGGACCTGGCCGAGCACGACGAACCGGTTGGCGCCGCCCTCCCGGGTCTCGCCCACGACGCCGAACAGCAGCAGGTCGGCGAAGCAGAAGTCGGCCAGCAGCCCCCAGCTGGCGACGAGGCGCTGGAGGTGCTCCACCGCGCCCGTGTCGAGGCGGGTGAAGAACCGGGCGAGCTCGGCGAGGGTGGCCATCTGCCGATGATTCTGGCAGCGGACCGCCCCAACGCCCGCCATCGGCGGTTCGCCCTAGCGGACCGGGCGGCCCCCGACCACGACCGGGAACTGGCGGTCCGCCGCATCGCACGGCACGCGGGCCGTCGGCGGACCGGCGGACGGATCACCCTCCAGGCGCTCGGCGCCGTCGGGTGCGTACTGCACGATGTAGGCCTTGCGGACGGCACCCGTGACGTTGGGGCCGGTGAGGTGCGGCGTGAGGGACGAGAACACCACCGCGCCCCCGGCGGGCACCGGCGCGGCGACGCTGCCCGGTGGATCGTCGAGGCACTCCCAGCCCAGCGGCTCGACGTAGTGGTGCTCGAGCGTTCCCCGCCTGTGAAGACCCGGGACGACGTGGGGGCAGCCGTTGTCGGGGGTCGCGTCGGTGAGGGCCAGCCAGATCGTCAGGTAGTGCTGCGGCTCGACGTACGCATAGCCGTTGTCCTGGTGCCAGGGGAAGCGGCGGGGCTTCTCGGGCTTCTTGTACACGGCCTGATCCCAGTACAGGCGCACGTCGGGCCCGATCAGGTCCGCGGCGATCCCCGTCAGCGCCGGGTCGGTGACCAGCCGCCGCAGCACCGGCAGCCGCGCCGCGAGGTGCACGCTGAAGGTGATGGCGCCGGCCTCCGCGATCATCAGTCGCTCGCCGTCCAGCGAGCGGAGGAACGCCTCGGTCCTGGCGTCGAACCGGTCGATGGCCGCCGTGGCCTCGGCGAGCACGTCGGCCGGAACCAGGTCGGGGATCACGACGTAGCCGTGCCGTTCGTAGTCGCGCACCTGCCCTTCGCCGAGGGTGCGGAAGGGCCCCGCGTGGTCGTGCCACTCGAAGCCACGGTTCCAGGGATGGGGCCGGGGGTCCACGCGCTATCGCCAGAGCCAGGAGCCCAGCTCCAACAGTCCGGCGAGGTCGGTGATGTCGTGATCGGCGTAGGGGACGGTGGCAACCACGTCGGCCACCGCCGCCAGCTCGGCGCGTTGCTCGGCCTCGCGGGTGGCGACCACCTGGAAGTTGAGGAAGCTCTCCCCCACCTCGGCCAGGACCCGTGCCAGCTGGTCCGGGGGGCCGATGCCGGCGCCGCCGGCGGCCTCGGTCACGGCCTTGGCCAGTCCCGCCGGATCGGCGGACATGCGCTGCGCCACGGCCGCCGCGTCCCGGTCACCGAACCACTCGGGCAGCACCTTGTTGAGCACCACGGCGCCGAGCGGCAGCTTGCGTTCCGACAGCGCGTCGACGAAGAACTCCGTCTCCCTGACCGGCGACGGCTCCAGCGTCGACACGACCACGAAGGTGGTGCGCTTGTCGGACAGGGTGCGTGTCACCGCCCTGGCCCGCTCTACGAAGCCGTCGTACATGGTCTGGAACAGCAGGAAGAACTCGGCGATGTCCTGCAGGAACTGCGAGCCGAGGATGCGATCGGCCACCGTGTAGAAGGGCTTCGACGCCATGGTGAAGACCCGGCTCCGGGCGGGCACCGTCAGCCAGCGCAGCAGCCGGCTGGAGAAGAAGTCGGCCATGCGTTCCGGGGCTTCCAGGAAGTCGATCGCGTTCCGCGTCGGCGGCGTGTCGACGAGGATCAGGTCGTAACGACCCGAGGCGTGGATCTCGTACAACCGCTCCATGGCGATGTAGTCGTGGCTCTGCACGAACCGGCTGGTGATGTTGTCGTAGAGCGGGTTGGCGAGGATGGCGTCGCGGGTCGCCGCGTCGGGGGCGTGGGCCCGCACCAGCTCGTCCCACGACTGCTTGGTGTCGAGCATCGCCGCCCACAGCTCGCCCCTGGGCTCCGAGACTCCGGCGGCGGCGAACTCCTCCGGCGGGATCTGGGTCTCCACGTTGCCGAACCGTTCCAGCCCGAGCGCGTTGGCCAACCGCCGGGCCGGGTCCACGGTGATCACCAGCACCTTGCCGCCGAGGTGGGCCGCCGCCATGGCCGCGGCGGCCGCCGCCGTGGTGGTCTTGCCGACGCCACCCGATCCACAGCAGATGACGATCTCCTTGGAGGCGAGCAGCGGCTCCAGCGACGACGTGCCCTTGAGCGCCCGGCCCTGGCGCGATTGGCGGGCCGCCATCAGTAGCCCAGCTCCGCGCCGAGGGCCTCGGCGATCTGGCGGGTGGCCCGCACGCCGTGGCTGCGCTGGAACAGCTCGGGCACGTACAGCAGCTGCGTTCCCCGTGGCAGGCCCTCGCGCAAGGCACCGAGGTGCTCCGCCCTCGTCCTCCGCAGCTTCACCGCCAGGTCGGCGCCGTCGAGCAGCGGCGCCACCGCCCCCGGCCCCGCGCCCACTCCCGCACGGGAGGCACCGACGGCGGCCACCAGGGCCTCCGTGCGGTCGGGACGCCGCAGCTCCCGGAAGATCTTCTCCTCCCCGCGTGTGAACAGCTCGGGCAGGACCCGGTTCACCACCACCCCCGCCAGGTCGACCACCGTGTCCTCCCGCAGCCGGGCGGCGAGATCGAGGGTCTCGTTCACCGGCATCTCCTCGGGCGTGGCCACCACCACCACCCCGGTCCGTGCGGGGTCACCGAGGATGTCGAGCATCCACCCGGTCTGGTCCCGCACCATGCCGACCTTCACCAGGTCGTTGATGGCCTCGGGGGCGGCGAGCTGGCCCACGATGTGCCCGGAGGCCGGCGCGTCCACCACGACCAGGTCGTAGTGGCGCTCCCGCACCTCGTAGCAGAGCTTGCCGACCGTGAGGATCTCCTTGACCCCTGGCGCGGCGTTGGCCACGAAGTCGAACGTGCGGGCGAGCGGCCCGAGCCTGGCGAGCAGGGGCAGCTTGAGCTGGAGGCCGAGGTACTCCTTGAGCGACGCCTCGGTGTCCATCGTCATGGCCCACAGGCCAGGTGCGATCTCGCGCTCGCGGAACTGCGTCGGGGCGGTCTCGAACGTGCCCGCCAGGTCTCCCTTGGCGTCGACCTCGCACAGCAGCGTGCGCTGGCCTCGCGAGGCCGCCAGCGACCCGAGGGCCGCGGCGATCGACGTCTTGCCGACACCGCCCTTGCCCGTCACGAACAGGAGGCGGCGGTCGAGCAGGTCGGCGGGCGGGTCGGGCGGGGCCACCTGACCCGCTGGGGTCACTGCGCTAACCGCCGAACCCGATCCGGCGGGCCATCTCGGGGCTGCCGATCTCGACGTAGGCGACCTTGTCGACCGGCACCCCGAACTGCCGGCCGCGACGGTCGGTGAGCCACAGGGTGCCGCCGTCCTTGAACGCGGCGTCGATGTGCTCGCGCACCGCATCCGCGTCGGTCTCGTCGGCCAGGATCACCTCGAGCTCCTTCGGCGAGCTCTTCACCCCGATGCGGACGTCCACGTGCTTCCTCCTGAAATCGAGCGGCCGTCATCGTATGGGGACGGTGGGCCCGACGGCGACGTCGGGCCGAGGTGGGGACCGAGGCGAGGACGGAGGCGGCGACTGCTCACCCGGGCCACTGCCGACCCTCGGGGCCTGCCTCGCCCCGACCCGGGTCCCACCCGGCGTACCCCGGGCCCTGCTCGGCGTACGCCGACCGCCGCGTGCGGCGCAGGTGGCGGGCATGGCTGCCGTCGCCCGACGGGTCGCGGGGCGAGGACGGCACCTCGCTCGCCCACACCGGATGATGGGCCTCGGCCCACGTGCGCGGCACCTTGCCGGTGACGATCCCTCGGAGCGAGACGGAGTCGGCCAGCGCGAAGACGACGTGGCCGGCGACGATCAGCCAGGTGGCGATCGCAGTCCAGTCGTGGACGAACGTGGCGCCGGTGCGCCACTCCAACGGGAACGGCTCGAACCAGCGCATGATCGAGCCCGAGGCCAGCATGACCGGGATCATGCCGGCGATGAATGCGGCGTTGGCCTTCTGCCCGGCGTTGAACTTCCCGACGCGGTCGCGTCCTTCGAACCCCCGCGTCCACAACCACCGGCGGTCCGCCTTGCTCCAGCGCGCCAGCCGCCTGATGTCGTTGCGCACGGCCCAGCGCCAACGACCCAGGTAGGCGAGGATCAGCGGCACGGGCATGGCGATCCCGGCGATCACGTGCACGTCCTTCACCAGGTTGCGCCGGCCCACCAGGGTGCTGAGCGGCCCGACGTAGAGGACGAGGCCGGTCACCGCACACGTGAGCACGGCGGCGGCGGTGCCCCAGTGCAGCGCCCGCTCGGCGGGCGTGAACCGGTCGAGGAGCTCTTCGCCGGTGTCGTCGGGCGGTGCGGCCCTAGACCGGCTCGTCATCGCGGCCGTTGGACTTGCCGATCCAGGCGTCGACGTCGTAGCCCCGCTCCTCCCAGTAGCCGGGGTCGAGCTCGTTGACGAGCTCGATGCGCTCCAGCCACTTGACGGACTTGTAGCCGTACATCGGGGCCACGTAGAGGCGAACCGGGCCGCCGTGCTCCCTGGTCACGGGCCCGCCCTGCATCTCGTGGGCCACGAGCACGTCGTCGCGCCGAGCCTGGTCGAGCGTGAGGCTGTCGTAGTAGACGCCGTCGAACGAGTCGATGCGCAGGTGGGTGGCGCCGGCCTGCACGCCGGCCTCGTCGAGGAGCTTGGACAGCTTGACCCCGCGCCATGGCACGTCCGCCACTCGCCACCCGGTGACGCACTGGAAGTCGCGCACCAGGTCGGTCTGGGGGCGGCTGCGCAGGTCGTCGAGGGTCAGCTCCAGCGGCCGGTCGACCAGTCCGTCGACCGTGAGCCGGTACTCCTCGTCGCTGCGCTTCGGCAGATGCCCCACCACCGAGTAGATGCGGAACCTGCCGGCCGTGGGGACGAACGACGTGAGCCCGGTCGGGTCGTTCTGCGTGAGAGGCCGCAGCCAGCGCTCGAGGTGCGCCTGCACGGTGTCGCCGAAGGCGATGCCGAGGGCACCGGCCCCCAGCATGCCCAGCACGACGCGGCGGCCGATCGGCGTCCCGCCGCGGTCTTCGGCCTGGACCTGGTAGGGCCCCCCGGCTGTGCTCACCGCTAGGAGCGTATGCCTCCGGGAGCGGCGCGTGGTGGTCGGCCGGCCGCCGGCTGCGTCGGCGCCGGCGGTCGCCGGTCCTGAACCCGGTCGTGAACCCGGTCGCGCAGCCGGGCCAGGCGGTCGTCCCAGCGCCGGCCGGTCTGTTCGGCCCACGCTGCCAGGTCCTCGAGGGGAGCGCCCGCGGCGACGAAGTGGGTCTCACGGCCGGCACGATCCGCGACCACCAGCCCGGCGGCGCGCAACAGGCCGAGGTGCTTCGCCACGGCCTGGCGGCTGATCGGCAGCCCGTCCGACAGCGCCGTGGCCGTGACCGGGCCCCGTTCGGCGACAGCACGGAGGATCGACCGCCGGGTGGGATCGGCGAGCGCCGCGAACACCGCGTCGCTCGGCTCTCGCGCCATGACCCGGTCGGCCGGCGAGCTCAGCGGACGAGGACCCCGGCCGCCACGAACAGCAGCTCGAGGCCGAGCACGCGAGACGACCACAGTTCGCCGACCCGCAGCATGGCCGGCCCCGGACGAACGGACGCCCCGGCGACGCCCGGCCGGGTGGCGGCGAGCGTCTCCGTGACGGTGACCCGTGTGCCGCCGGCGGTCGGCGCCAGCACGATCTCGACGGTGGAGGCGGCGGCCTCGTCCTCGGGCCGCCACCACGTCCAGACCAGGCGACGGCCATCGTCGACCTCGTCGACCCGCAGCTCCCGCGATCGGGCGTCGTCGTCGTCGAGCCACAGGGCTCGCAGCTCGGGCTCGGCGAGGGCGGACCACACCTCGTCGGTGGCGGCCTCGACCTCGACCTCCCGCGTCACGCGGCCGCCCGAGTCCGTGACGGCCGATGCATCAGGGGTCTCGTCGCTCATACCCGCAACTCTACAGTTGCGAATTCGGATCTGCGGTCCTAGCGTGCAATACGCAACCAATCGGTTGCGCCTAGGAATCCGGAGGCCCGACCCCATGCTCGTCCCCACCGTCATCGAGACCAGCAACCGCGGCGAACGCGCCTACGACATCTACTCCCGCCTGCTCAAGGACCGGATCGTGTTCCTGGGCGGCCCGCTCGACGAGACGGTGTCCAACCTGATCATCGCCCAGCTGCTGCACCTCGAGGGCGAGGACATCGACCGACCGGTCAACCTCTACATCAACTCGCCGGGCGGCGACATGACGGCGCTGTTCGCGGTCTACGACGCGATGCAGTTCCTCGGCCCGCCGATCCACACCGTGTGCGTCGGACAGGCCGCCTCGGCTGCGGCCGTGCTGCTCGCGGCCGGCGAGCCGGGGCACCGCTCGGCGCTGCCCAACGCCCGCATCCTGATCCACCAGCCGCACGGCGGGGCCCAGGGCCAGTCGGTGGACATGGAGATCGCCGTGCGGGAGATGGTGACCATGCGGGAGCGGATGGTCGACGTGCTCACCGAGCGAACCGGCCAGCCCCGTGAGCGGATCCAGGCGGACATCGACCGCGACTTCATCCTGCGGGGCCAGGACGCCGTGGACTACGGGCTCGTCGACGAGATCATCGAGCACCGCAAGCCCCGTCCCGTGGCCGCATTCCACCCGGCCGAGGTTGCGGCCGCGAGTGGCTGATTGGCCCATGCCGCCGGGGCGCCGGGCAGACTTGCCCGATGGACGCCTCCCTCCGTCTCCCCGGCCAGGGCCTGGAGCTCGCGGCGGACGCCTATGGACCTGACGATGGCCCACCCGTGCTGCTGTTCCCGGGCGGCGGGCAGACGCGCCACTCGTGGGACGGCACGGCCCGGCTTCTCGGCAACAAGGGCTGGCGCGCCACGACCGTCGACCTGCGCGGCCACGGCGACAGCGACTGGGCACCGGACGCCGACTACAGCCTCGACGCATTCGCCGCCGACGTGCGCGCCGTGGCCCGGCGCGAGGCCAGGGGGCACTCCCGGGCGCCGGCCCTGGTCGGCGCGTCCCTCGGCGGGATCAGCTCGCTGATCGCGATCGCCGAGGCGGAACCCGGCGACCCCGACGGTCCCGTGGCCAGTGCGCTCGTCCTCGTCGACGTCGCGCCCCGCCTCGAACCCCAGGGCGTGGCCCGCATCGGCGCCTTCATGCTCGGCCACCTCGACGGCTTCGGCAGCCTCGAGGAGGTCGCCGACGCGGTGGCCGCCTACAACCCCCATCGGCCGCGGCCGTCCGACCTGTCGGGCCTGCGCAAGAACGTGCGCCTCCATGACGACGGGCGCTGGTACTGGCACTGGGACCCCCGCTTCATGAGCCCCGGGCGCATGGACGAGCCCCGATCGATCCGCAACGAGGACCGCCTCGAGCGCGCGGCCCGGACCCTCACGCTGCCCGTGCTCCTGGTCCGTGGCCGCCAGAGCGACGTGCTGTCGGAGGACGGGGCGAGCCACCTGCAGGCGCTGGTGCCCCACGCCCGGTCGGTCGACGTCGCCGGCGCCGGCCACATGGTGGCGGGTGACCGCAACGACGTGTTCAACGACGCGGTGGTGGCGTTCCTCGAGGAGACGCTCCCGGTCTGACGACCCCGCCCGTTGAAAACTGGTTGTAGCTACACGGTCATACGCCGCACAGCTCCAACCAGTTCGTCTTGGTCAGCTGATGCGCAGCTCGGAGCGGTAGATCCGGCGGGGCGCGAGCTCGTCGTCGATGGTCTCGGCGATGCGACCGAACACCTGGGCCGCCTCGCCGTCGGGATCGGAGGCAACGATGGGCGTTCCCGTGTCGGCGCCGGCCCGCAGCTCGGGCACCAGGGGCACCTGCCCGATGAGCGGCACGCCCAGGCGGGACGCCAGCTCCTCGCCGCCGCCGGCGCCGAACAGCTCGTAGCGCTTGCCGTCGTCGCCGGTGAACCACGACATGTTCTCGATGACGCCCTTGACCTCGAGGTTCACCTTCTGGGCCATGAACGCCGCCCGCTGCGCCACCCGCTGGGCGGCGGGCTGGGGGGTGGTCACGACGTAGACCTCGGACCGGGGCAGGAACTGCGACAGGCTCAGCGAGATGTCGCCCGTGCCCGGCGGCAGGTCGACGACGAGGAAGTCGGGGTCGTCCCAGAACACGTCGGTGAGGAACTGCTCCAGCGCTTTGTGCAGCATCGGCCCCCGCCAGATGACCGGCTGGTCCTCGGCGGCGAAGAACCCCATCGAGATGCAGCGCACGCCGTGCGCCTCCGGCGGGACCAGCATCTGGTCGATGACCACCGGAGCGTGCTGCACGCCCAGCATGCGGGGGATGGAGAAGCCCCACACGTCGGCGTCCACCACGGCCACGTCCTTGCCGCGGCGGGCCAGGGCCACGGCCAGGTTCGTGGTCACCGAGGACTTGCCCACGCCGCCCTTGCCCGAGGCCACCAGCAGCACGCGGGTGGGGCTGCCGGGGTCGGCGAAGGGGATCTCGCGGCCCTCGGCGTGACCGTGGGCCTGGTGGGTTCCGGCGGTGGCGCCCGGGTCGCCGTGCAGCTTGGTGCGCAGCGCGACCCGCTCCTCGTCGGTCATGACCGTGAAGTCGAGGCCCACGGCGTCGACGCCGTCGAGGGCGGTCAGCGCCCCGGTCACCCGGTTCTGGATCTCGTTGCGCAGCGGGCAGCCGGCCACGGTGAGCGCGATCGTGACCCCCACCTGCGGGCCGTCGATGGCGATGCCCCGCACCATGTCCAGGTCGACGATGCTCCGGTGGAGCTCGGGGTCCTGGACGGGGCGGAGGGCCTCGAGGACCTGCGCTTCGGTGACGGGCATGGCGCTCCCGGCGGCTCAGGGGATTAGCACTACGGAGATAGGTAGAATACCGGCCGTGGACCGGCCGCCCCTCTCACCGACCGAATTCGCCTCGGCGGTGACGGCCATAACCTCGGCCTTCGGCGACCCCACCCGCCGCGAGATCTACCTCTTCGTCCACGAGCATCCCGACGGCGTCACCGCCGCGGCCGTGGCCGAGCGCTTCGCCCTCCACCCCAACGTCGCCCGCCACCACCTGGACAAGCTGGTGGCCGGGGCCTACGTCGAGGTGGCGATCGCCCGCCCGCCGGGCGGCGGCGCCGGGCGTCCCTCCAAGCGCTACCGGGTCACCGCCCCCGAGATCGTCCTCGAGCTCCCACTGCGCCACGACGACGTGCTGGTCGAGCTGTTGGGCCGGGCCCTCGCCGACCTGGCGCCGGACCGGGCCGAGCAGCTGGCCGAGGAGGTGGGCATCGACTACGGCCGCGCCATGGCCTCGTCGATGTCGCCCGGCTCCGATTCGCACCGCTCGTTCCAGGCCGCACTGCACGCGGTGGCCGACGCGCTCACCGCGCACGGCTTCGCGGCCCACGCCGAGCGCCACGGCGACCAGCTGCGCATCGTCAGCGAGCACTGCCCCTTCGGCGGAGCCGCCATCGAGCATCCGGTCATCTGCGCCGTCGACCGGGGCATGGTCAGGGGCATGCTCGAAGCGCTCTACGGGCAGGACCTGCTCACCGAGACCGCCCTCTCGCTCCCGACCGGGGGCGAGCATTGCGTGACCTCCGTACACGGGACATAGGGCCTGTCCTGTGAATCCGGTGTGCGGATCTCCGAGCCAGGGGCGTCGCTCGGCGTGCCGGGACGGCGCCGGCACCCACCCAGGGTTTCAAGCCGTCACGGTGCGGCGAGCGGCGTCATCTGGCCGGAGAGGCGTGCGCCATGATTCGCAGGACAGGCCCTAGCACGGCGGGACGGCAGTCGCCCACCTCTTCCCCTCCCCCCGGGGCGACTGCCGACCGCCCAGCGCGGCCGGCCGCGGAGCGCGCCTACCTCGATCATGCGTCGACGTCCCCGCTGCGCCCGGAGGCCCGCGACGCGCTGATCGAATGGCTGGGCACCACCGGCGACCCCGGACGCATCCACACCGAAGGCCTGACCACCCGGGTGGCGGTCGAGCAGGCGCGGACCCAGGTGGCCGAGCTGTGTGGCGCCCGCCCCCGCGAGGTCGTGTTCACCAGCGGGGCCACCGAGGCCATCGCCGCCGCCTGCTGGGGCGGGGCCGGCCGCGGCCGGCACCAGGTGGTCCCGGCCATCGAGCACTCGGCCGTGCGCCTCGCCGCCGCCCGTCACGGGGACGTGACCGTGGTGCCCGTCGACCACCAGGGCCGGGTCGCCGCGGCCGACCTGCTCGGCGCGGTGCGGGAGGACACCGGGCTGGTCCACCTCCAGTGGGGAAACCACGAGGTGGGGACCACCCAGCCGGTGGCCGAGGCGGTGGCCGCCTGCCGGGAGCGGGGCGTGCTGGTCCACGTGGACGCCGCCCAGGCGCTGGGGCACGACCCGGTGGCGTTCCGGGCCCTGGGCGCCGACCTGATGTCGCTGAGCGCTCACAAGCTGGGTGGACCGCCCGGGGTGGGCGCCCTGTTGGTCCGCCAGGGGCTGCGCCTGCCACCACTGCTGGTCGGCGGCGACCAGGAGCGGGCCCGGCGGGCCGGGGTCGAGAACGTGCCGGCCATCGCCGGGTTCGGCGCGGCCTGCGTCGCGCTCGACGCCGAGGCCGAGGCCGCCGAGCAGCGGCGGCTCACCGGCCGCATCCTGGCCGCCCTCGCCACCACGCCCGGCCTCGACGGGCTGCGGGTCTACGGCGACCAGGACCAGCGCCTGCCCCACATCGTGTGCCTGGGGGTCGAGGGCATCGAGCCCCAGGCCGTGCTGCTCGGCCTGGACCGGGCCGGGATCGCGGCCCACTCGGGCAGCGCCTGCTCGTCCGAGTCGCTGGAGCCGTCACCCGTGCTGGAGGCCATGGGCGTCGACGCCCACCACAGCCTGCGCCTGTCCGTAGGCTGGTCGAGCACCGACGCGGACATCGACGGGGTGCTCGACGCGCGCCCGCCAGACCAATATGCGGAACGGGCCTGGAACTACATCACGCTGGGCTACGGCCATGGCGAGACCTGGTGGCGGCAGTTCTGCGTCGCGCTGAAGCAGGTCGGCTACGACGACGTGCTCTCCATCGAGCACGAGGACATGATGCTGTCGCCGATGGAAGGCATGCGCAAATCGGTGGCGCTGCTGCGCAACGTCACCTACGCCTCGGCCTGAACAAGAAACGGCCGGCCGGAAAGGCCGCGCCACAACTGGGAAAAACAGAGGAGGGTACAATGGGAATTCCGAGTTCGATGAAGACCGCCTTCTCCGCTCTCGCGCTGACGCTTGGCGCGGCGCTGATGGCAAGCTCGGCGGTCGCAGAAGATGCGATCAAGATCGCCGTAGTCACGCACGGCCAGTCTTCCGACACCTATTGGGGTGTCGTGAAGAAGGGCGTCGACGATGCCGCTAAGCTGATGGCCGTCGATGTCAGCTATCAGGCGCCGCAGACCACCGACATGGTCGCCATGGCGCGGATGATCGATGCGGCCGTTGCCCAGAAGGTGCAGGGACTGGTCGTCTCCATTCCAGACGCCACTGCACTCGAGAAGTCGGTGAAGGCGGCGGCCGATGCCGGAATTCCGGTCATCGTGATCGACAGCGGCGAGGACCAGGTGCAGAAGCTGGGCCTGAAGCTCTTCGTCGGCACCACCAGCTATTTCGAGCAAGGCATCCGGGCCGCGAAGCAGCTGAAGGCCGACGGCGTCACCAAAGGCGTCTGCGCCAATCACGAGGCCGGAAATCTGGTGAACGAGTCCGCCTGTGACGGATTCCTGAAGGAGTTCGGGGCCGACGGCGACCGGGTCGAGGTCAGTCTCGATCCGACCGAGACCGCGGGTCGGATCAAGGCCTATCTGTCCGCGCATCCGGACGTGAACGGCATCCTGGCCTTGGGTGCGCCTTCGGCCGCCAACATCGTCGCCGCCTTGCGGGCCGCCGGAACCCTGTCGAAATACAAGATCGGGAATTTCGACGTCTCCGGCGACACTTTGGACGCGCTCGGCAAGAACGAGATCGCCTTCTCCTTCGACTCCCAGCAATATCTTATGGGCTATCTGCCTATCGTGATGCTGACCTTGAACGCCAAATACGGCGTGCTGCCGATCAGCAACATTTACACCGGCCCCAATCCGGTGACCTCGGCTGACGTAGAAAAGATCATGGTTCTGAGCAAGAAGGGCATTCGCTGACCACTAAAGAGCGGCGAAGCGCATGGTGAACTGGCTTGTCGGCTGGAGCCCGGCAGGCCAGTTCGAGAAGGGCGACCGAGATGAGTGAAGACATCCAGGGCGACGTGTCGATGCGAAAAGGCGCCGGCAGCGACAGCGGGCGCATCGTGAAGACACCGTTCCTGGCCAAGGCCTTTCGCCGGCCAGAGCTCGGGGCCCTCTCGGGCGTCATCCTCATGTACCTCATCTTCTT
>Ga0081455_10004542_pt1 | contig 15495 bp, 11 predicted proteins | sample TabmetS3T2R1_FD_70207 | JGI IMG/M metagenome (GOLD analysis project Ga0081455, IMG submission 70207) | Tabebuia heterophylla rhizosphere microbial communities from the University of Puerto Rico - S3T2R1 | ecosystem: Host-associated > Plants > Roots > Rhizosphere ... | reverse complement strand
TCCGCCCATCTTGCAATGCGCTACGATCTCCGCATTCGGGTCGAGCTCGTTCAGTCGCTTGGGCAGCTCGCCCAGCGGAATCAACTTCGCTCCCGGTATGCGCGCAATCTGATATTCATGCGGCTCGCGCACGTCGATCAAAACGAAATCGTCGCCGCGATCGAGCTTCCGCTTCACCTCTACCGGATCGATCACTCCACTGGTGGGCATTGGCTGTGTGTCCATAGGTCGCACTCCGCAAAATTCCTGATAATCGATTAGCTTCGTAATGGTTGGATGATCGCCGCACACCGGGCATTCCGGATTACGTCGCAGCTTCAGTTCACGAAAACGCATTCCCAGCGCATCGTAGAGAACCAGTCGTCCCTTAAGCGTCTCGCCCACACCGAGAATAATCTTCACCGCTTCGGTCGCTTGAATCACGCCAATGATGCCGGGTAAAATGCCAAGCACTCCTCCTTCCGCGCAACTCGGCACCAAGCCCGGAGGTGGCGGCTCGGGATAGAGGCAGCGGTAACAAGGACCATCTTGATATGTAAAGACGGATGCCTGGCCTTCGAACCGGAAAATCGACCCGTATACGTTGGGCTTCTTCAAGATCGCGCAGGCATCGTTTACGAGATAGCGCGTGGGGAAGTTGTCGGTGCCATCGACGACAATGTCGTAGTCGCGTAGAATTTCGAGCGCGTTCTCGCTCGTCAGGCCGGTGTCGTATTTGTCGATCCGGACATTCGGATTGATATCCCGCATGCGGTCGGCGGCTGAATCCAATTTCTTCCGTCCGATGTCGGCGGTGCCATGAATCACTTGCCGCTGCAGGTTCGATGCGTCGACAACATCGAAATCGACCACGCCGATGCGACCCACTCCAGCCGCGGCGAGATACAAACCGAGCGGCGCACCTAGACCACCCGCGCCGACCATCGCTATGCTGGCGTGTTTCAGCTTGGTTTGCCCTTCCATCCCGACTTCGGGAAGGATCAGGTGGCGGCTATAGCGGGCGATTTCTTCATTCGAGAGCGCGGCGCCGGGTTCCGCAACCGCCGTGGCTCCGCCAGCGACGCTTGGAACGATCGAGATGGTCTCGTTACCCTTAAGTTTCGTCGCGTCTTTCTCCAGGTAGCGAATGTCTTCGTCATTCACGTACACGTTGACGAAGCTGCGCAGTTTGCCTTGATCGCTGAACAGATTTTTCTTGATGTTTGGATAGCGCACGGTCAATTGATCGAGCGCATCGCGCACCGTCGCGCCGGTTACTTCAACGCTGTCGGTTTGCTCGGTGAATTGGCGTAGCGCCGTGGGGATCAGGATTTTGGCCATTTCAACTCCTCACTTTCCGCAACGGTCTGGTCAGGGTCAGGCAAGAAACTGTTGGCATGATCGAATTTTCCATTTTGTATTGAGAGCACCACAAACGAGTACCAGGGACAGGAATTCTCCAAGTCTGTCTTCGAAAAGTAAGCGTCGCAGTCCGGATGCGAATGAAAAATGCCGATCAGATCCAGCCCGCGCGCCCGAGCCTCACGATCCGCTTCGAGCAGATCCGCCGGACGCAATTCGTACCGGTCAGCCTGCTCGCCAGCATACGCGTTTTCGAGCGGTACCGCTTCTGTTACTAGTTTAGTCCCGTTCTCGATACGGCCCAGCATTGCGCCGCAGCATTCCTTGGGATAGGTCTTCTCTGCGTGCCGCACCATGGTTTGCCATGGCTGCGCGGTGATTTCAATCATTTTCGCATTTGCACCACTGCCATGGTACAAGGCGCACAAGCCCGCCCCGCGTTCAAGCCCTCATCACTTTGAACCTTGCCTCACACAAAGCGCTCTATTGAGCCCGGAATCGCCGGCCGCCACCGACGCTCTTCCTCCGTCGCCAAAATCGAGCGCCCAGCCTTCGCCCGGCTGATTTCCCGAGCTCGCGCTCCATTGCCAGCCAGTGAGTTTGATCGGCCCACGCACGTGATAGCCGCCTTGGTTTTCATTGCCTCCGAATATTCCTTGCAAGTCATCGATAGACGGCAATTTCCAGTCTTTGAAGCCGCCTAGCGTCAGTTCCCGGCAATATCGAACGGCCTGACTCAGGCTAACACCCGAGCCGTTATCTTTCGCGGTCCACATCGAGCGTGTTTGTGGATCGACCCAATATGAATCGGCGCTCTGGCACAGAGCGGATGGGCTCAGCGTGACAAGAGCAAACAAACTTGCCAATAGAATTTTCATTTTTCTTGACGCCAACAAGGCACCCGCCGGGCCGGTTCCGAAGCCCGGCGGGCAATCGAGACTATCGAAGCGACGCCGTGCTCTGGACAGGACTTTCCCTGAGCAGACGATCGATAGTCGACGAAAACTCGTCCCTGAGTTCCGCATTGTAGATACCGCTTGCCGCCGAGGCGAATCCCGAATGAATCACTTTCACACGGCCATCGCGTCCGACGAAGATCGTCGCCGGCCAAGTGTTGAGGTTCACGGCTTGCGGCACCTTGTCCCACATTTCATCGGGCGTACCCGCGATGAGATAGGTGTACGGAATTTTGTACTGGCTGATAAACGCGTTGACGCGCGCGAGCGATGCCTGCTGATCCGCTTCTTCGAAATCGAGCGCTACGATTTCGAGACCCTTGCCGCGATACTTGTTGTACAAATCGACCAGGTATTTGGCTTCGTCATGGCAGTTGGGGCACCAAGTCCCGGTCACAATCGCCAGAACGACTTTGCCTTTGAATTTCGAATCTTCGTTCGAAATGAGCTTTCCGCGGACATCGGGGAAGCTGTAGGCAAAGATTTCATTAGGGTCTCGTACGCTCGTGTGGGTCAGGTAGTTAGCCGGCTCAGGCAAACCTTTCGCGCGCGCGACCTCCGGCCGATAGGCAGTCAGGACCGCCACACGCGGCTCGGCATGGAGATCGACTGACAAGGTTCCATCTTTTTGGGGAGTAATTTCAATCAAGCCGGGACGGGCTCCATCGAAATGGCTCGCGATGAATTTGCCCTCGTGCCAACTGCCGGTGAGCGCCCCGCTATCGCCATCCACGCGAAGAACGGTGGTTTCAATGTCGGCGCCTTTTTGCTGCACGATAAGGCGCCAGGCTTTCTCGCCTTTCGGAGACTCATGCGGAAGCTCCCAGACGCCATCGATATTCGGCACGTTAGCGACTGCGGCGGCAGTCGGAGCAACGTAGCGCACGGCGTGAAACGGGCTGGTATTATCGCCAACCTTGCGCTCGGTTTGGCCGGGCGTGATGTTGATCGGGCTCCGGCGCTTTACGGCGAGTTGTCCGTCTAGTTCGCCGTCTTTGACGTTGGCCTTGATCGTCGTCAAATAATGTTCGAAATTCAATTCGACAGCGCCATTCTCGATCTTGGCGCTGGTAGTGGTTTCGTAGTCTTTAGCGCCGTTGTACAACTTGCCCACAACGCGATCGCCGCTGCTCGAAATATCGAGCCGGAACGGAATGACCAAACCGCCTTGCGTGATGGTTGCGGTCCAACGGCCGTCCAAATTGTCCACTAGGTTACCCGCTGGCGCAGCGCTCGCGGCGTAGCCGATGCCCAAAGCAACGGCAGCGAAGCCCGCCAGATTTCTAGCTTTCCAGATACTTTCCCTCTTCATGATTTTTCCCTTTCTCGTTTACGGCTGATGAGTATTTCCCTGATGGGCGCTCGCCGCGAACTGCTTCCACTCCGCGGGCAAGCCGGGCTTCGTGGCCACTAAAATTTCGAGGATGGCTCGCCGGTCCTCGTTTGTGAGCGAAGCGAATTCAGGGCTTTGTTCGCGGCCGCTCAGCACATCGAATAACCGGCGGTAGATGTAGGTCTTTGCCGGCTCCGGAATGGCGTCGAACGCCTCCGAGTAAATGAGGTAGCTGCATGGGTACCTGAAAATTCTGGTGTGAAGGTCGAAATCGCGGAGCGATCGCCCTCGCGGATCGCGCGGACCGCGCGCCGCAAATTCTTCCGCAAATCCGGACGCGCCCGCAATCGGGCCGTTGAGCGGCGCCTCGTTAGCGAAAAGCAGATAGCGCACTAGTTGCTCGGCGGGCTCTTCAAATTTCTTCGAATCGCCATCGGTCGCAAGCGCAATACGGGTCCGGTAATTCGTTTGCGTAATCAGGTTGTGCATCTGCGTCTGATGCGCCAAGACCATGAGCGCGACGATATCGCTCGATTCGGTCAGGTAGGCTCGCGTGTCGATGCGTTCCGAGAGATTCGCCGGATACTCTGAAGCCGCGTCCAATTGATCCGGATGTTTGGGATCGGATACCGTAGCATTGGCCATGGCTGTTTCAGCCGCCCGCGCAGCCGTGACATACCAGCCGCCCCAGCGTTCGCTTATCGGGCTCTCCTGCCCGGTGATGAAGGACTTCGTTCCGGCAGCCTGATAGCCGGAGGGCTTGGTGAAAACCGACCGCAACATTACGCCGGGCACTCCGCGAGTGCTAGGCGCTACGTGGCATTGCACGCAGTCCACTGCAGCGCGCTCAAAGCGCGGCCGCGGCGTTTCATGCTCGTCCATAACGTAGAAAATCGCGCCCTGCATCGGATCGAAAGAAACAAACTCGAGAAACTTTCCGTCGTGCACCTGGCCAACGTAAACATCGTCGTTGTAGTAGAGAGCGCGCGGCGTCCGCGGCGTGATTTGTGGAAATTGAAAACTGGTTTTCGAGAATACGAGGGCCTGCGAACTGACGGGAACGTGCAGCGCATCAAGAACCGATTTCAGATAGCCGTGCCCGCGCTCATGCGCGAGGACTATTTCACCGCGCTCGATCCGTTTTTCGAGCTGTGCGATCGGATCGTTCAATTGCGCGGATCGATAGTTGATGGGCGCATCGGCGAACGGCAAAAAGCCCTGGTTCTTGACTACAATGCGTGAGGGCGCGGCTGATTCGTTGCCCGCGGCGTAGACGCACGCACCGACGATCGAAGCCGTGACAACTAAGAAAGCGAGGACAGAAACAGAATGGGAGGCGCAGACAGGAATCGAACCTGTGAATAACGGCTTTGCAGACCGCCGCGTTAGCCTCTTCGCCACTGCGCCAAATACTTCAATCTCCATCGATTTAGTATAGATCGACCCTTTTGGGAATCGTACCATTTTCTATCTACAAATGGTAGATACATCCCTAACCAAGAACAAGTGAATGGAAATCAAGCCGTAATCGGCGCCGCGTGAGAATGAGAACACCATGACTGAAGCCACTCAACGAGGCCGTTTGAAAATCTATTTCGGATATGCGCCCGGTGTTGGCAAGACCTACCAAATGCTCGAGTACGCGAGCGAGCTGAAGGCGCGCGGCGTAGATGTCGTCGCCGGATTCCTCGAGCCGCATGGACGCGAAGACATCGTTGCGCATTCCGAAGAACTCGAGCGCATTCCGGCGAAGCGGGTTTGGCATCGAGGCGGAATCTCCGATGAAATGGATGTCGACGCCATCCTGGCGCGTGCGCCGCAAGCATGCATCGTCGACGAACTCGCGCACAGCAATGCGCCGGGTTCGGAACGCCCCAAGCGCTGGGCGGACGTGCAGGTTCTGTTAGAGGCGGGAATCGACGTCGCCACGACGATGAATGTGCAGGACCTCACGAGCCTAAGCGACCAGATCTGGCACCTGACGGGTATACGCGTGCGCGCAACTGTGCCGGATTGGATTTTTCAGGGAGCCGATGAAATCATTTTGGTGGACGTGACGCCGCGCGCGCTCTTACATCGCCTCGAGCGCGGAGCGATCTACGCGCCGGAAGCGTTGAATAACGACGTGAAGACGATTTTTCAGGAACGCACGTTAGTCGTTCTGCGTGAACTTGCCATACGGCAGACGGCGCAGGCGCTGGAGGCTCGGAAAAAGAGAGGAGCAGACAGCCGGCCCGAGCGAATCCTGGTCCATATCACAGCAGATCCGGCCACTGCGGTGCTTCTTCGGCGCGCACAACATGTAGCCGACTATCTGCATGGCAGTTGCCTTGCGTTGTGCCTGCATTCGGAGCGCGAATTTGCAAACGTACCCGCGGCCAAGCGCCGCGCGCTCGAACGCCATCTGCAATTCGCAGAAAGTCTTCATATCCACACCGAACTAGTCCGGAGCGAGAACACGGCTCGCGCACTGGTGGATTATGCGCGTCAAAATGGCGTCACGCAAATTTTCATTCGGCGGAGCGAATCGGCTCCCACAAAATTTTTCGCCAAGCGCAGCTTTACGAGCGACGTAGTGCGGCGCGCTCAGGACATGGAAGTCACCGTGGTTGCCGAGCAGCGCCGCGACGGCCGTGTTTCGTTCGCTTACCCGGAGGATGAAGCGGGCAGTTTGATGCATTCCGGATACGCCAGCCTCTCGCCCGGCATTACGGTCGACGAAGCGATTGCGGCGATCCGCCGGCGGGCGGGTGAAGTCGAAATGATTTCCTATGGCTACGTACTCGACTCATCCCAGAAACTCGTGGGTATCGTTTCGCTCAGGCAGCTTCTTGCGACCGAACGATCGAAACGGATCCGCGACGTGATGCTTACAAACTTTATCTCTGTGTCGGAAGATGAAGATCGTGAGACGATCGCGCGCCTGATGTCGAAGCCGCGGCTGTTGGCCATCCCCGTCCTCGATGAGGAGGGACGTATAAAAGGGATCGTCAGCAGCGCCGACATCATGGCGATCGCCCAGCAAGAGGCGAGCGAGGATATTCAGAAAATCGGCGGTATGGAAGCGCTCGAAGGGCCTTATCTCGAAGTAACGTTCGGGCAAATGGTACGAAAACGAGCTGGCTGGCTGGCCGTACTTTTCCTCGGCGAGATGCTGACTGCCACGGCAATGGGCTACTATTCAGACGAAATTTCGAAAGCGGTGGTGCTCGCATTATTTCTTCCGTTGATCATCAGCAGCGGAGGCAATTCGGGATCTCAGGCCACAACTCTCGTGATCCGTGCCATGGCCCTTGGGGAAGTCAGGCTGCGCGACTGGTGGCGTGTCATCGCGAGAGAGTTGACAACAGGGGTCGCGCTTGGCGCGATTCTGGCCGCGATCGGAATCTGCCGGATTCTTCTGTGGCAAAGCGTGAGCGGCTCGTATGGGAAGCACTATCTTGCAGTCGCCGTGACAATCGGTTGTAGTCTGGTGGGCGTAGTGCTCTTCGGGACCATGGCGGGTTCTATGCTGCCCTTTATCTTGCGGCGCTGCGGTCTTGACCCGGCGAGCGCGTCTGCACCATTCGTGGCGACCCTGGTAGATGTTACGGGACTGATGATCTACTTCACAGTGGCGGGTGTCATTCTGCGCGGAACTTTGCTGTGACCTATGACGCGATCGTCGTCGGATCGGGACCGAATGGATTGGCCGCGGCGATCGTTCTGGCGCAAGCCGGATTGTCTGTGCTCGTGCGTGAGGCGAACGCAACGATCGGAGGCGGCATACGATCGGCTGAACTGACGTTGCCGGGATTCCAGCACGACATCTGCTCGGCCGTTCATCCGATGGCGGTCCCTTCACCTTTTTTTTGTTCGCTACCGTTGAAAGCGCATGGGCTCGAATGGATCGAGTCGCCGGTTCCCGCGGTGCATCCTCTCGATGGCGCCCCACCGGCGGTGCTCGATCGATCCATCGATGCAACGGCCACCTGCTTGGATCCGGATGGAGCGGCTTACCGCCGGCTCATGGAACCGTTGGTCCGCGATTGGGATCGGCTCATACCGGAAATTCTCGGCCCGATTCTTCACTTCCCATCGAAACCAATTCCGCTCGCACGTTTCGGACTGCGCGGTCTTTGGCCGGCGGCAACTTTCTCGAAAGTAGCTTTTCGTGGAGATCGTGCGCGAGCCCTATTTTCCGGCCTTGCGGCGCATTCCATTGTTGCGCTTGAAAAGTTGGCTACGTCATCCTTCGCGCTTGTCATGGCGATCACCGGACATGCGGGCGGTTGGCCCATCCCGCGCGGCGGATCGCAGCAAATTGCGGAGGCGTTGGCATCCTATTTTCGGTCGCTCGGCGGAACGATAGAGACGGACGCACCTGTAAGAGCGATCAAGGATCTACCGAAATCGCGCGCCATCTTATTGGACCTGACACCGCGCCAAATAGTTCAAGTCGCCGCTACTCGTCTTTCCGAAAGTTATAAGCGCGCGTTGAGCCGATTTACTTACGGACCTGGAGCGTTCAAAATCGATTGGGCGCTCGCAGGTCCCATTCCTTGGGCTCGTCCGGAGTGCGCGCGCGCAGCGACGGTTCATCTCGGAGGCAGCGAAGCGGAGATCCGAAGGTCCGAACGAGCCGTATGGAAAGGACAGCACGCAGAAAAACCATTCGTGTTGTTAGTGCAATCGAGCCTCTTTGATTCCACGCGCGCGCCGACGGGCCGCCATACCGGCTGGGCATATTGTCACGTGCCGAATGGATCCACGAAAGATATGACGGAAGCAATCGAAGCGCAAGTGGAGCGATTTGCTCCCGGCTTTCGAGATTTGATATTGGCCCGTCACACGAAGACAACCATCCAATTGGAACAATCGGACGCGAACCTGGTTGGAGGGGATGTCGGCGGAGGTGCAAATAACTTTCTACAGCTTGTGATGCGTCCAACGATTAGTTTCGATCCCTATCGAATACCGGTGGACGGGCTTTATATCTGCTCGGCATCCACACCGCCGGGCGGCGGAGTGCACGGGATGTGTGGATATCACGCGGCACGTTCGGCGCTCAAGAATACGTTTGGCCGCACCGGGCCCACAGGTCCGTAGTTCGGAGGCAGTCCCGCTCCCTCACGGTCGCGGCTCAGTTAAAGTTTTCGAAGCGTTCGAGGTACCAAAGCATGGCGTCTCAGGATGCAAGAACGTTGTCCATCACGGGTGCAAACAAATCGGCTACGGCTGAGCCGATCCGCGCCGCGGTGCGTTTTAGATCCGTGGCTAACTGAGAAATATTTTCAGCCACGATCTCTGAAGTTGTGCCGGCCACGCTCACCGCAGCAACGGCGCGGCCGCCGGGTCCGAAAATGGGCACGCCAATGCAACGCATACCGAGTTCGTCCTCTTCGTCATCGACGGCATAGCCAAGGCGCACTACCCGCTCGAGCTCTTCGCGAAAACGCTTCGGGCTCGATATCGTGTTTTCATTGTGGCGCCCCAAACCGTGCAATTGAACGATGGCATCGACTTCGGACTCGGGGGCGAATGCCACGAGCGCTTTGCCCAGGCCGGTACAATGCACTTCCATTCGCTTTCCGAGCCAGGTAGCCGTTTTCGGACCGCTCTGCCCATCGTGCTTTGAAATCAAGACCGCCTCCGTTTGTTCGAGGATGCCGAGATGGACGGTAAGGCCCGTCCTCATTCGCAACGCGGCCAAATGGGGAGCGCATTTCTGGCGCAGCTCGAGCCCCTGCAGCGCTGAATTGGCGAGACTGAATAGCTTGGCGCCCAGCATATAGCGGCCCGCTCTTTCGTTGCGGTGAACATAGCCACGGCGTTCGAGAGTGACAAGCAGGTAGTGGACTGAACTCTTGGCAAGACCCGATCGATCGACCAGGTCAGGCAACGTGAGTCCGGCGCGCGACCGCGTCAGCAGCTCCAAAATACAGAGCGCCTTGTCGAGCGATGGAACGGTGCGAGTTTTTATAGCGGGCATGCTGTTCTCCTTTGCGAAGTAGATTCAAACAGAGAATCGGGTCATGGGTTAAAGGCCTAGGTGAAAGCGGACGCATGCCTCCGCGGTGCGTTGTTCCGCTCCACTCAGAAATTGAATAAACGATTCATGCTCTTCGTCGAGCAAATGCGGCGTGAGTTCCGGGCGCCCGGCGTTGAATAAAGAGCCGTACGCAAAAAACGGGGCGACCAATGTCTTTAGTGCCGTCTCGAGCCTGCTGTTGCCGGTTCGATTCCAGATCAGGCTGTGAAATGCCATGTCGGATTGGCTGCAGATGCGGATATCACAGGCAGAGTAGCTTTCGACCATTTGGCGTTTCAGATCGGAGAGTTCCGTAAGGTCCGTCTTTAATACCCTGAATTTCGCCAGAGTAAGCGCCGTTGTTTCGAGCGGAAGTCTCACCTCGTTGATCTCTCTGAGATCGTCCCCGGAAAAACTGACGACAGCGAATCCACGGTTGGGCGAGTGGGTGAGCAGACCTTCCTGCACGAGGACAAGTAACGCTTCCCGTACCGGGCCCCGGCTGATGCCCATTTCGGCGGCAAGCCCGGCCTCCGACAGCGGCTCACCTGCCACAAAGCGCCGATCGTATAAGGCTTTGCGAACCGCATCGCCTACACTTTCGCGGATAGAAACAGCCTTGAGCTGAGGCAGGCGGTACATAGCAAGATTTAGCCAATCGTACACAACCGACAAAAAACTGTCAACAGTTGACAGTTTGCTCTGCAGGCGATCCAAAGGGTGGGATTCGGCGGCTTATATCTGGCTCGCTGTAATTTCAACAACGGGCGGTAGACCCTATACTGACGCGTATTCCCCCTGGTTGCGGAGATAGGAGATCTTTTGATTCGGGTACTGATTGGCCTCTTGTTGGCGGGCACGCTGGAGTTGTACGGGCAAGCTACGTTCGGCAGAATTTTCGGAACGGTTACGGATAGGTCGGGAAGCGTAGTCCCCGGGGCGTCGATCGAAATCGTGAGCGTGGAACGAGGATCGAGCCGGACCACCACGACGAATGACGTCGGCGAGTACAGCTTGCCAGACGTCGATTTAGGCTCCTACGTTTTGTCGGTTCGCGCTCAGGGCTTCAAGAGCCTGCGCCACCCGCCCGTAGTCGTGACCGTAAAAGCGCAAATTCGCGTGGACGCGCAGTTGGACCTTGGCGATGTTTCGCAGACAATTCAAGTGGAAGCCTCCTCGCCCTTGGTCCGGACCGGATCGGCGGAAGTCAGCAACATCATTTCCAGAAATGAGCTTCATGACTTGCCGATCGCGAGCAGAAATCTAATCAACATTGCTAGTTTGACTGCCGGTACGAACGGCGGGAATGCGAGCGGCCGTCAGGCCGGAATATCCGGCGCGGAAATTATCGTCAACGGTGCGCCTGCCGAGGCCAACAACTTCATCATCGAAGGCGTTTCCGACAACATGGAATTCAGCGGCACCATCGCCATTCTCCCGCCGGTCGATGCTGTGCAGGAGTTTGCGGTACAGACCAGCCAGTATTCGGCGGAGTTCGGCCGTGGCGCGGGCGGATTGGTGAATATGGCGCTGAAATCCGGAACGAATCGGGTACACGGATTTGCCTACGACTATCTGCAGAACGATCTTTTGAATGCCCGGCCGTATGACTTCACCGGGACCAATCCCGCAAAACAGGCGCTGCGAAGAAATCAATTCGGCGGCGGCGCAGGCGGACCACTGAAAAAAGATAAGATCTTCTGGTTTGCCAACTACGAAGGCATCCGGCGGCCCAGCTCGACAGTCAACCAATACATTGTGCCGACGGCGGCGCAAACGGCAGGCGACTTCAGCCAAGCCGGCTTTACAATTTACGATCCGGCAACCGCGCACTTGGATCCGAACTATCCGGGACAGACCGTCCGCGATCCGTTTCCCAATAACCGCATTCCAGCTCCGCGAATTAGTGCGGCAGGCATCGGTCTATTGAGTTACTATCCGGCTCCCAATTTCAACAACGGCACGCCGGGTTCGTTCAACTATCTGGCCATTCAGCGAACGAACGAATACCAGAACTCCGTGAATGTGAAGGGCGATTTCAATCTCACGCAAGCCGATACGCTCTCGATGCACTATTCGCGACAGCGGCGGCAATTGTCTAACTCAGGGGAGTTTCCGGACGGGCGCCTGGGAGTTGCGGACAACATCAATGGCGATAACGCGGGAATTAATTACACGCGTATATTTAGTCCGCGACTAGTAAATGAAGCACGCATTTCATACAATCGCCTGAATTTCCCGGTAACGCTTTTCAATACTCAGAACGTTATCGATCAATACAATATTCCGGGATGGCATACGCTGCCGTTTGGATATGGCTTTCCGACGATCAATGTTACGAACCTGAGCACGACGGCACCCACCCGTCCGATTCAGGTTTTTCCGCCGCCATTCCAATTGGTCGAAAATACCTATCAGATAGTGGATGCCGTCACCTGGCAATTGGGCTCGCATTCCATCAAGCTAGGTGGCGAAATCGATCGCATCCACGAAGACCGCTTCCAAATCCGCAGCGGCGGCGGAATTCTGGGCTTTAATGGCGGTTACACAACACAGTTTGTGGGCCAATCCGTTGCTTCTCCGAGGAACGGCGTAGCGGACATGCTGCTGGGACTCGCGAACTCGCTGACGACTCAGTATGCGTTCGATGCGGTTCGCATCGGCGCCTATACAGCGAGCGGATTCATTCAGGACGATTGGCGAGTGGCGCCAAAGTTTACAGTCAATCTCGGCATTCGCTACGACTTCTTCCAGCCGTATCACGAAAATCAGGATCGATTCGCAAATCTCGACCTTGCCACCGGAACGCGTCTGTTGCCGGAAAGCTCGCGGCAAGTAGTTGCCAATACCTTGGGGCTTCCGAATGGCACGCTCCCCTCGGGCTGGGCCTATGTTCCGCTCGATCAAGTGATGCGGCAGGCGAACTACAAAGACATTTCACCGCGCATCGGATTTGCCTACGCAGCGACGCCGAATATTTCGTTCCGGGCAGGATACGGCATTTTTTATGCGCCGGCATCAAATAATACCTTCAACAATCAAGGCACCGATGGAAACCCGTTCTTCTTCGATTTCACACTGACGGGGGATGTGCTGAATCCGATCTCTCTTTCGGCGGGCTTTCCGAGTGGCGGCATTTACAATGTGCTCGCTTCACCATCTTTCGCAGCCTATTACGGACCACTGAACCGGCCCGATCCCTATTCGCAGAAATACAATGCCAACCTGCAATGGAATGTCGGAAAGGCTTGGCTGTTCGATCTCGGCTATATTGGCTCGCGTTCGCTGCATTTCCCCACGCTCGAATCAGGTAATCAGGCGCAACAGCCGGGTCCCGGACCGATTATCCAGCGTCAGCCATATCCGAATATTGGCGCTTTTTACTTCTATGTTCCGTATTCAACGAGTAACTACAACGGTATGACGTTTTCGGTCTCCACGAACAACCTGCGTGGGCTGTCGCTCAAGAGCGTATTTACTTATTCAAAGACGCTCGGTCTTAATACAGCCAGCGATCAACAGATCACAAATCGCTATAACGTGTTCTATGACTATGGGCCGATGGATTATGACATTCCGCGCCGTTGGGTGACTTCGTGGGTGTACCAGATTCCAACTGCTCAAGCTCTGCCGAAGGCAGCACGTGCGGTTCTTTCACACTGGGATGTTTCGGGCATCTTCACACTGCAGTCCGGATTCCCGTTCACGGTAAATTTCCCGGGTGGGGTTCTGAACATCGGCCTAGTATTAGGTACGGGTGACCGTCCGGATGTGATCAGCGATCCCAATCTCACGACCGGCCAAAGCATCAAGCGATGGTTCAATACCGGCGCCTTCCAAACGCCGGCCGCCTATACCTGGGGGAACGAAGGAAAGAATATTCTTCGCGGCCCTCGCCTGACTAATCTGGACGTCGCTCTTCAGAAACGAGTGCCGCTCCCTTGGGAAGGGCACGGTCTTGTATTCCGCATGGAAGCGATGAACCTGTTGAACCACGTAGAGCTTGGATTACCGGGAGCGTCTTTCGGCTCACCTACACTAGGCGTGATCTCGACGCTCGCGGGCGGCCCGCGCAGCATGCAGGCCGCGATTCGGTATGAGTTTTAGTTGTAGCCGTTCCTCGCTAGGCCGACCGGTTTTGACTGATGCGCGGCAGCGCTGCTCGCATCGTGACGTCCACCGAAACGGACTGAGTAACTAGCGAGCCAGATGTAGTCGGCAAAGGCGGCATCGCCGTGCCCGCCCGTCATTTTGTCCGGCACGCTGCGGGTTCGGTCGCGGTAAATCGCTTTGCCGACCGCAGCCGTGAAGAGACTTTTTCCGTGCGAATATTGCACGCCGGGCATCAGAGAGATGGCGAAGCCGGGGCGGCGGAATCCCAAGCTGTCGCCGAATAGGTCGCTAGCCGGCACGCCTTCCCAGCGCGGGCCAAGAGTCAGCGTCAGACCGCGCACTCGTTTTAGCGCGTGCGCTACGCCGGCTTCCAAAAGATACTGATCCGATATCGAAACATATGCGGTCAGCGGATTCCCAGTAGCGCTGCGCAGGACGCCATTCGTATTTTGCGGGGTCGCGATATAGGAACCGTTGAAATATATCTGCGTCGCGTTCGGAAGATTTTTGAACGATTGCCACTGAAATACGATTCCGTACCCGCCGCTGCCTGGTTGTATGGAGTAATCGAGCAGGACGTCCTGCGGACCTTTGCCATTGAAGGCGTCGACGCGGTTCATCACGTGGTCGTTGCCGGTAGGGAGCATCACGCCAAGCCCGAAGGCGACATTGCCGCGCGTGTTTTCGTGCGGGTTCCACAGCCAGCCTTGCGCTGTGAGAATCGTGTCGCCGAAGCCTTGTGTGGCCGTTGTGTAAGGAGAATTGTTCGAGCGGCGGCTGGCTAAGAGAAGCGGGATGCTGGCCGAGAAGCTGAAGCGTGGAGTGGCTTGATAAGTCACGTTCAAATTTTGGAGATTGATTTTGTTCATGACTTGCGTGCCCTGCTGCATGCGGTAAACCTGCTCCGTCGGCCCGACAAAGTGACGGAACGAAAACTGATGCCGATAGCCGATGGTAATGTCCCATTCGCCAGGCACAAGATAGCCGCCCTGGCTTTCCGGACCAGCGGTCAATTCGCTAGACCTCGCTACAATGCAACCCTGTCCGCGCGCCGCACGTTCGGACACGGATCCGATGAACGCAGCTACACACAATAAAAGTACTGTTCTTCTCATTTATTTATTTCTCCTGTTCCACGTGCGACACAAAGGGAGCAGGCGGTGCACTCCCTGATTCTCCGAGCAACCACGCGATGCGCTCGCTCAGTTCTGCAGCGCGAATCTGACCGGAGACGCGCGCAACCATATACCCTTCCCTGTCGATAAAGGCGGTGGCGGGCACCGCTTCGCCCATGCCGAGCCGCGCCAAATCGTCACCGGTTGCGCCCAGCCATACCGGAAAGCTCACGCGATATTTGTTCAGAAATTCCGAGACGTTGCGTTTGGTTTTCGAGTCGTCGAGCGAAACGCCGATGAAGGCCACACCGCGTGCACCGTATTGTTTTTCGGCCTCGACGAGCATGGGCATCTCCGAATTGCAGGGACCACACCACGTCGCCCAAAAATTTAGTACGACCGGCTTGCCCCGAAAATCCCGCAGGCGAACGCGTTTCCCGGATGCATCGGAAGCGGTCAATTCCGCGCGACCGATTTTGGACGATACATGTCGCGGCGCCAGAAGAAGGGCGGCCAGGAACACCGCCGTTTGACATCGCGAGCCGTACATAGCGGATTAACGTTAGCAGCCGACGCCGGCCGCTGTCGTGAATCGCTAGGTCTATTTAGAACTCAAACCAAAGATGG
>Ga0081455_10004541_pt1 | contig 15500 bp, 16 predicted proteins | sample TabmetS3T2R1_FD_70207 | JGI IMG/M metagenome (GOLD analysis project Ga0081455, IMG submission 70207) | Tabebuia heterophylla rhizosphere microbial communities from the University of Puerto Rico - S3T2R1 | ecosystem: Host-associated > Plants > Roots > Rhizosphere ... | reverse complement strand
AACAACGTGGCGCTGCTTTCGGGCGACATCGTGCAGGTGATCCCCGACCAGGGCTGGGTGGGGTTCATGTACAGCTACCCCAACCTGATCCCGCTGCCCGAGGCGTCAGTCCGCGCCATCGCCCGCGCGCTCGAGCCGTACGCGTTCGACGCGATCTACGGCGCGTGGTGGGGCCGGGTCGTTCCCGGCGACGGGAGCGCGATCGTGGCGCGGTCGGCCGAGCGCTACGCCCGCGCGCTGCGCGGCGAGCATGCGGTAGATCTTCGAGTTCGGCAGCTGCGGCATCTGGCGCGTGGTTTCGGCCGTTCGCCGGTGCTCGCCCGTACGTGAGGCCGGTTCCACGCGGCGGTTCTCGGCGGTGCGGCCGGTGGACTCGCGCTCGCGCGGCGTCTTGTCCGCGGGCTTCGCGGTCCGCTCCTCGGACCGGGCGGCCTTGTCGGGGGACTTCGCCGCCAGCACGTCCCGCCGCTCCGTTTCGTGCGTCGCGAGCGGAATGAACCGCTCGACCGTGGTGATCCCGACGAGCGTTGCGAGGAAACCCATGATCTCGATGCCCTCGATGAACGCGCGGTCGCCTTCGGCCTGCCGCTGCTCGACGACGCGTTTCAGCGCGAGGATGCGCTTGCGTGCGAGCTGGATGATCCAGCGTTGCGGGCGTTCGTGGCGCGGCCAGGGTTGCACGTGCCAGTAGCGCTCGTCGTCGAGCGCCGCGTATTTCGCGTGCAGGTCGAGGCTCGTCTGCCAGCGCTCGAGCAGGGATTCGAGCTGGTCGAGCTGTTCGCCGTTCGAGCGTTCGTTGGCCATGCGCGCAAGAGTAGCGCCGTTGCGGGCGCCAAACTACCGCGTCAGAGGTCGAGCGCGCGACGCAACGGGCCCGAGGTGGAGACCCGGTCCGAAGCGTTCATCGACACAGTGTCGAGGACCAGGCGGTACTGCAGCGCGAGGTTCGACCAGTGGAAGCGGTCGATGCGCGAGCGCCCGCCGGCGTCGCCGAATGCAAGGGATTCGAGCGCGCGCTCGACGCCCGCGACGTCCCCGGGATCGACGCACAGGCCCGCGCCGCTGTCCGCGAGCACCTCGTACAGCGCCGCGCCACGGGGCGCGAGACCGAGGATCGGCCGGCCCGCCGCCATGTAGTCGTACACCTTATAAGGAGTGGAATACGTCATGTGCTCGCCCACCACGGCCAGCAGCACGTGCGCCGACTGCAGCTGCGCCTTCAGTTCCTCGTAAGGGACCCGCGGGCGCACGTCGACGAACGCCTGGAGCCCGGCATCGCGGATGCGCTGCAGCTCGGTGGCTGGAAGATCGCCATAGGTCACGACGCGCACGGGGCGCCCCGGATGGCGCTCGCCGAGCCGCCGCGCGGCCTCGAGCACCGGCACGAGCGATCGTCCCGTGAAGATCGACCCCGCATGTACGACATCGACGCGCCCGTCCGCGGGCGGCGGCGGGGCGGGCAACGGATCGAAGCCATTCGGGATCACGAAATTGCGATCGGCCGGCGCGAGCGGAAAGCACTTCTCGAACCAGCCACGCATCGCCGTGGTGTTGAGGACGCGCGCGGCGCTCCAGTCGATGAGCTGCGCCTCGAGCGTGCGCGCGATCCATTGCGCCATGCGTCCGCGCCGCCAGCGCGGCCAGTCGTAACCGCTCCACGGATCGCGATAGTCGAGGATCAGCGGCCAGCCGAGGCGACGCGCGATGCGCACTCCCGCGAACAGCGCCGCATGCGGCGGCGACGTCGCGATCACGAGGCCCGGCGGCAGGCCGCGCGCCACCTCGAGCGCGCGGCGCGTCGCAGCGCGCGCCCAGAAGTATTCCGGTCCGACGGGTGCGAGCACACGCCGGAAGATCGCGTTGAGGCCCGCGGTCAGGCGGCCCTCGCCGCGCAACGGCAACGACAACGGCGATTCGCAGCCGTGCACGTTTCCGGCGTTCGGCAGCGACGGGTCCGCGCGATGGCCATGCGGCGATTCGCCGGGTGCGTTCGTGATGACGTGGACGTCGTAGCCGAGCTTCCCGAATTCACGCGCGAGGAAACTGAAGCGCTTCGCGCCGACGTCGGGGCTCGGGGCGTATAGATAGGAGACGACGAGCAGCGTGCGCTTCATGCGGGTTTCCGGCGTCGCGAGAGCGCGCGCACGATGTAGCCGTACTCGTCGCGCAGGATGAGGCGCGCGGCCACCACGTAGATGAGCGCGAAGAATGCCAGGCCCGCGAGCGTGCCCGCGGGTTCGGGCAATGCGTGCGACGCCGAGAGCAGCGCCGCGAGCGCGAGCAGCGAGGCACCGAGTGCGAAGCCGAGCTTGTCCCACTGGCACAGCTCCGAGAGCGGCAGCCGATAACGGCGCATCACGCGCCGGCCGAGGTAGATGGATGTCCAGACCTGGCCGACCACGAGCCCGAGCGTCGGACCCCACAGCCCGAAATGCGGCATCAGGGCGAACAGCAATGCCGCGTTGATGGCGAGCGCGACGGCGTTCGACGTCGCGAACGACGCGTTGTCCGCGACGCTGCGCAGCGGCACCGAGAACTGGAAGCACTGGCGCACCATGAGCAGCATGAACACCTGGAAGTAGGGCGCCGCCGAGACGTACGTCTCGGTGAATGCGATGCGGATGATCGCTTCCGCGAAGTACGTGAGCAGCAGCCACGCGGGACAGATCACGGCGAACACCAGCGTCTGCGCGCGCCGCCACAGCCGGAAGCCTTCGACGGGATCCTTCTGCGCGCGCTTCACCATGTCGGGGAAGATCACGTCCGACAACGACTGCTGCACGATGTTCACGAGCGGGACCTGGTAGGCGGCCGTCGTGTACAGCGCCATCGGTACCGGGCCCATCTGCATGCCGACGACCACCTTGCCGAAATCGTTCGCCTTGTTGAGCACGGAGCCGATCCCGAGCGGCGCCACGAGCTTCACCTGCTCGCGGAACACGTCGTGCTCCCAGCGGAACACGATGAGCCCGCGCCCGCGCAGCCAGAAGTAGATGGCGATGTTCTTGAGCGCCTCCGCGACGACGATCGTGACGAAGATCATCTCGACGTCGCGGAAATAGAGCGCGGCCGCGAGCAGCGAGCCGAGCCGCCACACCGTGATGATCAGGGTGTAGACCATCACTTCGAACGAGCGGCCGTGTGCGAGCCAGTACGAGACCATGACCTCGAGGTTCAGGAACAGGAACACGTAGACCGCGAGCAGCAGCCACGACGAACCGATCTCGGCGGGGACTATCCATTGCCGGAACAGGACGACGATGAGCGCGCTCGCGACGCCGACGAGCGCCATGAGCACCGTGGTCTTCGTGATGTCCGTCGCGGCGCGCGCCGGCGTACGCGCGATGAGATAGTTGAGATTCGCGGCGAGCGCGAAACCGCCGAGCGAGGTGATCAGCATCGCCGTCGCCATGAACTGCCGGTAGCGGCCGTACTCGACGATGTCGAGCAGCCGGACGAGCAGCAGCGGGCTCAGCAATGCCAGGGCCTGGTTGAGCAGCCGCGCGCTCGCGAGCACGGCGCCCCGCGTGACGAAGGAGCTCATGTGATGCCGCGGATTCTGGGGCGCGCAATCGCCGCGGACTGTCGGCGCCCCACGCGGGGCCGGTAGGGGTGCGCCTACAGACGGCGCCGCCCGGCGTGCAGCCGGTCAGAACCGGTTGCTGAGGCCGCCGGTCTCGTTGTTGGCTTCGTTGCCGCCGCTCATCACGCACTCGGCCATGTTGCGATACGAGACGAAGTAACGCAGCTGACGGTAGTTAGGCGAGCTCCTGTCGTGACAGATGTTCTCGCGCGACTTCTTGACGGGAGCGTTGCGGTCCGGGTTCGGCGGCATCTGCTTGTGGCAGTGATAGTTGCCGTTCTTGCGCTCGTAGTGACAGCCATTGGCGTCGAGCGCGCCCTCGTGTGCCGCGACGGGATTGGTCGCGAAACCGCCCAGGGCGAGCAGGGCAGTGAGGGCGGAAATCCTGAGATTCATGGGCGCATCTCCCGCTGCGGAATCCCAACCCCTTGATTTGAATGGCGCTCCCTACCGGATTCGAACCGGTGTTACGGCCTTGAGAGGGCCTCCGGGGCGTCTTTCAGCGTCGGCTGGCGTCCGTAAGTCGCTGATTTTATTCCTTACATATCCATGGGCGTCAGCCATCGTCCATGGTAGTTTTTCCGTACAGTTCCGTACGGCCGATCACGGCCTTATCAAACGAGGTCGAGACTACCAATGGCCGACATCACTCGCCAGCGCACCCGCGAACGCCTCAAGGCGCGCCGCGAGCCGTACTGGCTACGCATCGAGAAGGGCGCGTATCTGGGGTTCCGGCGCGGACCCGACACATGGATCGCGCGCTGGCGAGGTCGCGACGCCCGTCAGCAGTACCGGGCTGTCGGCGAAGGCATCGACTTCGACGAGGCGAAGCGTCGCGCCGAGCAATGGCTGTCGCAGCTGGCGGCGTCGCCGGTGCGCATATCGAAGCGCGGGACGGTGCGCGCGGCCCTTGAGGCGTATCTCGCCGACCTGAGGCGCCACGGAAGAGAAGACACGGCGCGCGAGGTCGAGGGTCGTTTTGAGAGCTACGTGTGGGACGACCACCTTGCGTTGCTCGAGCTCGAATCGCTCACTCTCGACGACTTTGAAGAATGGCGCGATCGCCTTCGTTCGGGAAACACCAACCGTTCGGTGAATCGACGCGTGCGCGCCGTTGTCGCCGCGCTCAACCGTGCGCATCGTCTCGGGCACGTCGGCAACCCCGAGTCGTGGCGGATCGTGCCGCTGACCGACGACGTTGAAGACGACGGCGAGACGGCAATCTTCCTGAGCGCGGAGCAACGGCGCGGCCTGATTGAGTCGGCGTCGCCGGAAGCGGCAGCGTTTTTCCGAGGCCTCGAATTGACCGGCGCACGGCCGAAAGAACTTTCGGCAGCGCTCGCGGGGGCGCTTGAAGGCGACACGCTCAAGCTTTCACATCGCAAGGGCCGCCCCGCGAAGCTACGCACGCGCATCGCGGTTCTAAGCGTCGAAGGAGCGAAGTTCTTCGCCGACCAAGCGAAAAGCAAGCTACCGACCGCCTATCTATTCACTGAGGACGGCGCGCAGCCATGGCGCAGGCACATTTGGGCGCGCGAATTTCGCGCAGCCGCGGAGAACTACAACAAGGTCGCGAAGCGGGCGCAGCGCTTGCCCGCTGGCGCGAGCGCCTACAGCTTTCGTCACGCGCGAATCTCCGAGCTCCTTCAAGTGCACGGGATCGACCCGCTCACCGTCGCGGCGCAGACAGGCACATCGCTCACAATGATTCAGAAGCACTACCTGCGTTTTATTCCGAGCGCGATGCGCGAAAAATTGGCAGCCGTTCGGGACGCTTGATGAACAGACCCAAAGCCGCGAAGCGCAAAATGCTCGCGCACCCCTTCCAGTCGATTTCGCGGCTGCAAAAAGTTTCAGCGCGCGCGATCGCAGACCTCGATCTGAGCGTCCTCGATGGGGCGTTTGATCCCAGCGACCCTCGAGTGTGCGCGTTGCTCGAGCGGCTGAAGGACATCGATGCCTTGCAATCCGGCGTTGCGCGGTCGTTAGCCTCAGAGGTTGCGGCTCTCGAGCGAAAGAGAGGGGCTGAAGTCACCAACGCATCTCGTCAAACTCACTTCGCAGAAGTTAGAAGTTTCCACGCGGGGCGCGTGTCTGAACACGGCAAGTGGCACCAGGCGACGGGCGACACCGCGAAGCGATTCGACCTGACGAAAAGCCAGATCCGGAAAATAGTCGGATCGAAGACAAAGAAAACGCGCGCACGCTAGCGCGCGCGCGAAACGCGCGACTTCCGCGTTTCGATGCGGTGTATTTCTACGGACGGCCCCAAATACCCAAGGACCGTCCATGCCGAAAAGAAAAACCACGGTACGCGCGCAACTCCCAGCGCTCGACCCGCAACAAAGATTCTCCATCCCCGAGGCCAGCGCGTACCTCCGCCAGAGTCGGTCGAAAACATACGTCGACATCGCAGCGGGGACGCTGCGAGTTATTAAAGACGGCGCGCGCGTTTACGTGCCCGGCACGGAAATTCTTCGGCGAAGCGCCGTAGCGTCGGTGTGAAAAAAGCGCGCGATGGCCGCCGACGAATCGGCGAGCGCCACGCCCAACTTCCTGTCTGGCTACTCGAGACCGATGCAGTGACGACGCTCCCTCATGCGGCATTTCGCGTGCTGGTGCTTATGTGCGCCGAATTCAACGGCACTAACAACGGCGCTCTCGCGCTCACTGAGTCTCGATTCCGTGAACGCTACGGGAAAGGCCCGATGCGCGGCCGCTCGACGTTGTATGGCGCGCTCGATGAGCTCCAAACGCGCGGGCTCATCGTCGAAACACGTATGGGCTTGAGACAGCGGAACAGCTTCTCTCTGTTCGCTCTCGCTTGGCGCGAGGCGACGCATTGGGGTGGAAAGGTTTTGGATATGCCGCGGCCGGCCGATATCGCTCAGATCCTGAAGTACCAGGCGAAAACGACAGAGCGCCGCCATACACCGCGGCGCACGCGGCAAGGTGTGCTCGTCTGGAACGGCTCCGAATACGTACCGGCCAACGGTACGCAGGCCGCGCGCGATGAAAAATCTTTTGACCGGCCAGCGGTACACGCAGTACCGACCAGTGGTACAGAACAGCCGAAATCTGTACCGATCGACGATGCGAAATCCGGGTCGATCGTACCGACCAGCGGGAACACATCTAGATTTCGGACGGCTCCGCACCGCGATCCTGAGGTGACCGGCGGACCGAGCGCACCCGCGACTCCCAATCCGACAATCACTGCAAAGCAGAAGGCGAGTCTGGCGCAGCCAGAAGCTCCGGCGACCGCTTCGGGTGGAGTTCGATGACGTCTAGATCCAATCGAATCGAGCGTCGACGCGAGTTTTTTGTTCGCCAGCGCGCAGCCGCACTCCTCTCGATGCGACACGACGAACTTGAGAGACAAGTCCATGAGCTGGCGCGCGAAGGTCATTCGGATCACCAGATCGCCGCACGCATCGGTTGGCGCGCCGATCTCGTGCGTGCGGTATTGGGAAAGAGACCGTGAGCACGCGACGCAAGGGTATGCAGAGGGGCCAGCGCGTCCTGGTCGGCGGGGTGTGGCGACTTCGGTTTCGAGAGCCCGCCAATATCTACGGCCATCGTCGGCGCCGGACTGTGCGGATCGGCGCGGCGTCGGAGTTTTCGAGTTTCGAAGAGATGAATGAAGCGGCCGATCGCATCATGGCGCGAATAGCTCCTCGAGCGATTGTGCCTGGCGTGGCGATGAAATGGCCCGAGTGCTGCGCGAGGTTTCGCGACCTCTATCTAGTCAATCTCGGCCGTGGGTCGCAGCGTACGTACGGCTCGGTGCTTCGAAATCACATCGAGCCCGCGTTTCGCAATCTCCAAGCCCACGAGATCACCGCGGCGGTCATCCAGCAATGGCTCGCCGCCCAGCAGCGCGCCGGAGTTCGGCGGCACACGATCCTGTCGCGATTTCGCGTCCTGCGCCGGGTCGTGAAGCGGTGCGAGGCGGATGGGATCGCGGCCGCGATGCCGCCGATGCGCTCGCTCGAGATGCCGCGCGATCGATCGGTTCGCCGCCAGCTGCGCACGAAAGCGTTCACGGTCGAACAGATGGACGCCCTGGTCGGCGCTGCTCAGCCCACGTGGTTCCGCGCGTTGCTCGGGATCCTGCGTTACACCGGGATCCGCATCGGCGAGGCGCTCGCGCTCACCTGGCCGAACGTCGAGATCGGGGCGCGCTCGCCGATGCTCCACGTGGTACAGAGCGCGAGCGACGGCGTGATCGGCCCGACGAAGACGGCAAACGCGGTGCGCGACATCGAGATCGCGCCGCCGCTGATCGAATTGCTCACGGCTTGGCACCGCGAGTGTCCGCCCACGCCGCAGCTTCTCGTGTTCCCGAGCCTGCGCGGCCGGCCGCTCACGAGCTCAGGAGTGCGCCTTCGATACCTGCGGCCGCTGATCGCGTCGCTAGGGCTGCCACCGTTGTCCTTCCATGCGTTCCGCCACGGCGCCGCGTACGCGCTGCTCGAGGCGGGCGGCAATCCGGCGGACGTGGGCGCGGTGCTCGGGCACGCGGACCTGCGGCAGACCTCGCAGTACGCGCAGTCGCGACGCGAGGGTCGACGAGACGCCGTGCTCGCGGCGGCGCAGTTGCGTAAACCTTTCGACGAGAACGGAACTCCGCGATGACTCAACACGTTACGCGCACGCACGCGAACCCGGGCCCTAACTTGCGAAGGCGTGGACTCGAGTTGGACGGTCCAACGCACGTGTCGCCCAATGTTTCCCGAGCAATCCGCAGCGACGCACGTAAACCACTTCGATTTAAGCAACAGCGTGGGTGCGTGCTCTCGCTCGTGCTCATCGACCTCGAGGCGCACGTCGAGGCGTTGCTCGAGCTCGCGAAGCGATCGCGAGCGCGTTCAACGCCTTGCGCTCGCGCGCAGGGGGTAGGGGGAGTCAAAAGTGACAACTCGACTCGCCCGCGATCGTCGCCCCAGCCAAAAAAACGCGCACGCGCAAAGAAAACAGGGGGGGTCAATTCGCCCACCCGGGGTCACCGCGCGGCCGTGCTCATTCACCGACCAGGAGACCTATGTGAAAAACACCACCGCGCAGCCGCGCATCTGCAAGAAATGCGAAGAGCGGATCCACGAGCTCGCGCGCGGGAGCACCGGTCGGTTCGCGCTCAAGCGCTGCGACCACTTGGGCGGCATCGTGATGGCGGTCGCGTTCGTCGCCGAACGCCGCGTCGTCAGTTGGCACCTTGAGGGACCGCTGAAGGAACACGAGGCTGACGTCGTGCTCGGGAGAATCGCGGCGATGTACGCCGCGGCCGGCGGCTACGAAGCCCCGAAGGTGCAGTGAGGCGCGGCGTGCGATTGCCGCGCGAGGACGTCGACGTTACATTCACGCCCGTGGGCTGTGCGACCGCGCGCTCACGTCCTTCCGCCGATGCGCGACCGCGCTCGCCGGGAAACAAACGGCTCGTTCGAACCGGTGTTTTCTGCCGAGGTCGCATCGCGTGATTTTTTCCCAAGCCCACGTCATTCGGCGCGCGCCGCGCGCGAGCCAGTCCGGCACGCTCTCGGGTCTCGCGAGCACCTGGTCGGTCGATCGCCATGGCACGCGCATCGCGCGCGGCGCGTTCGAACGCTCCGTCGCGGCCTTCAAAGCCGGGTCGACCCGGATCCCGCTGCTGTACGAGCACGACCCCCACGAACAGCTGGGCGCGATCACGCGCGCCGTCGAGAACGACGACGGGCTCGAGATCGACGCGCAGATTGTCTTGGGTTCGCCCGTGGCCGATCGCGTGCACGAGCTCGCGCGCGCCGACGCGGTGGGTTTGTCGGTTGGCTTCACGCCGTTCGACGACGGACTCGAGGTCGACGCGCAGGGTCGGCTCGTCTACACCCGCGTCGACCTGCTGGAAGTCTCGGTGGTGAGCGTGCCGAGCAATCGCGAGAGCGTCGTTCATACGGTCCGCTCGCTCGCGAGCACCGCGCCGGCCGACCTCGAGCGGCTGTTACGCGAGGGCGCGTTACCGCCGATGCCGCGCCGACTCGCCGAGAAGGTCGCGCGCGCCGTGCTCCCGATCGTGCGCGTCGAGCCCCTCGAGCCCGAACCCGATCCCGCCGCCCTGGCCGCGCTCGCCGCGGCGCTCGACGGCTTCACCAAGACTTTCAAACGTTGAGGCACCCCATGGAACTTCAGGAAATGATTCGTCGCGTCCTCGAACTCTCGCAAGCTTCCGAGACGCGCAATAAGTCGGTCGACGATCGCTTCGCGGAAATCAGCCGCATCCTTACCGCCAACGGCGAGCGCCTGCTCGAAATGGAGCAACGAGCGACGAAGCTGCTCGACTTCCAGTCGTCGATCTCGATCCCGCGCACGCGCGCGATGGCGCAGCGCGCCGCGATCCAGCTGCTGCTCAAGGGCCGCGAAGCTGAGATCGCGAACCTCGCGCACGAGCGTGGCCGCGTCACGCTGCGCTCCGACAAGCCGATCCAGACCCGCGCGCTCACGTCGCTGCAGTTCAGCGACTCGCCGGCGTCGGGCTTTCCGGTGCCGGCACAGCCGAGCCCGGGCGGTGCGCCGTTCTACGCGGACCCCCCGCGGCAGCTGACGCTGCTGCAGGCCATTGACCACGTGCCGGTGTCGTCGGGAAACACGTTCGACGGCGTTCGGATCGTCGACAGCGACTCGCCGCCGATGCCCGACCAGGGCGTTGCGGTGCAGGAGAACGAAGGCGATCTCAAGGCCGAGCGCGAGCTCGAGTTCGAGCCGTCGTCGACGCGCGTCGAGACGGTCGCGGTGTTCACTCGCGTGAGCCGTCAGCTTCTCGCCGACGTGCCGCTGCTCATGGCGGCGCTGCAGGACCTGTTTTCGAACGCGGTCGCGAGCAAGGCCGAGCGCCTGGCGATTGCCACGCTCATCGCGCAGGCCGCGCCGTACGCCGCGAGCGCCAGCAACACGCCCGACAAGATCAGCGAAGCCCTCGCGTCGCTCGAGACGCTGGGCTACTCGCAGCCGATCCTGCTGCTGAACCCGTTCAGCTGGCACGACATCCGCACGACGCGCGCGGCCGGCGGCAGCGAGGAATATCTCGCGGGCTCGTGGGCGCAGCCCGCGCAGCCGAATGTGTGGGGCGTGCCGGTGGTGCGGAACTCCGCGGTGAGCCAGAGCCAGCTGCTTATCGTCGACCGGAGCGCTGCGCGCTATCTCGATCGCGAGTTGCCGGTGGTGCAGGTCTCGACGGAAGACCAGGACAACTTCGTGAAGAACCTTGCGACCATCCTGGCCGAGGCGCGCGGCGCCATTGAGATCATGCGGCCGGCGGGACTGCTCAAGCTCGCGCTGTAACGATCACTCCTCAGGGCCAGCGCCTTCCCCGGCGCGTTGTTGTGCGACGGATTACTGCGTGAGTGCCGTCGGCCCGATGAACCGCGCAGAGCTCGTGGGCAAGACCTACCGGTGCCGCGACGAGCGCCGACCTCGAGAGGGGCCGGAAAATAGAAAGGCCGGATCCGATGGATCCGGCCTTCTTCCCCGTGGGGGTCGCGCGAGCGACGCGCGGATGCCGTGGTCGCCGAGACTTTGAGCGCCTGCTCGTTCGGTTGCAAGTTCGCCGTCAGTCAGCGCTATTGCCTCGCGAAGGATGCGTTCGATCGCGCGGAGGTGAAAGTCGAGCGCGTCATGCTTGTTCATGCCTTAGCGTGCCGCCGAAACCGCTGTTTTCTCAAGGTTTCTATCTAGCGCCTTTACACAGAAATGTCGGTCTTCCGTTTCGCCCGAGCGCATCGCGGCATCCGGAACATCTTCGCGCTTACGCGCTTATTGCGCCTAACCACGGTGTCTGTGTGCTTTGGAGTGTGAAGCGCTCCTAGCAAACGTAGTTAGCGAGTCTCAACATCTGGTTAGGAGACCCCGACCGTGTGAAAATGACGTCTTATAGGAGTTTTGGCGTTTTCGGGTAGGCGTGGTCTGAGACGCCCCCTAGGGCGCCCGGAACGAGCGCCTACTTACCCATAATTCAACTAGCAACTGAATTTGGTTGCAGATCGAGAACCAGTCCCGCTACTCTTGTGACACGCCAAGCCAAACTGTTAGCCAAGTTGACGGCAGTGCCGTGTCCACGGGATTTCACGTGGGACGAGACGTGCACGTTGATGAGTCAATGCGGGTTCAAAAAATCTAACGGCAAGGGCTCAGGTCGGCTGTTTACGCACCGGATCACGAAGCAAAAGATTCGTCTTCATGAACCCCATCCGCAGAGCACGCTCAAACCGTACATGGTCGGAATCCTGATCAGTGGTTTGAAGGACGCCGGAGTGATCCCCACTTGAAGACGCTGTTGGAATACAAAGGCTACCTCGGTTCGGCAGAAGTCGACGTCGAAGGCGAATGCCTTGCTGGTCGGCTGCTCTACATCCGAGACACGATTGCTTACAGCGCGAATTCGGTAGCTGAATTGCAGCAAGCCTTTCACGAGGCGGTCGACGACTACTTGCGAGTTTGCGAGGAAGAGGGAGATGAGCCGGACCTGCCGCTGAAGGGTAGTTTCAACGTGCGCGTGGGTCCTGAACTTCATCGGAAAGTCGCCACCGCGGCTCGTGAGGCGGAGAAGGGCCTTAACGAGTTTGTGTGTTCCGCGTTAGAAGGTGCTGTCGAAGCGCAGTCCGCGTATTACTACGTCCCGCCAACGCAGATTACTCCGCCGCAACATTCTGGAACGATGATCGCGTACGGTGTGGCGCAGCCTGCGGGACGCGTGCCCAGAATTTTCTCCCAGTACGACATCCGCGGTACCGACGTCGTCATCAGTGGCGAATTTTTCGACAAACGCGTTACTGTAGCTAGTAGCGGGCAAAAATTCTGGTGGAACGATATTGGACGCGCTACCAAATAAGGTTGATGGCCCGGAGCCGTTGTCACTCAAAGAGTTGACGACGCTGTTGGTCCGTCACTACGACTTCCACGAAGGCATTTGGGATCTCTCCGTCGAGATGAGGATCGGTGCCGGACCGGTCGGCCCCACGCCCGAAGCCGTTCTGCCGAGCACGATTGTCAGTGTTTCGCGAATCGGGCTACAGAAGGCAGTCCAGCTGGGTCCGACCGTGGTCGACGCCGCGGTAGTTAACCCTAAAAGTGGCTGAGAGCCTCACGAGTTCGGCTGACTAGCCGAGCCTAACAAGTTTGAATGTGGGAAAGGACGGGCGGAGAATTCCGCCCGTTTGTCGTTGCGGAGGGTTTGTGCCGCTGGGAGAACGAGTCGAGATAGATCGCGATCAATTCGTGAGGCAGCGGAGATTCCTACTGACCGTGAGCCTCTTGCTTTTCGCGGTCTACGTGGTCGGAATCAAAATCGACGACTCAGTGGAGTCGTTAGGTCTGAAATTCACCATTGAGCGAAAGGAGTTGTTGGTTCCTTTCGGCTGGCTAGTTTGGCTATGGGCTCTCGTTCGTTACGCGCAGTACTACGTCCCAACGGGCCGACCGGCTATCGAGCGAGAGACCGCAAGGGAGGTACACCAGCAGGCGCACTTCCTGCTTCTAGCTTTCGCTCGCGAACAGTTCAATAACCAGGGATTGATGGTTGACGGTGTTCGCGTTGAAGGCAAGGTCGTCGATCTGTTCTGGCCGATACTCAACGAGAAGACGCCGCCTGCGCCTGACTCTATTCGTGATCATGTTGCGGAGTGGACAGTTAGACCGGATGGTGGTCGAACGTATCGTGCATCGATGCAGATCATTCGCAAAACCAATGGGGCTCAGCTAACTCTTGATGGGCCGGTGGGACTATCCGCAGAAGAGGTGAGAGCTTGCGAAAGACGAGCTTGGTGGATCGTCCACTTCAAGACGCACGTCTTCACCGACTATCTCGCGCCCTTTGTAGTTGCGGCGGCGCCGGTCGCAGCTGCCGCCGTGCACTACATGCCGTTGATCGTCGGGCTTGTTCGTTAACGAATGCCGCTACTTTCCGTACGGATTCCGTACGGCCATCTTGTTTCAGCCGCAACTTATTGATTTTAATGGCGCTCCCTACCGGATTCGAACCGGTGTTACGGCCTTGAGAGGGCCATGTCCTGGGCCTCTAGACGAAGGGAGCGTCTGCGTGGGCGGGTCCAGAATCGAGCGCGGTAGTATATGCGCCGCTTTCACCCTGCCAAGCGGAACTTTGAACTCTTGATCGACGAGTCGCGACCTGAAACGGCCGGTAGGCCTGCTGCACGAATCATCCCCCGGGCCGAACATTCCATATCGCGCGCGGCGATCTCTCCGAATGCGTTGCGCGTGCTGTATCGCCTGCGCGAAGCCGGTTACGAGGCGTTCCTCGTGGGCGGCTGCGTGCGCGATCTGCTGCTCGGCATCACACCCAAGGATTTCGACATCGCAACGAGCGCGCTGCCCGAAGAGGTGAAGCGCACGTTCCGCAATTGCCGGCTCATCGGCCGCCGCTTCCGTCTCGCGCACGTGTTCTTCGGGCGCGAGATCATCGAGGTCGCGACCTTCCGCGCGATGACGGCGCCCGAGGTCGGCGCGGAACCCGTCGAGTCGCTGGTCCCCGATCTCGATGACGACGAAGCCCCGGAGGGCGCGGTCGTCGAAGAGGAGCTCGACGAGGCCGACGAGTCGACGGTGCTCGCCGAGGCGGGGTCGCATCGCACCGGCATCCACGCCGTCACGCCTATTGTCGAACGCGACCGGTCGCGCCACGCGGGCGCGGGCAATGGCGACGAGGACGAAGACCGCGTCACGGACGAGCACGGCCGCATCCTGCGCGACAACGTCTACGGCACCATCGACGACGACGTCTGGCGCCGCGATTTCACGGCGAACGCGCTCTACTACAACATCGCCGACTTCTCGATCTGGGACTACACGGACGGCGTCGCGGACATCACCGCGCGCCGGCTCAAGCTCATCGGCGATCCCGCGACGCGCTATCGCGAAGACCCGGTGCGCATGCTGCGTGCCGCGCGCTTCGAGGCCAAGCTCGGCTTCTCGCTCGACGGCGAGACGGGCACCGAAATTCCGCGGCTGCGCGAGTTGTTAGGGAGCGTGCCCCCCGCGCGCCTGTTCGACGAGACGCTCAAGCTGTTCCTCACGGGGCACGGCGCGATGAGCCTCGTGGTGCTGCAGCGTCATGGATTGTTGGGCGAGCTGCTGCCGACCGTCGCCGCGTACCTCGACCGCCACCCGGATGGCGCCGTGGCGCGGCTGCTGCGCCAGGGCCTCATCAATACCGACCAGCGCGTGGCGCAGGGCAAGCCGGTCACGCCGACGTTCCTGTTCGCGTTGCTGCTCTACGGCCCGATCGCCGAGATCATCGAGAAACAGCCGCAGGAGAAATGGCACGACATCGGGACTATTGTCGATGCCGTCGATCGTGCGGCGCGCACCGCCCAGGGCCGCATCACGATCCCGAAACGCTTTTCACTCGGTGTGCGCGAGATGTTCGCCGCGCAGCCACGCCTGGAGCAGCCGCGCGGGAGGCGCGCATTGCGCATGCTCGAGCAGCCGCGCCTCCCGGCGCATGATCTCAGCACGGTGCTCGGCGGCCGACTCCAGCAAGTCGGCCGTCGGCAGCGTCGACAGATCGTGATCGAACATGCGTTCTACTTTAGATCACACGCTGCCGTTACCCAAACCCGCCGAGTGCCGAGAATCCCTTATCCACAAGGGGAAACATCACACACGCCAGCACCGGGAAACCCGATATACACCAGCCGCCGGTGCGGTCAGTCGATCTGCGATACATGGCGACGAACTGCGTCGGCAGCACGGCCGCCACCCGCAGGCCGCCGGTGCAGGTCCTGCCGAGACGGCGCCCGCCCGTTCGAACGACTGAGGGCGAACAGTATGGCGATCAACGGGATGGTCACCAGGTACGCCGTACGGAGGTCAACGACGCGGGCGAGTACGGCGAGACCCGCGGGGGCGACGAGGATCGCTGTACCGGAAGCCA
>Ga0081455_10004540_pt1 | contig 15504 bp, 17 predicted proteins | sample TabmetS3T2R1_FD_70207 | JGI IMG/M metagenome (GOLD analysis project Ga0081455, IMG submission 70207) | Tabebuia heterophylla rhizosphere microbial communities from the University of Puerto Rico - S3T2R1 | ecosystem: Host-associated > Plants > Roots > Rhizosphere ... | reverse complement strand
GGTCGGCTCAATCCCAGTCGCGAGCATTGCCCTCATCCTGGGAATTGACCGCTTCATGTCGGAGGCACGCGCGCTCACCAATCTCATTGGAAATGGCGTGGCCACCATCGTTGTGGCGAAATGGGAAAACGCACTCGACGAAGAGCGAATGCGCGAGCACCTTAATCGCGAGACAGATCTGGAAGCGGACGCACCAGAAAAAGTAATGCCCGCCTGAGACGCGCAGATCGGAGGCAACTGATGAAGGCCCATTGGCTTCGGCTTGCAATCGTTGTGGCGGCGGCCCTCTTCTGCCCGACACCGTTACGCTCCGGCGAGCCCAACTGGCCGGATCAGCTCCTCATCGGGACCGCATCGCCTGGTGGGACCTACTATGTCTACGGCGAGGGTTTGGCAAAGATATTGACCCGGGCCCTCGACCTTCCGGTTGTAAGGCTGGCCACCGAGGGACCCGCACAGAATATTGAATTGCTCGAGACGGGCGAGGCAAAGCTCGGCTTCGTTACAATCGGAATAGCGCTCCAAGCATGGAATGGTACTGGCGTTTGGGAGGGCAAAAGGCCGGCTCGTTCGATGCGAGCCATCCTTCCAATGTACGATACGCCGTTTCAATTCCTGGTTCTGCAGGAGTCCGGCATTCGATCGATCGCCGAAATGGCTGGCAAGCGGGTTGGTGTGGGCCCGCGCGGCGGCACGGCGGCACCGGTCTTGGCCTCGCCATCTCCAAGCGCTTGGTCGACGAGATGGGCGGGCGCATTTCCGTCGAAAGCGTGCCGGGATCGGGCGCCACCTTCACCGTGGACCTTCCCTTCGCCACACCATCGCGCGTGCCAAGTCTCGGCGCGGAGTGGCCGAGACCCGCTTCAGGCGAAAAGGTGCTGCTCGTGCTCGAAGGCGTGACCGAAGCGAGCCTCGCCGGCGATCTCCTCGTCGCGATGGGCGCAGCGGTCGCCCGCGTGACGCTCAAGGATGCGCTCCGCATCGCATCAGGCGCCGCCGCGACAGGTCTCCCCTTCACCGCACTCCTCACGGACCGGGCGGCTGTGGCTTCCGGTGCCGCGCGCCTTCTTCCCTTGCTTGGCTTGGAAGCGGACGCCTCACGCCCCAAGCGCGCCGTGGTGATCGTCGATCCGGCCGAGCGCGGCGACATTCCGAGCTTCCGCGCGCAAGGCTTCAACGGTTATCTGGTCCGTCCAATCAGGCCCTTGTCGCTGTTGACCCAGCTTTTCGCCGGCCCGGACCAGGAGCCGCCGAGGATAAAGGAAACCGCCTCGCCCCCCCGTGGTCCGGCTCGCCCGCACGCGGCGGATGCAGGCGGAGCCTCGATCCTCTTGGCGGAAGACAACGAAATCAACGCGCTCCTTGCCCGCACCGTGCTGGAGAAATCGGGCGCCCGGGTGGTGCGGGTGCGCAACGGCGCCGAGGCGATCGCCGAGGCGCGCAACGAGCTCACCGACTCGCAAGGCAAGGGCTTCGACCTCGTGCTCATGGACATCCACATGCCGGACATGGACGGGGTGGAGGCGGCGCGCCGCATCAGGGCGCTCTACCCCGAGGGCGCGCGCCCGGCCAAGGGGCGCCCGCCGATCGTGGCGCTGACGGCCAACGCCTTCGCCGAGGACCGCGCCGCCTATCTCGCGGCGGGCCTCGACGATTATCTCGCCAAGCCCTTCGAAAAGGCGGATTTGGCCGCACTCCTTGCCCGTTGGCGGGGAGGGGCAGAAGGCGTAGGCGACACCGGTCTCGGCGCGGCCTAGCACCTGTCGAAAAGCCTTCGAACACCGCGCCCTATCCCCAGACTGTCACATAGAGTTCGAATTGGTTTGCTAACCGGCGAGTGTTGTGGCCGAATCGGGTATCCGCGGGCGCACCTCGCATCAGTAGCCCACGGTCGCCCGGAACTGCTAATCAGGCTCTCATGCCGATAAAGTCGACGTCAGGACGGTTCGCAGGCAGATTTCGCGGTGGGGCCATGTTTCCGGGCCTGATGTTCAAACCCTCCCAAGGCGGCGGGTTTCCCTTCATGGGCCGCCGCGGTTTCAATGTCGGGGCCTTTGGCCGCCGCTTTCAGCCTCCCAAGATCTATGGCCGGCTCGGCTCGCTCGAGGTGCGGCTCGCCAGGAAAGGCGGCGAGATCAGGCGCGCCCAGCGCCTGCGCTACAAGGTCTTCTACGAGGAGATGTCGGCAGTGCCCGGCGCGCTCGCCATGCTGTCGCGGCGCGACGAGGACGCCTTCGACGCCGTGTTCGACCATCTGCTGGTGATCGATCGCGGCGACCCGCATGACGGGCGCCGCTGGCGGCGCTCAAAGGTGGTCGGGACCTATCGCCTGCTGCGCCAGGAGGTGGCCGACCTCTATGACGGCTTCTATACGCAAGGGGAGTACGACGTCGCGCCGCTCATGCAGAGGAAGCCCGGCTACAGCTTCATGGAGCTTGGCCGCTCTTGCGTGCTCAAGCCCTATCGCAACAAGCGGACGCTCGAGCTGTTATGGCAGGGCGTGTGGTCCTATGTGCGCGAGCACGGCGCCGACGTCATGCTCGGCTGCGCGAGCTTCGAGGGCGTCGATCCGAAGCAACACGCCGAGGCGCTGAGCTTCCTTTACCATAACGCGCTCGCGCCGGAGGATTGGCGGGTCAGAGCACACCAGCATCTGCGCGTCGACATGAACATGATGCCGCCCGAGCGGGTCAACGCGCGCAGGGCGCTGAAAGCGTTACCGCCCTTGATCAAGGGCTATCTCAGGCTCGGCGCCTATATCGGCGACGGCGCGGTGATCGACCATCAATTCGGCACCACCGACGTCCTCATCATCCTTCCCGTCGAGGCGATCCGGACGCGCTACTTCGCCCATTTCGGCGGCCCCGACGAGCTTGCGTCCGCCGTCGCGCCTGAATTCGCCCAGATCAACTAGACGCTCTAAGTTTGACGTGTCGCGGGGGCGCTCCTAAATTCGCCCGACCATGCGCCACACCGACGCCAACGAAGCCAAGGCCGCGGCCGAAGCCGCCGCCGTGGGCTTGCGCCAGCTGAACGAACGCTCGCGCGAGATCTTCAAGCGCATCGTCGAGACATATCTTACGACCGGCGAGCCGGTCGGCTCGCGCAATTTGAGCCGCGCGCTGCCAATGACGCTGTCGCCGGCCTCGGTGCGCAACGTCATGTCGGACCTCGAGGGCCTCGGCCTCATCTATGCGCCGCATACGAGCGCGGGACGGCTGCCGACGCATACGGGCTTGCGCCTCTTCATCGACGGGCTGCTCGAGATCGGCGACATCAGCGGCGAGGAGCGGAGCCAGATTGAAAGCCGGATCGCCGGCAGCGGCAGGCGCCGGGCGGTCGAGGAGTTGCTCGGCGAGGCGGGCGAGATGCTGTCGGGGCTTTCGGGCTGCGCCGGGGTCGTGCTGGTCGAGAAGCAGAGCAAGAAGCTGAAGCAGGTCGAGTTCGTCAATCTCGGGCAGAGCAGGGCGCTCGCCGTGCTGGTCGGCGAGGATGGCGACGTCGAGAACCGCATCATCACTTTGCCCGACAACTTGCCGCTCGCCTCGCTCCACGAAGCATCGAACTACATCAATGCCCGCATCGGCGGGCTCACTCTGGCCGAGGCTCGTGTTCGCATCGAGCGCGAGATCGAGGCGCGCCGCGCCCAGCTCGACGAGCTTACCGCGCGCGTCGTTACCGAGGGTCTCGCCACCTGGTCAGGCGACGGCGACGAGCGCAAGAGCCTCATCGTGTGCGGCCGCGCCCATCTGCTCGAGGACGTCAAGGCGATGGAGGACTTGGAGCGGGTGCGGCTCCTGTTCGAGGACCTCGATACCAAGACCGACCTGATCCAGCTACTTGGGCTTGCCGAGCGCGCCGAGGGGGTGCGCATCTTCATCGGCGCCGAGAACAAGCTGTTCTCGCTTTCCGGCTCGGCGTTGATCGTGTCGCCGTTCGAGGATACCGGGCAGAAAATCGTTGGCGTGCTTGGGGTGATCGGCCCGACCAGACTCAACTACGCGCGCATCATCCCCATGGTCGACTATACGGCGAGGCTGCTCGGGCGCCTTGTCCCTTGATTTTTGCCGCCTTACGGTCGATATCCCGGCTCTAATCCGAGTGAAACCGCTTCGCCGAGGCGTCCATGCCCGACGACAAGACCGATCCGCGTGAGGCCACCGAGGATCAGGCCAGTAACGCCGAGTCCCCCAAGGCCGAGACACAAAAGGCAAATACCGACCCCGGCGTAGAGCTGGGCGCCGACCTCGACGCCTTGCTCGCGGAGAATGCCGAGATGCGCGACCGGCTGCTCAGGACCATGGCCGACATGGAGAATCTGCGTCGGCGCACCGAGCGCGAGAAGACCGACACGGCCCGCTACGCCATCTCCAATTTCGCCCGCGACGTGCTGACCGTCGGCGACAACCTGAAGCGCACCATCGACCACGTGCCGGCCGAGGCCGCGGCGCAAGACCCCGCCCTGAAAACCTTCCTCGACGGCGTGGAGATCACCGAGCGCGAGCTCTTGAACGTGCTCGAGCGCCACGGCGTGACGCGCATCGAGCCGCTCGGGCAGCGCTTCGACCCGAACTGCCATCAGGCGATGTACGAAGTGCAGAACGCAGACGTGCCGGAGGGCACGGTGGTGGACGTCATGCAAGCGGGCTACACGATCGGCGACCGCTGCTTGCGGCCTGCGCTTGTCGCCGTGGCCAAAGGCGGCGCCAAGCCCGGCAAGCCGCAGCAAGGTGACGGCAACGGCGCAGTGCCGCGACGGCCCGCCAACGACGATTTCCCCGGCGCGCGCAAGCCCGGCGACCCCGAGGTGATTTAGCTAGGGCTTGGTGACGCGGCGCAGCGTGAGATTGAGGCGGCCGCCCTCCGGGAGGAGAGCGGAGGTGCCGGGCAGGATACGATCGATACCGTGATAGGCGAGACGGTCGTCTCCGCCTAAAACGACAACGTCCCCCGAGCTGAGCTCGATCTTCTGCGTGGGATCTTTGCGCGACCTCCCGCCGACGCGGAACACGCCCGTGTCGCCGAGCGATACCGAAAGCACGGGCGCGGCGAAATCCTCCTCGTCCTTGTCCTGGTGCAGACCCATCTTGGCGTCGCCTGAATAGTAGTTCACGAGGCAGGCTTCGGGCGGGAACGGATAACGAGCGACCTCAGCCCACAGATCGAGCAGCATTTGCGGCATGGGAGGCCACTGCTTTCCCGTCACGGGGTGCGTCGCCTGATAGCGATAGCCGCGCTCCTTGTCGGTGACCCAGCCGAGCGGCCCGCAATTCGTCATGCGTACGGACATTGGATTGCCCGAGCGCGGCATGGTGGGCGTGAAGAGGGGCGCCTCGGCGATGATCCGCCGGAGCTCGGCAAGCAAAGCTGCCTGCTCGCCCTGGCCAAGCTTCGCCGGAAAATATTGCACGCGCGCCTTTGCTCCGCCTCAATGCCTGCCCTACCCTCTGCCATATAGCGACAGGCGCGGCGAATGGGGAGATGAGGCCGGTGGCCAGAGGCGCGCGGAAGATCGACCCCGACGGCTACATTCACGCGCGGGACGCTGACGAATATCAGCGGCTGCGCGATCAGGCGCGCATGTGGCAGCCCGCCACCGAGGCGGTGCTCGGCAAGGTCGGGCTTCAGCCCGGGATGAGCGCGCTCGACGTGGGCGCGGGCCCTGGCGCCGTGATGCGGCTGATGGCGAGCCGCGTCGGCCCGCAAGGCCGCGTTACCGGTATCGATGTCGACGGCAAGCTCGCAAGCCAGGCGCTTGCAGATCTCAGCGCGCAAGGCGGAGCCGAGTTTCAATTCATCGAGGCCGATGTGCTCAAGCTCGACAAGGTGCCGGGCGCGCCGTTCGACCTCACCTACTGCCGGCTCTTCCTCATGCATATGCAAGACCCGGTGGCGGTGCTCGAGAAGATGCTGTTCTGGACCAAGCCGGGCGGTGCGGTGGCGGCGCAGGAGTTCGACTTCGGCGCGATCGCGGTCGAGCCGCCCTGCCCGGCCATGGCCGAATTCAACCGCCTGTTCGAGGGCGTGTTCAGGGCGCATGGACGCAACTTGAGGGCCGGACGCCAACTTCCCGCGCAGTTCGAGGCGGCGGGGATCGGACTGCCCGACGGTACTCTCGCGGACGCCAAGTTCCTGCCGCTCAGGGACATGGCGCAGATGTTGATCGGCGTTTACCAAGGACTGTTCGCGTCGGCGGCCGAGCTCGGCATCGCCGACCCGGTGCGGGCGGAAGCCTTCAAGGCCGACATGGAGGAGGCCGGCGCCGACGGGCGCTATTACTGCCTCACCCCCATCCTCATCGCCGCCTGGAAGCGCGCCGGGTGAAACGCCCCCTCGTAACGCCCCCGACACACCCGCTTCTCCTTGCGGGTCATAGGCTTGCCACCTATATAACCGCGGAAACCCTGCCGGATGAGTCGGCGGGAGCGCCGATTATTGGGGACCGTCGCAAACGCGTACGTGCATGGCCGGGTGCCTCTTGGGCCCGGGCGGTCTGCCGGAAAGAGAGGTTGTAAATGGCGAAAGTGATCGGAATCGATCTCGGCACCACCAACTCTTGCGTCGCCGTGATGGAGGGAAAGAACGCCAGGGTCATCGAGAATGCCGAGGGCATGCGCACCACGCCATCGATGGTCGCTTTCACCGACGACGGCGAGATCATCGTCGGACTTCCAGCCAAACGACAAGCCGTCACCAACCCCGAGAACACGTTCTTCGCCATCAAGCGGCTGATCGGCCGCCGTTACGACGATCCGATGGCCGAGAAGGACAAGAAGCTCGTTCCTTACAAGATTATCCGCGCCGACAACGGCGACGCCTGGGTCGAATCCCACGGCAAGAAATATTCCCCCTCGCAGATCTCGGCCTACATCCTGCAGAAGATGAAGGAGACAGCCGAATCCCATCTCGGCCACAAGGTCGAGCAGGCCGTCATCACCGTCCCTGCCTATTTCAACGATGCCCAGCGCCAGGCCACCAAGGACGCCGGCAAGATCGCCGGTCTCGAAGTGCTGCGCATCATCAACGAGCCGACCGCTGCCGCGCTCGCCTATGGGCTCGAAAAGAAAAGCGGCGAGACCATCGCCGTCTACGACCTGGGCGGCGGCACGTTCGACATCTCGATCCTCGAGATCGGCGACGGCGTATTCGAGGTGAAGTCGACCAATGGCGACACATTCCTGGGCGGCGAGGACTTCGACATGCGCATCGTCGATTACCTCGCCAACGAGTTCAAGAAGGAGAGCGGCATCGATCTCCGGGGCGACAAGCTCGCCCTGCAGCGCCTGAAGGAGGCGGCGGAGAAGGCGAAGATCGAGCTGTCATCGACGCAGCAGACCGAGATCAACCTGCCCTTCATCACTGCCGACAAGTCCGGGCCCAAGCATCTCACCATGAAGCTCACGCGCGCCAAGCTCGAGAGCCTGGTGGACGATCTCATCCAGAAGACCATCGGCCCCTGCCAGAACGCGTTGAAGGACGCGGGCCTCAAGCCCGCGGAGATCAACGAGGTCGTGCTCGTCGGCGGCATGACCCGCATGCCGAAAGTGGTCGAGACGGTGAAGACCTTTTTCGGGCGCGAGCCCCACAAGGGCGTGAACCCCGACGAGGTGGTGGCGGTCGGCGCCGCCATTCAAGCCGGCGTGCTGCAAGGCGACGTCAAGGACGTGCTGCTCCTCGACGTCACTCCGCTCTCGCTCGGCATCGAGACCTTGGGCGGCGTGTTCACCCGCCTGATCGATCGCAACACCACGATTCCGACCAAGAAGAGCCAGGTGTTCTCGACCGCGGAGGACAATCAGAACGCAGTCACCATTCGCGTCTTCCAGGGCGAGCGCGAGATGGCGGCCGACAACAAGCTGCTCGGTCAGTTCGATCTCGTCGGCATCCCGCCGGCCCCACGCGGCGTGCCGCAGATCGAGGTGACCTTCGACATCGATGCCAACGGCATCGTCAATGTCTCGGCCACGGACAAGGCCACCGGCAAGGAGCAGTCGATCCGCATCCAGGCGTCCGGCGGCCTGACCGAAGCCGACATCAACCGCATGGTCAAGGAAGCCGAGAGCCACGCCGAGGAGGACAAGAAGCGCCGCGAGCTGGTCGAGGTCAAGAACCAGGGCGAGGCCCTGGTGCACTCGACCGAGCGGATGCTGAAGGACTATGGCGACAAGGTCCCGGCCGGCGACAAGGCCATGGTCGAGACCGCGGTCTCCGACTTGAAGTCGGTACTTCAGGGCGAGGACAGAGACGCGATCAAGCAGAAGACCGATGCGCTGGCGCAGGCCTCGATGAAGCTTGGCGAGGCGATGTATCAGGCAAGCCAGGGACAAGCAGCAGGCGGCGCGGGGCCGCAGGCGGCCGCTGGCGGTTCGGATGACAAAGTGGTCGATGTCGACTTCGAGGAAGTCAAGGACGACGACAGCAAGAAGTCGGCATAACGAGACGAGATGGCAGGCGCCCGGCCGGAACACGCCGGGCGCCTTGCCCAACAGAAGAGGCTTAAGCGCGGCCGGCGCCGGACGGCGGTGTAAAGGGCCGGAGGGGTGATGGCAAAACGGTGCTACTACGACACTCTTGGCGTATCGCGCGGCGCTCGTGACAGCGAGATCAAGGCCGCGTTTCGCCGCCTCGCCAAGGAATGTCACCCCGACCGTTGCAACGGCGATCCCAACGCCGAAACCCGCTTCAAGGAACTCAATGAAGCCTACGAGGCGCTAAAGGACCCGCAGCGCCGCGCGGCCTATGACCGCTTCGGCCATGCGGCCTTCGATCCAGGGCTTGGCGGCGGCGCCGGGCACGGCTTCGGTGCCGACTTCTCGGCGTCGATGTCGGCGATGTTCGACGACCTGTTCGGCGAATTCATGGGCCAGCGCCGCCCGCGCCAGCGCTCGGCGCGCGAGCGCGGCTCCGACCTCCGCTACAACATGGAGATCGCGCTGGCGGAGGCCTATTCCGGCAAGACGGCGCAGATCAGGGTGCCGACCTCGGTCACCTGCGAGAGCTGCTCTGGCTCGGGCGCCAAGGCCGGCACCGCGCCAACCTCATGCCGCACCTGCGCCGGCATCGGCAAGGTGCGCGCAAGCCAGGGCTTCTTCACCATCGAGCGCACCTGTCCTTCTTGCCAAGGACGCGGCGAGACCATCGAGACGCCGTGCCCATCCTGCAACGGCGTTGGCCGCGTCACGCGCGAGCGCACGCTCTCGGTCACCATCCCCGTCGGCGTCGAGGACGGCACGCGCATCAGGCTCGCCGGCGAAGGCGAGGCCGGCGTGCGCGGCGGGCCGCCGGGCGATCTCTACATCTTCCTCTCGATCAAGCCGCATGAGTTCTTCCAGCGCGACGGCGCCGACCTGTTCTGCCGCGTGCCGATCGCCATGACCACGGCAGCGCTCGGCGGCCAGATCGAAGTGCCGACCATCGACGGCGGCAGGACGCGGGTGAAGATCCCGGAGGGAACCGAAAGCGGCAAGCAGTTCCGTTTGAAGGCAAAAGGCATGCCGGTGCTCCGCTCCAAGCAGCAAGGCGATCTCTACATCCAGGTCGAGGTCGAGACACCCAAGAATCTGTCGCGCAAGCAGCGCGACCTCTTGAAGGCCTTCGAGGACGCCTCCAACCCGAGCACAAGCCCGGCATCGACCGGCTTCTTCGCGCGGGTCAAGGAATTCTTCGAGGGCATCCGCGAGTAGCTTCTACCCTTTCGCTGCGTGTTTGCCGTAGATTGGCGGCGCACCCGCGCTCGCCGTTCAACAAGCGCGCTTACCAGCCGAGACCGCCATGACCGGCGAGCCAATTTTGCGCCCTGCCAAGACGAGCCTGAAGGAACCGCCGCGGCTTAGTGCCGGCAACGTCGCCGCCGCAGCCAAGGTTACCGCCGCGGTCATCGGCGTGATCGCGGTAGCGGTAGGCCTCTGGTACGCGCGCACCGCCGTACTGCTTGCGTTTGCCGGCATTCTGCTCGCCATCGTGCTCTACGGCGGAAGCCGCGCCCTCGCCGAACTCACCAAGCTGCCGCGGCTGCTGATGCTCGGCGTGGTGGTGGCGGCAATCGGACTGTTCTTCTTCCTGGTATTCGCCACCGCGGGGCCGACGCTCGCCCAGCAGATCGCCCAGCTTGCCCATCGCATTGCCATAGGCGCCACGACGCTCACCAAACAGATCGCGGCCTTCGCCGATCAGGCCAACCTCTTGCAGAATGTCGACCTCGTGCAGTTGCTGAGCGGGTTCTTGAGCCCGTGGGGCATCGCCACCGGCGCGACCTCGGTCGCGCTCTCCATCGTCGGCCTGTTAAGCGCTGGGCTCATCGTGGTGTTCTTCGGCATCTATTTTGCCGCGGACCCCGAGACCTACGTCCAGCTCGTGGCGCGGCTTGCGCCGCAGGAGCGGCGAAGCGCCATTTTGCAGGTGATGTATCAGACCGGCGATGTGCTCCGGCGCTGGCTGATCGGCCAGGGCATCTCCATGGCGCTCATCGGCAGCCTCACCTATGTGGGTCTCCTCATTCTCGGGGTGCCGATCGCCTTCGTGCTTGCCCTGTTTGCCGGGCTTGCCGGTTTTCTCCCTTATCTTGGGCCGATCATCGGCGCGGTGCCCATGGTCCTCGTCGCAGGCGGCGAGAGCCTCGATTTGGCGCTGTGGGTCGTCGGCCTCTATGCCCTGATCCAGTTCCTCGAAAGCTACCTGCTCACGCCGCTGATCCAGGCGCGCGCCGTCTCGATGCCGCCGGCCATCGTGATCTTGAGCCAGCTCGTGCTCGGCGCGGTGTTCGGAATTCTCGGCCTGGCACTGGCGACGCCGCTTGCCGCGGCCGTGACCGTGCCGCTCCGCTACATGTTCGGCATCGGCGGCAGCGAGGCCGGGAAGCAAAAGGCGTCAAGCAAGCAGGGGAAAGGCTAGATGCGGCTTCTGTTCTTCGCCGGCAGCACGCGGGAAGGGTCCTACAACAAGAAGCTTGCGCTGCTTGCCCGCCACATCGCCGAGGCGAACGGCATCGAGGCGGTATTCGTCGACCTCAAGGACTATCCGATGCCGATCTATAACGGCGATCTCGAGGCCAAGGATGGACCGCCTGAGCGGGCGCGCGCCTTCAAGGCGCTGCTCACCGAATATCAGGGCGTGTTCATCGCGAGCCCCGAATACAACTCCTCGGTCACGCCGCTGCTCAAGAACACGCTCGATTGGGTGACGCGGGTGCGCGCCAAGGGAGAGACCGGGCTCGAAGTCTTCAAGACACGCGTATTCGCTGTCTCCGGCGCCTCGCCGGGCTATTACGGCGCGATGCGCAGCCTGCTCAATCTTCGCCAGATCCTCATGATCGGCATGGGCGCGACCGTGATCCCGCAACAGATCGCCGTGCCGCGCGCGATGGACGCCTTCGACGAGGACGGCAGCCTCAAGGACAAGGCGCAGCAGAACCTGTGCAAGAGCGTGGTCGAGGCGCTCGCCGTCGCTGCGCGAAGGTTCCTCTCGTGAGCCTCCCCCGCGACCGGCTGATCGTCGCGCTCGACGTGCCGAGCGTCGAGGAGGCCAGCGCGCTCATCGAGCGGCTCGGCAACAGTGTCGGCGTCTACAAGATCGGGCTCGAGCTCCTGTTCGCGGGCGGCTTCGCGCTGGCGCGAGAGCTCGCCGAGCAGGGGCGCGCGGTCTTCATCGATGCGAAGCTCCTCGATATCGAGGCGACGGTCGAGCGTGCGACCCAGGCCGTCGCACGGAGCGGCGCGGCATTCCTCACCGTGCATGCGCAGGATGCCAAGACGCTCGACGCGGCGGTGCGCGGGCGTGCCGGCAGCAAGCTCAAGCTGCTCGGCGTCACCGTGCTTACCAATCTCGCGCGCGACGATCTGAAGGAGCAGGGCGTGGACCGCAGCCCGGAGGAACTCGCGATCTATCGCGCGATGCTCGCGCAAGAGGCCGGGTTCGACGGCGTGGTGGCCTCCGGCGAGGAAGCCGCCGGGCTTCGCCGGGCACTCGGCCCCAGGGTTCTGATCGTGACCCCCGGCATCAGACCCAAGGGCGCGGAGAAGCACGATCAAGCCCGGACCATCACGCCAGCGGACGCGATTGCCGCCGGCGCCGATTATCTCGTGGTGGGGCGACCGATCACGCGCGCAGCCGATCCGCGCGCGGCAGCCGAAGCGATTGTCGCAGAGATCGCCTCAGCGCTTTCCGGCTAGCTCGGCGAGGCACGTTTCGACCAGGCGCATGAGGTGCTCGGCGTCACCTTCGATCAGCACCTGCTTTGTCCGCGACTTGCCCCCTTGCGCGACCTTCACCGAAGAGGGCGGCACATTGAGCCACCCCGCGATGAGCCGTTCCAGCGCCGCATTGGCGCGGCCTTGCTCCGGCAACGCCCGCACGCGCGCTTTCAGCACCGTCTCGCCGCCGAACTCTTCGATGCCGGTGATCTCGTCGCGCGCGGATTTGGGCGTGAGCCGCACCGGCAGCACGATGCCGGAGCTTGCGCGACGGAGCTTGAGTTCGCTCAAGCGCCGCCGGAGGGCGCGACCGCCGGCAGGATCCAGCCGAGCAGGACCACGTCGCGAATGAAGAGAAGGAAGAGGATGAGGATCACCGGCGAGATGTCGATGCCGCCAAGATTGGGAAGCACGCGCCGAATCGGGCGGAGCGCGGGCTCGGTCAGGCGGTAGAGCATGTCCGCCACCGAATAGACGAAACGGTTCTGGGTGTTGACCACGTTGAAGGCGATCAACCAGCTCAAGATCGCGCCGATGATCACGACCCAGATATAGAGGTCGATGACGAGAACGATGAATCCGATCAGTGGTACCATCAAAGACCTCCTCGTATCAGGTATCAGGCGTCGGGTATCAGGTGTCAAAAGCGCGCTCGGCTGGCACCTGATACCTGATATCCGACGGCTGGATCAAATCGCCTTTGGCTGATACGTGATATCCGACCCGTGGTACCCGAATCGTTGACACTTGACAGGGGCGACCCGAAATCTGACACCTGGTGCCCGATACCTGACACCTGGTAAGGGGCCGTAGCTCAGTTGGGAGAGCGCAGCAATCGCACTGCTGAGGTCAGGGGTTCGATCCCCCTCGGCTCCACCATCCATCAATGAAGGATAAGCGCTATGGCGAGACGGGCGGGCGCTAGCCGGTCGCGATCGCTTTGGCGCGGCGCTTAGCAGGTTTTCCCTTTCCAGGCTCTGGCTTGGCTGCCTCAGGGTCAGGGATTGGCTTCGGCCATTGCAGATTGCCTTCGGCGTCGCGCACACGAAAGAGCAAGCCCATGAACGGCACGAGCAGAAGGTCCGGCACGAAGCGCCGGACGAAGATGCCGACCCGGTTGAACCAACCCGTGACAATCACCTTCTTGCCGCGCTTGAACTTGCGGTAGGCGATGCGGGCAAGTTGCTCGGTGCTCATTGCCGGCAGAAACATGACATAGCGGGAGTATTCGGCGCCCGTCTTGGCATGCAGCTCGGTCGCAGTCGTGCCCGGCGCGAGCGCAGAGACGCGCACGCCGGTGTACATGGTCTCATAGGAAAGTGCCCGGCTGAAAGACAGGATGAAGGCCTTGGCGGCGGCGTAAGTCGCCTGGTAGGGCACCGGCATGAAGCCCTCGACCGAGGCGACATTGAGCACGCCGCCGCGACGGCGCGCGATCATCCCCGGCAGGAGGCGGCGCGTGAGATCGACCACGGCCCTGACGTCGAGATCGACAAGCTGCTTGAGCTTGGCCAGGTCCTCGTCCTGGAAGAAGCCGGCCCGCATGATGGCGGCATTGTTGACGAGAATGTCGGCATAGAGGCCGAAGCGGCCGAGCGCCTCCTCGACGCCGGCGCAGCCTTCCGCCGTGCCGAGGTCGCAGGCGAAAGTCTTTACCTCGACGGGATAGGAAGAAGACAGCTCGCGCGCGGTCTCGGCGAGCATCGCCTCGTCGCGCGCAACAAGAAAGAGCGCGTGACCCTCGCGCGCGAATTCCTCGGCCAGAGCCCGCCCGATCCCCTGGGTCGCCCCGGTGATCACAACGGCCGGGGCGGGTTGCTCCAGGCTTCTGTCGATGCCGTTCATTCTCGACTTCATCACTCCAGGCAATTTCGCCGGTTCCGCGGGCAAGAACCCCTAGCACAGCCTGATGCAAGGCGCATGTCGCCATCTAAGGGCCGCGTTAACCAGCGGCAAGGGCCCTTCGACGGCGGGATGGAGCCAAGGTAGAATGCAATCGCGTTCCCCGCGCGCTCACGTGCCCTGCCTCCCGAGAAAGTTCCTCATGACCGCAAACCGCTTGTTTGGCCCTTCCCTCCTGCTCTTGCTCAGCGTCCCGTTCGCATCAAGCGCCGCAAGCGCGGAGCCAAGCCTCGCCGAGGCGGTGAAGAAGCTGGACGCGAAATATCTCGGGCTGCCCGATCTCGAGGCCAAAGACACCGCGCCGAAGATCGACGTTGGCGGAGGGGAAGAGGAGGCAACCCCCGCTCCGAAAGAGATCGCGCAAGGCGCGGTAAAGGCGTCGCTCACCTATATCGAGGAGAAGAGCGAGGATGGGGACGTCACGCGCGTGCCGGTCGTCACGATTTCCGCCGACGGCAAGGAGGTGGCGAAGCTCGAAGGCGACAATACCGGCTTCGCCGATCCTCCGCTCAGCGTGCAAATTGCCGAGATGGATGCGAGCAATCGTTACCCCGAAGTCGTGGTGTCGTTCTATTCGGGTGGCGCCCATTGCTGCTCGGCTACGAGCGTGGTCGAGGCGAGCCCCGATGGTGAGACCTGGGCCACGGTCGATGTCGGCGAGTTCGACGGCGGGCCCCTGCTTGCGACCGACCTCGACGGCGACGGGCGCTACGAGTTCGCTCCCCGCGACAACGCCTTCCTCTACGCGTTCGCCTGCTATGCCTGCTCGGTGGCGCCGCTCGAAGTGCTCGCGGTCGAAGGCGGCGCGGCCAAGAACGTGACAGAGGACCCGCGCTTCAAGCCGGCCCACCAAGCCGCCCTCAAGGGCATCATCGATGAAGTCCCGGAAGAGGAGGTCAACGGCTTTCTGGCGGGCTATGTGGGCGAGAAGATCCTGCTCGGCGAGGGCAAAGCGGCCTGGGACCTGATGCTTACCTATTACGACAAGACCTCGGACTGGGGACTTGAGACCTGCGATAAGCCGTTCGACGCAAACGGCGAATGCCCGGGTGAGACGATCAAGCTCACCTTCCCCGACGCGCTCGAACGCATGCTTAAGGAAAATGGTTATAAGGTAGAGAAATAGGCTCCTCCCCCTTGGATTCCGGCCGGAACCCTTGAGGATTGGGCGCCGTTGATGTGGGCCGGCCCGGTTCCGTGGCGCCGGTCTCCTGCTTTTCTAGGAGTTTCGAGTATGGCACCCCGCGCTTTCTGGACCGGCCATTTGCGGCTTTCCCTCGTTAACATCCCCGTCAAGCTCTATCCCGCCACCACGGCGGAACGGACCATCGCGTTTCACCAGATCCACGAGCCGTCGGGAAAGCGCATCCGCTACCAAAAGGTGGCGCCCGGGGTGGGTCCGGTCGAGAACGAT
>Ga0081455_10004538_pt1 | contig 15507 bp, 15 predicted proteins | sample TabmetS3T2R1_FD_70207 | JGI IMG/M metagenome (GOLD analysis project Ga0081455, IMG submission 70207) | Tabebuia heterophylla rhizosphere microbial communities from the University of Puerto Rico - S3T2R1 | ecosystem: Host-associated > Plants > Roots > Rhizosphere ... | reverse complement strand
CGGCTTCCATCTGCTCGAGAAGCCGTTGCTCCTCATCTGAGAGGGCCACTAGCCACCTCCCAAGGGTCTCGTCGTACGCGTGCCGTCATGATACGCCTCTCACACGGAAGGAGGAGATTCGATACGTTCGAATACAGAATTACCCACTGACGTGTGATTTGTGCACCGTAACCTCGTCCTTGGCTGGGCGATGTGGCTCCAGTTTAGGTTGCGGCGGTGAGTATGGGAAACCCATCGGTCATTTACCGGACCGGGTCGCGGTGGGTTAGAGACGGCGGGTCAGCACGGCTCTCTGAACTGCCGCAGGGCCGAATTTTCCGACTGCCGCATCGATGGCGAGGTCAGCCTCCCGCCACCCTCGCTCGGGATCAGTGAGCTGCGGTTGCCGATAGACACGGTGCCGGTCCACCAGCTGTTCGACCCGCACGCCGACGCGTCGAATCCGGGCGCGCTCGACGCCCAGCCGCTGGTAAAGCTCGAGGGCCTGAGCATAGATCTCGACGGTGACGTCGGTAGGTATCGGAAGTGTCGCCGAGCGGGTGAGCTCTCTGAAGTCGGCGAATCGCACGGAGATGGTGACGGTGCGGCCCACCATCTGCTGTTTTCGCATCCGGCGAGCTGTGCGGTCAGCCATCCGGAGTAGCTCACGATGCACGATCTCGGGATCGTCGGTGTCGCGCCTGAAAGTCTCTTGCGAGCCAACGCTGTGCTCGGGCAGTTGGGGGGTGACGCGGCGACGGTCTCTCCCCCACGCCAGCTCGCTCAGCATGCCCCCTGCATGTGGGCCGAAGGCTGGGCGCAATGTACTTCTCGGGGTGTTGGCAAGGTCGCCGACGGTGTAGATGCCAAGGCGGTGCAGCTTCTGGGCCGTCGCGGTACCCACTCCCCACATCGCCTCCACTGGCAAGGGGTGCAGGAAAGTCGCGACACGCTCCGGCGTAACCTCAATCAGTCCGTCAGGCTTCGCCGCTCTGGAGGCGACCTTGGCGACAAACTTGGTTGGCCCGATCCCCACCGAACACGTGATCTGCTGCTCGTCGGCGACCACAGCACGGACGTATTCCCCGATCTGTGAAGGGCTGCCGAACATCCGTACGGCGCCGGTCAGGTCCAAGAAGGCCTCGTCAATCGACGCTGATTCCACAACAGATGTCACCGACCGGAAGACTGCCACGATCGACTTCGAGACCGCGGTATAGCTGTCGAAGTCGGGAGCAAGGAAGGTTGCCCGCGGTGCCAGACGTCTCGCCTCAGTGGAGGACATGCCCGACCGCACTCCGCGGGCCCTCGCCTCGTATGTCGCTGACAGCACTACCCCCCTCGGGGAGCCGCCTACAATGACTGCCGTTCCCCGCAGGTCCGGCCTTTGACGCAGCTCAACGGACGCGTAGAAGGCATCCATATCGACATGCATCACAATGCGGTGCGACATCTCCCCCCCATCGAACATGTGTTCGATACAAAGAGTAGTCGTCGACTGCCCGATTAGCTCGACGCCACGTCGAGTGGACTCTCCCGCACCGCACTAAATCCGACTGCCCGCTCAACCAGGCGTAGGAATGCCCTTGCGTCTCTGACCAGATCGTCTGCCTCACGGGCATTCACGATCGAGGTCGCGCCGGCTTGGATCGCATCACGTCTGGCCTCAGTGGCTGCGAAGAACGCGGCCCATTCAGCGAGTTCGGGGGCGACCTCGGCCAACATCTGCCAGGCATTACGAGGGCGGCCATGAAGGCGGCCCCTACCCGGCGGGGCGCGATGGCTCAGCACAATCGCCACGACACGAAGGGCAGCAAGATGGGCGGACAGATACCGGTCGCTAGGGCGTCGCGCCAGCTCAGCTTCGGCAAGGGAGCTGCGCGCACGCCGGAGGTCCTCGTTGCAGGCCATCAGGTTCGTCCTCTTGTTGATGCCGGATCGATTGACAGTTCGACTTTCAGATTGGCGGCCTCGATGCAGATGAGGTCGAGGTCCAGCTGCATCGAGGCAGGCGAATCGAGACAAGCGAATCGAGACAGGCGAATCGAGACAGCAAGTAGGCGAATCGAAGCAGGCCCAGGTGCGCGCCGCGAACACGCACTAAGGTCGCCAGGCGGCCCTGCAGCTCACATTGAAACCCTTTTTAGAACGCCTGTTCGAACTATGACTAAGCTACACCTCAGGACCAACAGTTCGTCAAGTGAATGTACGCCGCAGAATCCGCAAACAGTCGGCGACTCGTCGATGGGTTGTGCTGGAGAGCCGCCGTTCAAGGATGTAGGCACCGAGGCCCCATGATCCGCCCCTATGATCCGGGCATGGCCGACAACTCTGACAGAACTGCATTGATCACAGGCGCTTCGTCTGGCATCGGCGAGGCAACAGCACGGCAACTGGCACAGCTCGGCTTCACCGTCTACGCGAGTGCCCGACGTGTCGACCGGATGTCAGACCTGGCTGCTCGCGGTATCCGGACCAGCTCAGTCGATGTCTGCGACGACGACTCCATGGTGACCTTGGTCGAAACAATCATCGCCGAGACCGGACGCGTTGATGTCTTGGTCAACAACGCCGGCTACGGGCTCTACGGGGCGCTGGAGGATGTGCCAATCGATGAGGCCAGGCGCCAATTCGACGTAAACGTCTTCGGTTTGGCGCGGATGACCCAGCTGGTGCTCCCCCAGATGCGGGCCCAGCGCGACGGTTACATCGTCAACATCTCCTCCATGGGCGGCAAGATCTGGGAACCGCTTGGTAGCTGGTATCACGCGAGCAAGTTCGCCGTCGAGGGTCTAAGTGACAGCCTGCGCGTGGAGGTCGCGGAGTTCGGCATCAAAGTAGTGATCATCGAGCCGGGGACGATCAGGAGCGAATGGTCCGGGATCGCAGCCGACAACCTGGAAGCGACCTCTGCCAACACGCCGTACGCCGGGCGGGCCAAGCTTGTCGGAGCCGGGCTCCGCGGAGCTGACCGCTTGGCCATCGCCTCCGGTCCGGAGGTGGTCGCCGAGGTCATAGCGAAAGCGGTGCAGGATCCCAAGCCACGTACTCGATATCCGGCTGGGGGCGGCGCTCGGGGCATCCTGCTAGCCGAGCGGATCCTGCCAGACCGAGGCTTCGACAAATTCATCCAGTTGAGCTATCGACTCGCATCGCGCTGACTGCCCCGATCCGCCGTCCGCATTGACGCTCGGCGCCTTGCCAAGCGCGAAGACGGCTCCCGGCGAACATCGCAGCGAGCGGAGCGAGTCATTATGACAAGCGAGCGCAGCGAGCAGAGCCATGAAGCTCCGTCACCTCAACCCAGGTCAAACACCTCGAACGTCGCCGCCATCGGAACTCCGAATCGGGTTCCTGCTTGTCGGGCACCACTCTCCAAGAATTCGGCGGGGTCAAAGAACTCCCATCCGAGCCCATCGATGTAGGCCTTATGGGCCGCCAGTGAGGCGACTCCACGTTCGAAGGTCGCGGTGGTTTCTACGGCATGTTTCCCATCCGGTGAGGAGGCAGCCCACACCTGTCGCACGCCGCCCCAGCGCTCCAACCCCTGCAGAGCAAGGGGAGACGACCCCCCTTGAACCCCCCGTGGCTCGATCTGGTCGTGGAAAACCCAGCGGTTCCCTGCGTCTCGTACGGCGTCCAGGGTCGCTCGGCCAGTAGCGATGTGATCGGACTGATTGAGGGCCTGGCTACCCCAGGTGTCGCGAAAGTTGTTGGTGATCACGATCTCAGGTTGATGACGCCGTACCGTGCCGCAGATCGTGCGCCGCAATGGGAGCCCATACTCCAGCACTCCGTCGGGCATGCCTAGAAACTCAACGGTATCGACGCCGACGATCTTGGCCGACTCCAGCTGCTCGGCCTCGCGTACGCGTCGTGCCTCGGCTGGGTCCATCCCATCGATGCCTGCCTCGCCGCTGGTCACCATGGCGTAGACGACCGTTTTTCCTTGATCAGTCCAGCGAGCAATGGCCGCCGCAGCCCCAAATTCAAGATCGTCAGGATGCGCGACGACACAGAGCGCGGTGGTCCACGACTCATCGACAGGTTCGAGATCTGGCATGCGCCTTAGCGTACGGCTAGGAGCATCGGGACCTCGGCCCCTACGCTCCTGCCATGGTCCCGCAGCATGCTGCAACAAGTTGATGCCCGATCCGGTGGTCGTGATCGGTGGCGGGCTGGCCGGCCTGGCGGCCGCGGCCCGGCTGGCCAAGGTTGGGCACCAGGTTGAGCTCTATGAGCGGTCAGAGGTGTTGGGTGGCACATGGGCGCCGTACCAACTCCCCAGTGGTGTCAAGGCGGACGATGCGCCGTCGATCATTGGCTTCCCGGCACCATGGCGCGACCTGTTCCGCAAGAGCGGCCGGCCGCTCGAAACCGAACTTGCCAGGATGGGCTACGCCCTGGAACCCGCACCCCCGGCCACAATTATCTTCGCCGACGGTGCCGAGCTGTCGCTGCCGTCCGACCGCGGCGGCCAATACGCCACCTTGGCCCAGGCCTATGGCAGCTCGGTCGCCGAGCGTTGGCGGGAGTTGCTCAACCGACTCGACCAGGTGTGGCAAAGCCTCCGCGGACTCGGGCTGGAGGCTGAGCTGCGCAGCCGCCACCAGCTCAACAAGACCGCCACCCGCACCCTGTTCGGCCCTCGCATGACGCTGGCCGAGCTCGCGACCTCGATCGGACATGATTATCTCGGGTCTTTGATTCGCAGCATCGCTTATCGTTTGGGCTCGCTGCCGGAGCAAACCCCGGCCTTCGCGGCGGTGGAGTTGTCGATACAGCGCACCTTCGGACGCTGGCAGGTGGCAGCACTCCATACCCATCCCGAGCTGGACATCGGCCGGTCGTCGGTCCTGGTAGAGGCTCTGGCGGCCCGCCTCGCGCTGCGCGAGGTGCAGGTCCAACTCGGCTGCAGCGTCGAGGGCATCCACCTTCACAAAGGTCGCGTCACCGCAGTTGCGACGAGCGCTGGAGTTCGTCCCGCCTCAGCAGTCGTCGCTACCTGCGACCCCTGGCAGATCTTCAACGACATGCTTCCGATCGCGGCTGCCCGGCGGGCCCGCCGCCAGCTGCGCGACGTCAGCCCGGCCGCGGCTCCGAGCATCACCCACCAGGAGGCACACGCACCCATCGCCTGGCCCCGGGAAACGATCACCCTCAACGCAGACGGCATCCCCACTGTCAGCTACCTCCGTCCATTGGCTGACGGCTGGCTAGAGACCACTCACGATTACAACGCGACCCGTCCCCGCGCTTCGTACGGAGCTGCCTGGAGCGGATTTGCGAGCTGGCTACGCCGGCCGCCTGTCACGACGGACGTCCCGGGCCTCTACGCCGCCAGTCCGTCATCGCCGGCAGGTTCTGGCCCATCGCAAGTCGTGCTCTCCGCAGCCCTCGCCGCTTACGGGTGCCACGACTATCTGCGCCATCCAGGCATGCGCTGATCTTGGAACTTTCGAGACCCGGACAACTTCCGTATACTCAGATGTTTGGTCTTCCGGTAAGGAACATCCTTCTTGACACACGCGCAGAGCGAAACCAGTTCCGACGGCGTGACAAACGCATCCCCGGCCGCTAGCGCTCTCGAGCGCGAGCTGGCCGCCGAGCAGGCTCATGTGGATCTTGTGTATGCCCGGCTAGCGGAGGCGACCCGGTCTGCCCAAAAGGTCGCGCGAGCAGGCCTTTCGCTCTATCAGTCCGACCGCAATTCCTACGTTCGCGAGGAGGACGGGACTGGCCTGTACGAGCGCGACGTCTTTGCCTTCCAGGCCGCTCGCCGTCTGGCCGTGCTGGACGCCGAACAGGAGGGTCTGGTCTTCGGCAGGCTGGATCGGACCGATGGTGAGGTCCGCTACGTCGGTCGTATCGGCGTCCGCGATGCGGACTATGAGCCATTGGTCATCGACTGGCGGGCGCCCGCGGCTGAACCGTTTTATCGAGCTACGCCAAGCGATCCGATGCAGGTGATCCGGCGCCGGGTGCTGCACTGCCGTGGCAACCGGGTGGTCGGTATCGAGGACGACCTGCTGGACGGCGAGAACGCGGACCGGGAACTGGTGGTGATCGGCGAAGGGGCGCTGCTTGCAGCACTTACCCGGGCTCGCGATCACACCATGCGGGACATCGTCGCCACCATCCAGGCCGAGCAGGACGAAGCGATCCGCGCGCCGTACCAGGGCTTCACAATGATCACCGGCGGACCGGGGACAGGGAAGACGGTGGTGGCGCTGCATCGCGCCGCGTACCTGCTCTACTCCAACCGGCGCCGCTTCGAGTCCGGCGGCGTGCTGGTAGTTGGACCGAGCCGAGTCTTCATGAACTACATCGCCCGGGTGCTGCCCTCGCTCGGTGAGGATTCGGTCACCCTTCGCTCGATTGGCGCTGTGCCGTCAGATGTCGTTCGGATCACCGGTGATCGTGTCGATCCCCCGCAGGTCGCCGCAATCAAGGGCAGTCTGCGGATGGTCAGGGTGCTTCGCCGCTTGGTGCATGAACCACTGCACGAAGGTCCTCTCGAGCTGCGGATCACGGTAGATGGCAACGTGTTGGTGGTGCCGACCGCCGCGCTGGCACGCATCCGTTCTCATGTGCTCGCACACCACAAGCTCAACAGCGGCAGGGATGCAGCTGAGAAGGAGCTGGTGACCGCGCTGTGGCGGGTCACGCATCCCGATCCGGAGGATGGCGTCAATCATGATCACGAACGCGAGGAGTTCGAGGACCGGGTTTCCGAGCTCGCCTCGTTCAAGATGTTCCTCAATGCCTGGTGGCCAGCGGTCAGTGCGCCGTCAGCGCTCGCGCGACTGGCCGACGACGAGCAGCTCAAGCGGATTTCTGCATCGCTGCTGTCGGAGGCGGAACGTGAGCTGCTCAGCGCGAGCTATCGGGATGTAACGGATTGGACGGTCGCCGACGGCGCCCTCCTCGACGAACTGGTGCATCTGCTCGGGCCCTTGCCGCTACTCGATGAGCAGGAGGTACCAGGTCTCGGAGATCTTGATTCCGAGATGCAGGAGGTATTTACGACTGCCGACGTGCTGTCGCCGGCGGCACGGGAAATCGATCCGTTCGAGCTGCCGCACGAAACCTACGCCCACCTCTTGATCGATGAGGCGCAGGACGTGAGCCCGATGCAGTGGCGCATGTTGCGGAGGCGAGGGGGCAGCGCCAGCTGGACCATCGTCGGCGACCCTGCTCAAAGCTCCTGGACCGATACCGCTGAGGCGGACCGCGCGGTCGAGGAGATCATCGGGACTGCGCCGGTGCGCCACTTCCGACTGAGCACCAACTATCGCAGCCCGTCGGAGGTCTTCGACTTGGCGGCGCAGGTCGTTGTGGCAGACTTCCCGGACGCCGACCTTCCCACCGCAGTGCGCTCGACGGGTCAGCAGCCGCGGCTCTTGGTGCCGGCAGACGCGACCCCGCAGGATCCGACCATCCGCGCGGCCATGATCAGCATCGTGGGATCGCTGCTCGACGAGGTGGAAGGCACGGTGGGCGTGATCTGTCCGCCGTCAACCAAAGATCAACTGGCGACCCAGCTGGAGCGGGCCCGGCTGCGAGGCGCCGAACGGGTTGCGGTGATCACAGCACAGCAGGCGAAGGGCCTGGAATACGACGCGGTCTTGGTGATCACTCCCGATGAGGTCGTGACCGAGTCACCTGGCGGTGTCAGGGCCCTCTATGTTGCCCTCACCCGGCCTACTATGCGGCTGGTCACGCTCGACGCCGCACCTGGTGCAGATTGGCGTAAATCTCTCGAGTAGCGCGAGACCGATTCTGCGTATAGAAATGCAGACCGGGTGCTCCCCGGCTCAGCAATTCCTCGGACATCTCGATTCCTATCATGATGCCGACCCGTCGAACTTGATCATCGTCGTCGGCGACCTCATTGATCCGGTCCGTCACCGATTTCGGTAGCGCAGCCCCCGACAGCTCAGCGAACTTGATCACCTGGCGCACGTTGGTGATCGGCATGATCCCAGGGATGATCGGAATGTCGCAACCGAGCGCCCGGACTCTGGCGACGAGAGCGAAGTAGTCATCGACGGTGAAGAACAACTGAGTGATTGCGAAGCTGGCGCCGGCCTGAGCCTTGGCGACAAGGACCCGAGCATCAAGATCGAAATCATTCCGCTCCGGATGTGCATCCGGGAAGGCGGCCACACCGACGCAGAAGTCCCCGAGCTCGCGTACCAGCGCCACCAGTTCGGTCGCATTCCTGAGCCCTTCGGAATGCGCCTCCCACGGGACACGCGGACCACCCGGCATGTCGCCGCGGATTGCGAGCACGTGATGAATGCCGGCTGCTGCATAGGAGCCGATCACCCGGCGTAGCTGGTCACGACTCTGGCTGGCGCAGGTGAGATGCGCCATAGCTCGGAGTGTGGTGTGAAGTGCGATCGCCTCGGTCGCCTTGATCGTGCGTTCCCTGGTCGAGCCGCTGGCACCGTAGGTCACTGAGACGAAATCGGGACCGAGGGACTCCAGTTCCCGCACCGTCTGCCACAGCTGCCGTTGCTGGATCTCGTCCTTGGGCGGAAAGAACTCGAAGGAGAACAATGGTCGATCGCCAGCCGCCAGCAGGTCCGCGATGCTCGGCGTACGCGGGCGCCAAAGACGATCGCGGCCCGGCATGCGAACACCCTAAGGACGAGACTCTGGTCTGGCTTCGTAGGCTCAGCATGTGGTCAACAACCCGCTTGTCAAGAGCGCGGAGGAGGTTTTAGATCCCCAGGCGCCGCTGTCGCAGGCTTTCCGAGAGGCGGTATCAGCCGAGATCAGCGCGTTCCTGAGCGAGCAATCGGCAGTACTCGATTCGATGGGTCCCGAGCTGGTACCGGTGCATCTGATGGCGAGCCAGATGTTATGCGGCGGAAAGCGGATGCGACCCGCCTTCTGCGTCTGGGGCTACGTCGCTGCCGCCGGAATCCCTACAGACGAGGAGCTCCAGCCGCTGCTCGCGGCAGCAGGCAGCCTCGATGTCCTGCACGTCAGTGCCCTGATACATGACGATCTGATGGACTCCTCCGACTTGCGGCGCGGGCGGCCCGCCGCCCATAGGCAGTTCGAGGCCCTGCATGCCAATGCCGGTTGGCTGGGTGATTCGGCGGCTTTCGGCAAGGCGGGCGCGATCCTGCTCGGCGATCTGCTCGTGATGTGGTCGGCTCAGATGCTGCACGGGGCCGGTGTCGAGCAGTCCGCTCTGGAGCGGGCACTGCCTATTGTCGAGGCGATGCGCACCGAGGTCACGTGCGGCCAGTACCTCGACATGGTGGCGCAGGCTCATCCGCTGCGTCAGCGGGCTCCGGCGATCGGGTCGCTGCGGCCCACTATCGAGCTGGCGCTGGATGACGCCAGCCGGGTCGTGGAGTACAAGGCCGCGCGCTACACCGTGCAACGCCCGTGCCAGATCGGCGCTGCGATCGGTGGTGGCGATGACGAACTGTACTTTGCCCTCGGCGCGTACGGCTCACCGCTGGGCCGGGCCTTCCAGTTCCGCGACGATCTGCTGGGGGTCTTCGGAGATCCCCAGATCACCGGCAAGCCCGCCGGAGATGATCTTCGCGAGGGCAAACGCACGGTGCTGGTGGCTCACGCGTACGCCCATGCCGGCGACGCCGGACAGAAGCTGCTCTTGCAACGGCTCGGCGATCCCGGCCTCGATGAGGCAGGCATCACCGAGCTGCAGCAGGTGATTGTCGAATCGGGCGCCCGCGAGGCTGTGGAATCGATGATCAATGACTACTACGAGCGAGCTCTGAAGGCGTTGCATGACACTGAGATAAGCGAGGAGGGCCGGGCCGGGCTCACTGCCCTGGCCGACGCCGCGGTCCGTCGCGAGTTCTAGCTCTCGAATTTTTGAGCTGCTAGCGCTGACTACCTGGTTCGGACAATGCCTGGAATACGTACCGCTCCATGGCCGGGTCTGCCTTCCATGCGGCGCGCAGTCGGCTACTGAGCCGATCGGCTGCGGCCTGCGGGTCGGACGCCTCGGTTATTGCCCGCACGACGCAAACCCGTCGGGCTCCGGCCTCGATCACTGCATCGAGGTTGTCAATCGATATCCCGCCAATGGCGAACCACGGCTTTGACTTGACGTCAGCGACCGGCGCCTTCCTAGCGGCATAGCGGACCAAATCGAGGCCAACCGGCTCGTAATCCGGCTTGGTTGACGTTGCGTAAACGGGTCCGACGCAGAAGTAGTCGGCGTTGCGATCCTTGATCGCTTTGTCGGTCTGGCGTGGCGCATGCGTCGACCGGCCAAGCAGCGCCCAGGGATGCAGGTAGCGGCGCGCGCGAGCAGATGAACCGTCCGCTTGACCAAGATGCAACATGTCGGCCTGGAAGCGTCCGGCCAGCTCAGGGGAGTCGTTGACACAGACGATGCCTTGGGTCGCGCCTGCTGCCTGCCGAGCGATCTCGAGGGCGACCAACTCTGCCTCAGGCTTCATGTCTTTCTGGCGGATCTGCACAATGTCGACGCCTCCGGCAAATGCCGCATGGAGAAAGCTCTCAAGATCGCCCTGCTTCTCGCGAGCGTCCGTGCACAGGTAGAGCCGAGCCAGGCGAAGGCGGGCCTCCAAGCCCATGAGCACAGTCACGAAGCCACGATAGTGGCCATCACTTGACTATCGTGTTTCGTGCTGGGAGGCGATCAGACCGGCAAGTCGACCGGCGAATCGACGGGCTGAGCTCCATCAATGAGCGGTGAGGCTGCCCAGTCGGCGAGGACCCGGCGGCTATTTACCTCTTGTGCTTCCCGATCAAGCACATCCAGCAGATAGTCCTGCAAGGACTCGCCGCGAGCCTTGGCCTCGGCCGAAAGAGCGCTGCGGGTGGGTTCCGAGACGCCCCGAATCTGGAGAGCAACCACGAGTGCATCCTGCCACTCACTGTCTGAGGCGTGAGATCGTCTCAGAGCGGCGATCGGGCAAGCAGCGCGAGCAGCTAGCCATGGGCTACGAACTCGCGAAACCGCTGCGCCGCATCGCGAGATATCGCTCGGCCGTGACCGAACGCGGCCGACTCGAACCTGAGGTCCACGAGCCGCGCGATGCTCGCCAACTCGGCGGCGCGATCCTCGGTGACCATTCGTGGCAATCGGCCGATTCTCCCATTGCGCCGGCCGCGGACTGCGTCGCCCGCGAACAGCACTCCGCCACCGCGGTCGAGAAGGAACGAAACATGACCGGGAGTGTGGCCAGGAGTATGAAATGCGGCGAAGCCCGGCACCAAGATCGGGCCGTCGTCAGTCACCGTCTCGTCCACGGGAACTGGCTCAGGCGCGGGCATGATCGCACTGATGACGCGCATGAATGCCCTTTGTGGATGCGGTCTGGTGCCTGAGATCACTTCTGCGTCCATCGCATGGGCCACGATTCGGGCGCCGGACCGGCGACGCAACTCGGCCACGCTGCCGACGTGATCGGGATGCCAGTGTGTTAGCAGGATTGTGTGCACCTCGCCGATCCGACGGCGGGCGTCCTCGACAGCATTCGCCACCTTGTCGGCCCGTCCGGGCACCCCGGTGTCGATCAGCACGACTCCGTCGTCAACGACGACCGCAAAGGCGTTCACATACCCGATGGCGATCTCTATGACGCCGTCGACCACTTCGCGCATGCGATCATCCTGCCGATGAGCGTTGAGCTTGTCGAAGCGCGCCGTTTGACAGGCTCAGGGCACATTCGATGGAGATCGAGCAGTCAGCTCATCGCGCACCAGCGGAGCAACCTCGGTCCCAAAGAGCTCGATCGAGCGCATCGACTTGGCGTGATCAACATGAGAGACGTGCAACTCAAAACGATCGATCCGCGTCAGCTCGTGCAGCCGGATGATCTTGCCGGCCACCGTTTCGGGGCGGCCGAAGAACAGTGCGCCTTCGGGGCCGATCAGGTCTTCGACAGCCGCATCCGACATTGGTGGCCAACCTCGCTCCCGGCCGATCTTGGCAAAGGTCTGCCGGTAAGCGGGCAGGAACTCATCCCGGCCGGCGCGTTCGTCGGTGAAGACGTAGCCGTGGCTATGTACGGCAAGCGGCGTTCCGGAGTCATGCTCACCGTATTCAAGTGCCTTGCGGTAGAGCTCGACCAGCGGCGTAAAAGCGGCCGGCCGGCCACCGATGATCGCAAGTGCCATCGGCAAGCCGAGCGTGCCGGCCCGGATGACCGAGTTCGGCGTACCGCCGACAGCGACCCAGATTGGCAGCGGGCGGCCTTCCTGGCGGGGATGAAGACTGACGTTGTCCAGCGGGGCGCGAAACTTGCCGTGCCAGGTTACGGGCTGGTCTTCGCGGAGCTTCAGCAGCAGATCGAGCTTCTCGGCGAACAGCTCGTCGTAGTCGGACAGGGAGTACCCGAACAGCGGGAATGACTCGGTAAACGAGCCCCTGCCGACCATCAGCTCGGCCCGTCCGGCCGACACCAGATCGAGGGTCACGAAGTTCTGGAAGACGCGTACGGGATCGGCCGAGCTGAGCACGATGACGGCGCTGGACAGCTTGATCGTTTTCGTAGATCCCGCGATGGTCGCAAGAACGATCTCCGGAGCTGACGCCGCCATGTCCGGCCGGTGATGTTCGCCGATGCCGTACACCTCGAGCCCGAGCTCGTCGGCGAGCCGCGCCTCTTCGACAACCTGCCGCAGCCGTTCGCCGGGCGAAGTGTTGGGGTCGGTGATCTCAGCAAATGTTGTGAGTCCAAGTTCCATAGCTGCGATACCCCTAGTCGAAATGCTGTATCCACACACTAGACGTGGGCATCGCGCGCCAATGGCGCCGATGATTCATGCGCGCAAGGATCATGAGCCGGTGTCGTGGACGCGCGCGCGAGCAGACACACTTTTCGTCCGCGAGCAAGGACGACGAAGTCGGCGCCTTCCTGGCGCAATCCTCTGCGAGCGAAGCGAGCAATGAAGCAGATAGCGAGCAAATCAAACAGCGGATCGCGTGCCGCCGTGCTGAGGAGGAGTGAGCCGACTGGCTCTTCGTCGGCGAATGACGACGAAGTCGGCGGCTTCCTGGCGCGATCCGCACGGAGCGGTAGTGACCAATCAAACACTGCGCAGCTCCCAAACTAAACTGTCCCGGTGAGCCACGGCCGGACATCCTCGACCGCTGACGTCATCGTGATCGGTGGTGGCCTGATCGGCACTGCGATCAGCTGGCGACTCCGACAGGCGGGCATCGATGTTGTGATGATCGTCGGTGAGCGATCGGCGGCTGCCTCCCAGGTAGCTGCTGGCATGCTCGCGCCGATCACCGAGACCACTTTCACCGAGCAGAAACTGTTGCAGTTGAACCTCGCCTCGCTCAGTCGCTTCTCCGACTTTGCCAGCGAGCTGGAGCTGGCGACCGGCCTGCCTGCCGGGCTTCGCCGTAAGCCGAATCTTTCCGTTGCCTACGACGCCGACGATGCTGCCCGCCTGGCAACCTTTGCTGATTTTCTGGCCCGAGTCGGTCACCCTGGCGAACAGCTGACCAGCCGAGAGTGTCGGCGCGAGGAGCCGCTGCTGGCACCGACGATTCGCTCCGGTCTGCTGGTCGTAGGCGATTGGAGTTGCGACAACCGGCTGCTCTGGCGGGCTCTCATCGAGGCCGGCCACCGCATCGGAGTACAGGAAATGCCCGGCTTCGTGCATCACGTCACCTCCTCGGATGGTCGGGTAACCGGCATCGAGCTCGCCGACGGGCAAGCCGTCAGCGCAGGCACCGTCGTAGTGGCGAACGGGGCCTGGGCACGCCAGATCGGCGGACTTCCTGATCTTCCGGTACGCCCGGTCAAGGGCCAGATCCTTCGGCTCGACCCGGGCCGGCTGCCCGCTCCGAACCTCACGATCCGCGCGTATTGCCGGGGTTCGGAGATCTACCTCGTCCCCCGCGACAGTGGTCGCGAAGTGGTTCTCGGTGCGACCGTCGAAGAACTCGGCTTCGATCAGCGGGTGACCGCGGGCGCGGTCTATGAGCTGCTACGCGACGGACGTGCGGTGATGCCAATGACGGCTGAGTACGCGTTGGCAGAAATGTCGGTCGGTTGGCGACCTGGCACTCCAGACAATGCGCCGATCCTGGGTCGCTGTGATCTGGAGGGGTTGCTGCTGGCTACCGGCCACTACCGCAACGGCGTGCTGCTGACCCCGATCACGGCTGACGTGATCTCCAGCCTGATCATCACCGGCGAGCTGGACAGCATCGCTGCCCCGTTCGCACTCGACCGTTTCGTGTTGACCAGCAATCGTGCGCGATGATCATCCACGTCAACGGCCAGGCGCGGGAGGTCACTCCGCCGGTTCTGCTACGCGAGGTGCTCGACCTCCCTGACGGCGCCACAACTCCGCGCGGCATCGCGGTCGCTGTGAACGGACGGGTGATCCCAAGGAGCCAGCACGCCAGCACAGAACTGACCGAGGGCGCGCGGGTTGAGATCGTGACGGCGGTGCAGGGTGGTTGATTCGCGCCCTTCGACAGGCTCAGGGCACAGCAGCAGCTCTGGTCACATCGGTCGCTCTGGGACATTGATAACTCTGGGCACATTGGCGTTTCAGGGCAGACTGGCGGTTCAGGGCATATGAGGGGCCAGGATGGTTGAGGTGCTCGTCAAAGCTGATCCACTTGTCGTGGCTGGCAAGGAGTTCACATCGCGGCTGATCATGGGCACCGGCGGTGCACCGAGCCTCGAAGTGATGGAGGCAGCGCTGCTGGCGTCGGGCACCGAGCTGACGACAGTTGCGATGCGCCGCATCGACGTGAATTCGCCTGCCTCCTTGCTCGGCATACTCGACCGGCTTCACATCTCCGTGCTGCCCAATACCGCCGGGTGCTACACCAGCGCGGAGGCAATCCTGACCGCACAGCTGGCACGGGAAGCCCTGGAGACCAACTGGATCAAGCTCGAGGTCATCGCGGACGAGGTCACCTTGCTGCCCGACCCGATCGAGTTGCTGGATGCTGCCCAACAACTGGTAGCCGACGGCTTCATCGTCCTTCCTTATACAAATGACGATCCGGTGCTGGCGCGCAAACTTGCCGACGTCGGCTGTGCCGCTGTCATGCCGCTGGGCGCGCCGATCGGTTCGGGACTTGGAATCCGCAATCCGCACAACATCGAGCTGATCGTTGAGCACGCCGCAGTGCCGGTCGTACTCGATGCCGGCATCGGTACCGCCTCCGAAGCGGCCCGTGCCATGGAGCTTGGCTGCGATGCCGTGCTGCTCGCATCGGCGGTCACCCGCGCGGAAGATCCGGTCCGGATGGCTGAGGCCATGAAGTTCGCCGTACACGCCGGCCGGCTCGCTCGCTGTGCCGGCCGCATTCCGGTTCGCCGCTACGCTGAGGCATCCTCGACCAATGCCGGACGAATCGACTAGCCGCGGCGCGCCTCGGCCCTGGCAGTACGAGGTGACTTCTAAACTCGGGCCCGAGGCCAGCACGGCCACCTTCCCCACCGTGTTCGGAGCAAACGTGACGATGACGACTGTTGGCGACCCCTTGGTGGGCCGTCTTCTGGACGGTCGCTATGAGATCAC
>Ga0081455_10004537_pt1 | contig 15513 bp, 17 predicted proteins | sample TabmetS3T2R1_FD_70207 | JGI IMG/M metagenome (GOLD analysis project Ga0081455, IMG submission 70207) | Tabebuia heterophylla rhizosphere microbial communities from the University of Puerto Rico - S3T2R1 | ecosystem: Host-associated > Plants > Roots > Rhizosphere ... | reverse complement strand
CGGGACTGGCAGGTTGAGATCGGTGAGTTCGACGAGAAGCTGGACCGCCGCGGGAGGGTGATCGAAGTGCTGAGCGAGCACATCTGCCAGGGAATGCTGGAGGGTTACCTACTGACCGGCCGGCACGGGCTGTTCACCTGTTATGAGGCGTTCATCCACATCGTCGACTCGATGTTCAATCAGCACGCCAAGTGGCTCCAAGCCAGCGCAGAGGTTTCCTGGCGGCGGCCCATCGCAAGCTTCAACTACCTGCTCTCCTCGCATGTGTGGCGGCAAGATCACAACGGCTTCACCCATCAGGATCCAGGTTTCCTCGACGTTGTGATGAACAAGAATCCGGCGATCGTGCGGGTCTACCTGCCGCCGGACGCCAACACATTGCTGTCCACCTATGACCACTGCCTCCGGTCGCGGCACTACGTCAACGTCGTGATCGCCGGCAAGCAGCCTCAGGAGGACTGGCTGTCGATCGACGCGGCCGCCGCCCACTGCGCACGAGGCGTGGGCATCTTCGACTGGGCCGGAAATCGAGATGAGCTGGGGACGATCCCAGACGTGGTTCTGGCGTGCGCCGGCGAGATTCCTACCCTGGAGACCCTGGCGGCGGCAAGCATCCTCCGGGAGCGGCTTCCCGACCTGAGAGTCCGGGTCATCAACGTCGTTGATCTGATGCGGCTGCTACCTGAAACCGAGCATCCGCACGGACTGCCGGATCGTGAGTTCGACACTTTGTTCACCGAGTCGCAGCCAGTGATCTTTGCTTTCCATGGCTACCCCTGGCTGGTGCATCGGCTGACCTATCAGCGGCGCAACCACCCCGGGTTCCATGTCCGCGGCTACCGGGAGAAGGGCACGACCACCACACCGTTCGACATGGTCATGCTGAACGATCTCGACCGTTTCCACTTGGTCATCGACGTTATCGACCGGGTCGACGGTCTAGGCGTACGGGCCGCCGGGCTGCGACAGGAGATGGTTGACACACGGCTCCGGGCGCGGGCTTGGACCCGGGAACATGGGCTCGACCTGCCAGAGGTAGCCGAGTGGCGCTGGACGTGATGACGCTTGACTCACCTCAGCCGACCTGGCGGCCTCCGGCGGCGGACTCTTCGATTGCTACACCGGCCTCCAGAAGCTCCGCCGATATTGCAGGAATGTGATCCGGGGCGACCGCGGCGGTCAGATCGAGCAAGACAGTCGTGTCGAAGCCTTCCCGCACTGCGTCGAGTGCTGTGGCGTGTACGCAGTAGTCAGTCGCGATACCGCAGATGTCAAGTTGATCGACTCCTCGCGCCCGCAGCCAGGCTGACAGTGCCTCGCCGTCGTCCGTGACGCCCTCGAACGCGGAGTACGCCGGCTCGTAATGGCCTTTGTAGACGACGGTTGAGAAGTCGCGGAAAGTCAGTTCGTCATGGAACTCAGCACCCGGGGTGCCGACCACACAGTGCGGCGGCCAGGTATCGACGAAGTCCGGCTCGTCAGCAAAGTGCGAGCCCGGGTCGATGTGATGGTCACGGGTCGCGACGACATATGCATAGCCATGATCACTCTGCAGGAGCTGGTCGATGCGGTTCACAGCGGCAGTTCCGCCAACCACACCTAATGCGCCACCCTCGCAGAAATCTCGCTGGGGGTCGGCCACGATCAAGGCCCGTGTCATGATTACAACTCGCTGCAGGTCAAGCGGTCGCTTCGCTTACGTTGGTTGCTGATCGTAGCTCGGCTCTGGGGTAGTCCGGTAGGGATCAGACGGCAAGTCGTCTGTGCCGGCCCAAACAGTTTCGATCACGGGCTCCCCCCGGGACATCTTGAGCGCCTCCAGCGGGAGCTCGGCGCGGGAGCGCAGATGACGCTGGCGGATGGTCTCAAGCGATTCCTCACCAACGATCTTGCCGCTCTCCACCAGTTTGACCAGCAGGGGGCGGTCGTTGTTGTCGCCGTCCGGCTGTATGCCGACGCCGACAATCTCGGCCTCGGCCGTACCTTGCGCTGATAACCGTCGCAGGGCGTATTTGCGACCACCGATGGAAATCTTGTTAACGCTCTTCTTGGCCACAGCCAGCATCGGTGACTCCGGCTCATCGGACTCGGCTCGAGCCACAAGCTTGTAGACGAACTCGCAAGTGGGATGGCCGCTGCCCGTCACCAAGGCTGTGCCAACCCCGTAGCCGTCGACCGGTGCGCCCGACAGCGCAGCGAGAGCGAACTCGTCGAGATCGCTAGTGACCACGATCTTGGTGTGAGTCGCACCGAGGGAGTCAAGCAACTCGCGCACCTGGGCTGCCAGCAGGGCCAGGTCGCCCGAGTCGAGCCGGACAGCACCCAGCCGGCCCTCGGTCAGCTCCACGCCTGTCCTGACGGCCTCCATCACGTCGTAGGTGTCAACCAGTAACGTGGTCTGCTCACCCAACTCCGCAATCTGCGCCGCGAACGCTTCGCGCTCGGTCGCATGCAGCATGGTGAAGGCGTGCGCCGACGTACCGCGTGTCGGCACGCCGTAACGGCGTCCTGCCTCCAGGTTCGAGGTCGACGAGAAACCTGCGAGGTACGCGGCCCGGGCGGCTGCCACTGCGGCCAGTTCGTGGGTGCGCCGGGATCCCATCTCGATGATCGGCCGATCACCAGCGATCGCCGTCATCCGGGAGGCGGCGGAGGCAATCGCTGAGTCGTGGTTATAGATGCTGAGCAGCAGCGTCTCCAGTACGACGGCCTCGCCGAATGTGCTCTCCACCATCACAAGCGGAGATCCGGGGAAATAGATCTCGCCCTCCGGATAACCCCAGATATCACCTGAGAATTTGTAGCTCGCCAACCAGTCGGCCACGGCATCGTCGACCACCTCGCGATCGCGAAGGAAGCGGAGGGACTCGTCGTCGAAGCGGAAATGCCGCAGCGCGCAGAGGGCTCTCCCTACGCCACCGACAACTCCATAGCGGCGGCCCTCTGGCAGCCGGCGAGCGAAGAGTTCGAAGATGCATCGCCGATTTGCTGTGCCGGCTCGGATCGCAGCGCGGACCATGGTCAGTTCGTAGTGGTCCGTCAGCAATGCGGTAGTCGGAACCTCGCTCGGTCCCGAAGCCGCCGGTACTGCCGGAGCTGCCTCCGTGGCGGTCACAGCGTCAGCCTAGCCAGCTGGGTAGGGGGAAGGTAAGGAGCGCTATGCGCGAATCCTCAGGGTCGTTGCAAGAATGGTTCTCATGCCTGACTCCGACGAGGAGAGCCTGACGCCAGCTGGCGGAACCGCTATCGCCGAGCGCCCAGTGGATGAAATCCTGACGCAAACACCATGGGTCACCATCGTCTGGGACGACCCGGTCAACCTCATGTCCTATGTGACCCATGTGTTCGTGATCTATTTCCACTACACCAAATCCAAGGCCGAAAAACTGATGCTGCAGGTGCACACCACGGGCAAGGCGATCGTCGCCAGCGGTACCCGCGAGGCAATGGAGCGCGACGTCACCGCCATGCACGAATATGGCCTCTGGGCAACCCTCGACAAATCTGACAAGTGATATTGAACCGCGAGGACACAAGGTTGTTAGAGGCGGACGTATCACGGATCGCGCCACCCGCCGTGCTGAGGAGGAGCGAGGGGACACGCTTCTCGTCCCAGAGCGACGACGAAGTAGGCGGGCTCCAAAGGCGCGGTCCGCGCCGAGCGAGCTTGGCGAGCGAGGCAATCAAAATTGCGCGATCCGCGCCGAGCGAGCTTGGCGAGCGAGGCAATCCAACATGAAGAAGTTTCACCGTAGGCGAGGCATGATCACCACCCAGCTCAGCGCGTATGAGGTGGAGCTGCTGGCTTCCTTGATCATGCAGCTCATCGAGCTGATCTCAGACGGCGAGCCCGAGGGCTTTGCGAACGAATCCAAGGCTGACGATCCGTTTGAAGAGATCGTGAAAAATCTCGAGGGGGAGCCTGATGAGCCCGGACCACTCGAGGACCCGGTGCTCAGGCGCCTGTTCCCGGACGCCTACCCCGAAGATGCCGCGGCGTCAGCAGACTTCCGGCGGTTCACCGAGCGTGACCTCAAGGCGGCGAAGGTCGCAGAGGCTCGGGTCGTCCTCGACCGGCTTGCGACAACCGAGCTTGGCGCTCGCGATCTCAAGATCCCCCGTGATGAGGTTGAGACCTGGCTGCGCACCTTGACCAGTGTGCGACTCGCTGTCGCGACTCGCCTGGGCATCAAAGATGCGGCCGCGGCCGACGAGTTGGCGGCGCTTCCGGATGAAGATCCGCGTAGCTTCATGGTCAGTGTGTACGACTGGCTCGGCTTTGCACAGGAAACGCTTATCAATGCGCTCTGACGCGAACCTGAAAGGCGGCACAACGTGGCGAAATACGCGGTGAATCAGTCCGCTGTGGAAAACTGCCGCCGGCTCATCGATGCCAGGCAGTACGTCCTGAACAGCGACTGGGGCGAAGTCCAGCCACGCGCCGATGATCAGAACGCGTTCCTCGAGCGGCATTCCTGGGAGGAATACGCGGCCTGGCATCTCGGGCTCACCGAAGGCGTGTCTGAGGAGACCAAGGCTCGGTACGCGTTCGTATACGGCGACCTCCGACGAGTGCACCGGACCGCCCTGATCGCCTGCGTCTACCGGGCATCGGAATGGCGGCACAAGGAGGTCGAGCTTGCGGCGCACGATCTCTTGCAGCACTTGGACGCCACCTCGGGCTAGCGGTCTCGAGATATGTCCCTGGATTTGCAGCGCTCACGGCCACCTCGGCCCCGAAGCTGGGCGATTTGCGGCTGACCGTGATGCGTTTCAGGGCTTGTCCTCGAGGACCAGCCGGAGGCCCACAGGTGCACGTAAGGTTTCGGGCCGTGCTCCTGCCGGCCGCGGCATATTCGGCCGGCTCGGCCACCCAGACGACAATGCTCACTCCGGCACCGTGCAGCTGAAGCTGAAGCCGGTGCCCTGACTCGGTATTTCGAACCGCCCGGCGGTGCCCATGATCGTGGCATCGTCAAGACGGGCCTGCTCGGGTGCTGCACCATGCATGACCAGCAGGAAACGCTCTCGGGCGAATTCCGGGTAGCCGTTTCCGGTTGCTTCGGCGTCGAGGGTCAGCTCGTCGCCGGCCCGGGTGACGGTGAAGGTGGTTCGGTATCGCGAACCGTGCAAAGCGGCGAAGGTGAGCCCGTCGTCCTCCTGCAGCATCGAGTGGTAGACGCCATCGGAGGAGGGCACGAACAGATGCAACTCAATCACCACGGGCTGGTAGCCATTGGTGGAATCGGGCGCCTCCGGCCACATGGGAATGACCGCTCCGCCGCGCGCATAGATCGGGATCCGGTCCAGCGGCGTTGAAACTGTCAGGAATCGCCTGCCTGCGAGCAGTTCGCCGGTGTGCCAGTCATACCAGTCAGCCGCTGGCAGGTAGACCTGCCGGGCGGTGATGCCCGGGCCGACGACCGGTGCGACCAGCAGGTCATGCCCTAAAAGGTATTGATCATCGATGTCGCGAACCGTTGCATCGTATTGATGGTCGAAGACCAACGGCCGCTGCACCGGCTCGCCAGTCTCCGAGGCTCTGAGGAAGCACGCGTACAGGTAGGGCAGCAAACGATAGCGAAGCTTGATCGCTATCCGGACGTGATCTTGAATGACGTCGCCGAATGCCCAGGCGTACTGGTCGACATTGCCGATCTCGGAGTGGTTGCGACAGAACGGCGTCAGTGTGCCGTATTGCATCCAGCGCAGGAACAGTTCGGCGTTCGAGTTTCCCGCGAAGCCGCCGATGTCGGCTCCCACGAAGGCCTGCCCCGAGATCCCGAAGCCCGACCCCATCGCAATACTCAGCCACAGATGATCCCAGCGGGACTGGTTGTCGCCCATCCAGTTGGCGGCATAGCGCTGGATGCCGGCAAAGCCCGCACGCGAGAGCACGAAAGTCCGGCGCTCGGGCATTGCCTCGAGCAACCCGGCTGTGGTGCCCATAGCCATCAGCAGTGCGTACTGGTTGTGATATCGCTCGTGTAAGTACTCGCCACGACCGAACAGCATCGGGGTGGCTTCGATGTTCCCGGTTGCCGGCTCATTCATGTCGTTCCAGATGCCTGCGAGTCCAGAAAGCACATGCGCCGCGTTGAGCTCACCCCACCAGGTGCGGGCCTCCTCAGTGACGAAATCTGGGAAGGCTGTGTTGCCCGGCCATACCTGACCGATGTAGAGGTCGCCTCCTTCGGTGCGGCAGAGCACGTCGCGTTCCACTGCCTGATCGAAAACCCAGTAGCCGGGGTCGAACTTCACGCCAGGGTCAATGATCGTGATCACCCGGAAGCCTTGCTCATCAAGTCGTTTCAGCATTCCGGGCGGATCGGGGAAGCGGTCGGCATTCCAGGTGAAAACGCGATAGCCGTCCATGTATTCGATGTCGAGCCATATGGCATCGCATGGAATGTCGTTGTCACGATGCCGCTGAGCAACGTCTTCCACAGCATCCTGGGTGTATTCGAACCAGCGGCACTGGTGATAGCCAAGTGACCAGATCGGTGGCGGTGCCGTACGCCCGGTCAGCCAGGTGTAGGCCTCCAAGACTGCAGGCATGTCCGGGCCTGCGAAGACGTACTCGGTGTATTGGCCGCCATGAAAGACAAGCCGGTACTCCTCGTTGTGAGAGAACTCGTACGCGCCGCGATATCCGTTGTCCACAAAGGATGCCGCAACGCGTCCATCGGGATAGGACAGGTGATAGAAGAACGGGATGCTGACGTAGTAGGGATCGAACTCGACGCTATGGAAGTCTCCGCGTGGATCGTCGGCGACCTTGCCGGCCGTGAACTCCACCGTCGCGTACGGACTCAGCACGTCGGTGTTCCACATCGTGAAGTCGCTGCCCTTGCGGTTGTGCCGCCCGGACTTCTCACCGAGCCCGAAGATGGCATCCTCTTGGCGGCAGCGGCGCCTGACCGCGAACGAGTCGTTCAAGGTCGCGTACGCCCAATACTGCCCGCCGGGGTCTTGGGCGGTTTCGATCACCGGTGATCCGTCGCTGCGGTGCACGTCGATGCGGAATGGGTCCAACCAGAGCGAGGTGGTGCATGCCGCAGTGATCAACCGCACCCGTTCCTCGTCTTGCTCAAGGCGAAAATCGACCGGAGAGGCAAGCGGGTCCACACACACCGCGAATGTCGGAGGCTCGTCGAAGACGCCGCCGCGGCTGATCTTGATCCGCAGCACGTCTGCGCGTACCACGTCGATGCTCAGCCGTTCATGGTGCAACTCGGCCAGGAAGCCCGTCGGCGTCTGACTTACCGAGTCCACTTTGTCCCAGCGAATGTAGTGCTCAGTGTTGATCATCTGATGCCTCTTGGCTAGCTATGGATAGGTCGACGGTGAGCGCCCGGTGATCAGACAGTGGTAGCGCCAGTGCGCTGCTGGCGGTCACCTTGCCTAGCCGGCCGCGCATCAGGATGTGGTCAAGCTGACGGTCAGGATTCTCGATGGGAAAGGTGTAGTGCCTCGCCAGCGTGCGGTAGCCGGTGATCTGGCCCGGGCGGTCATCCGCCATGTTGAGGTCGCCCATCAAGATCACCGGTTCCGGGAGGGGAGCGAGGTCCCGCCGGAGGTGCCGTAGCTGGAGCCGGCCCCAACCGGGCACATAGGAGAGGTGGGTGTTAGCGACGACCACTAACCCCGCTGGGGTGCGCAGCCGCCCGATCACCGCAGCGCGTGGCTCCTCCTTCACGATTATCACTTTCCGCGGAGTGCGCAGATAGAGCGGAACGCGGGTCGGGATTCGCGGCAGCCGTAGGACCTGCCAGGAATCCGAGGGATAGCGCGAGAGCAGAGCGATGCCATACGAGGCAACACCAGGAAGGTCGTTCTCGGACGCGGCAATCCACGCAGCGCCTGGCGTGCCCGACAACGCAGCAGCGAATCGATGAGTCACGGCCCCCATCGCCTCGGCGGCGACTGCCGTCAAGTCCGCGAGGTGAGAGCGCGGCTGATCCCGATCAACCTCCTGCAGGGCCAAGACGTCAGCGTCCAACGAGCGGATAGCATCGGCCAGCCGATCAAGATCTACCATTCCGTCGTGGATGGAGCGGCCGTGCAAGATGTTGAATGTCGCCAACCGCATGGGAAGAAGGTACCCACCATCGCTGAGCAATCACCGGCGCCGCCGGTTACATCCGATGAGCCGTTGCTTCGTACCGCCCTCAAGCGTTCGGCCTCAGCTTTGAAGGCCGACGGCGTTCCCTTCGCGCTGGGCGGTGGCTACGCCCTCTGGGTCGCCGGCGGACCTGAGCCAAGCCACGATGTCGATCTTGTCGTGGCCGAACCCGACGTCGAGACTGCCGCCAATAGCCTGGCGGCCGCTGGGCTGCGAATCGAGCGGCCGCCCGAAGACTGGCTCTTCAAGGCACTCTGCGAGGAGGACGAGTCGATGGAGCCGGTCGAGGAGCCTGCACTGGTCGATGTGCTGCATCGGCTCGGGGGTGTTCCGGTCACCCACGCGCTGCTTGCTACCGCACGTGAATATGAGGTCTTGGGCGTCCGGATCCCGGTACTGCCGCCAACTCCCATCATGATCGCCAAGCTGCAGTCGCTGTCGGAGCACTACTGCGACTTCGGAGCTCTGCTCTTGGTTGTACGTGCTGTGCGGGAGCAGCTCGACTGGGCAGAAGTCCGGAAGGCAACGCAGGACAATCCCTTTGCGGAAGCCTTCTTGTTGCTGATCGAACGCCTAGGTATCGTGCCGCCCTTCTAACGCCGCCTACCACGCTGGTCACGGTTGACAAATTTCCGACCAATGCGGAGTTCTTGGGCAGCAAATGCCAACAGACGACTCGAGAACCCGACATTGGTCGGAAATTTGCAATCGACCAGATGGGTCTCATAGTCCGGATGTACCGCTCGAGCCGAGCCAGCGCCCATAGTCTGACCGCCGTGCTGAAGATCGCCCGCGAGCACGTGGACGCCATGATCGCCCACGCTCGGGAAGATCATCCAGATGAGGCCTGCGGGGTGATTGTCGGGCCCGAGGGATCCGACGTACCGACCCGATTGGTTCGGATGATCAACGCCGACCGCTCGCCGACCTTCTTTCGCTTCGACCCGCAGGAGCAGTTCGAGTTGTACAAGGAGATGAGCACAGCGGGTGAGGAGATTGTCGTCGTCTACCACTCGCACACCTCAACTGAGGCGTATCCGTCGCGAACCGACATCGCCCTTGCCGCTGAGCCGCAGGCTCACTATGTGCTGGTGTCGACCGCCGAGTCCGGCGCCGCGGAGGGTCCGATCAGCGTACGCTCCTACCGCATCGTCGATGGTGTGGTCACCGAGGAGGAGATCGACGTCACGGAATAGGCCCCTAAGGCTGGTCGTTTGGCAAGAGTAGCCAGGCAAGTTTCTGGCACTGCTCGCGCGCCCGACGCTCGCAGTGCGGAACAGAGGAGAGACTCGATGTCAGTTGAGGTGAGGATCCCGACGATCCTCCGTACGTTCACCGGCGGTGCGAAAGCGGTGCACGGGGATGGGACGACCTTGGAACAGGTGCTCGATGACATCGAGGCACGCAATCCCGGATTGAAGGATCGGATCGTTGAGTCGGAGGCGCTGCGTCGATTCGTGAACGTGTACGTCAACGACGAAGATGTCCGCTTCAGCGGCGGACTCAACGCGCCAACGGCCGACGGTGATGTCGTCGTCGTGCTGCCCGCTGTCGCCGGCGGCTGAGCGAGTCATTCATGGCGCGGTACGCCTCACTCCTGGATTCGGTCGGCCATACCCCACTGGTCGGTCTGCCGCATCTGTCGCCGAGCGAGTCGGTACGGCTCTGGGCAAAGCTGGAGGATTACAACCCGACCGGGTCGATCAAGGACCGGGCGGCACTCGCCATGATCACAGCTGCTGAGGCTGACGGGAGACTGCGACCCGGTGCCACCATCCTCGAGCCCACCAGCGGCAACACCGGTATTGCACTGGCCATGGCAGCCAAGCTCCGCGGCTACCGGCTGATCTGCGTGATGCCGGAGAACACCTCATCGGAACGAAAGGAGCTGCTCTCGATCTGGGGCGCTGAAATCGTCGCCTCACCGGCTGAGGGCGGCTCGAACGAGGCCATCCGTGTGGCGAAGCAGCTGGCGTCGGAGCATCCGGACTGGGTGATGCTCTACCAGTACGGCAACCCGGCCAACGTCGAGGCGCACTACCTGACGACAGGGCCCGAAATCCTGGAAGATCTCCCTGAGGTCACCCATGTGGTCGCCGGCCTCGGTACTACTGGAACGCTGATGGGGGTGGGCCGCTTCTTCGCCGACAAGAAGCCAGACGTCAAGATCGTTGCGGCCGAACCGCGATATGGCGAGCTGGTCTATGGCTTGCGGAACCTGGACGACGGCTTCGTTCCCGAGCTCTACGACGCGTCCTATGTCACATCGAGGTTCTCGGTGGGGTCCCGGGATGCCGTCCGGCGCGTCCGGGAGCTGCTGGAACGCGAGGGCATCTTTGCCGGGCTTTCATCGGGGGCGATCCTGCATGCCGCACTGGCGCAAGCCGCCAAGGCCGTCAACGCCGGCGAGCCGGCAGAGATTGTGTTAATCATCGCCGATGGCGGCTGGAAGTACCTTTCCACCGGCGCATACCGCGGCGACCTCGATGCCAGCGAGGATTACCTCGATACCCAGGTGTGGGCGTGATCGCTTGTAGGCTGAACGCTCGTGGCGGCTGATACTGAAACGCCAATCGGCATCTTCGACTCGGGGTTCGGCGGACTAACGGTAGCCCGTGCGGTCATCGACCAGCTGCCCCATGAGGACATCATCTATCTGGGCGACACTGCGCGCTCGCCATACGGCGAGCAGCCGATCGCCAATGTCCGTGAGTACGCTCTGGAGTGCCTTGATCACTTGGTGGGGCAGGGTGTCAAGATCTTGGTCATCGCCTGCAACTCGGGCAGCGCGGCGGTGTTGCGTGACGCCCGGGAACGCTACGGCGTACCCGTCGTCGAGGTGATCTTGCCGGCCGCCCGACGAGCTGTCGCCGCCACCCGAACCGGTCGTGTCGGGGTGATCTGCACTGAAGCGACAGCTACCTCGCAGGCGTATGACGATGCGTTCGCCGCAGCTCCGCAGGTCGAACTGCATACCGCGGCCTGCCCCCGCTTCGTGTCGTTCGTCGAGGCGGGAATCACCGGTGGTCCCGAACTGCTGGCGTGTGCCGAGGAATATCTGAAGCCCTTGCAGCAAGCCGATATCGACACGTTGATCTTGGGCTGTACTCATTATCCGCTGCTCACCGGGGTGATCTCTTATGTGCTTGGTGACAACGTCAGCCTGGTGTCCAGCGCGGAGGAGTGCGCCAAGGACGTGTACGCGGTGCTGACCCGGCGCGGCCTGACTCATGATCAGCCGCGAATTGCCACTCACCGTTTCCTGACGACTGGCAGTCCGGAAGCGTTCGAGGGCGTCGGGCATCGCTTGATGGGCGGGTTGGTTATCGGCGTCGAGCAGTTTGTCTGATCACGATGATGAAATTGACGATCGTCGGCTGCAGCGGCTCACTGTCCGGACCTTACTCAGCGGCCTCCAGCTACCTGCTGCAGGCGCCCTATCAAGATCGAATCTTTTCTCTGCTGCTGGACTGTGGACCGGGCGCCATGGGTGCGCTCTACCGCTATGTGGATCCGCGTGAAGTCGATGCCATTGCGCTCAGCCATCTGCATGCCGACCACTGCCTGGACCTGTGCGGCTACTACGTTGCCGCACGCTACTCACCGAACGCTCCGTGGCCGCGACGTCCGGTGTACGCCCCAGCCAACGCCGCTTCCAGGATCGCGCAGGCGTACGAGGTTCCCGGTGAGGATCCCAGAAGCGGGGAGGACGGCCCGTCCATCACCGAGCATTTCGACTGGCGTGTCTGGCAGCCCAGCCAGCCGATTGGGCCCTTCACCGTCCGAACCATCCCTGTGGAGCATCCCGTGGAGGCGTATGCCATCCATGTAGAGGAGGATGTCGCCGGCGGCGGCACCATGGTGTACTCCGGGGACACCGGCCCATCCGAGGCCCTGGTACGACTAGCGCACGGCGTCGATCTGCTGCTGGTGGAATCCGCCTTCCTCGACCAAGCCGACAATCCTGACGGAATGCATTTATCCGGCCGAGAAGCCGCCGCCATTGGCCAGACTGCCGGCGTTGCCAGGATGGTGCTCACTCACATCCCTCCGTGGTACGAGCCCGATCAGGTCTTGGCCCAGGCAACGCCGCATTTCGACGGGCCGATAGCACTGGCCAAGCCAGGAGCTGTCTGGGACATCGGCGGGTTGTGATCGCATGTTTCTGATGCCGCTCGCGCATCGCGCGCATGGATCCGCCGACTTCGTCGTCGCTCGCAGAGGAAAAGCGCCTCTGCTCCTTCCTCCTCAGCACGGCGGCTGCGCGATTTGCCGACGCTCGCAGCATAGGGTGGCGTCGTGACTTCTCGAGCCGACGGACGCAGCCATGATCAACTTCGAGAGGTCCGCTTTACCCGCGGATGGCTGGAACAGGCAGAGGGGTCGGTGCTGGTGGAGTTCGGGCAGACCCGGGTTCTCGTCGCTGCCAGCGTGACTGAGGGAGTTCCGCGTTGGCGTAAGGGCTCCGGTCTCGGCTGGGTCACTAGCGAATACGCCATGCTGCCGAGAGCAACCAGCACTCGCACCGACCGGGAATCGGTGCGCGGCAGGATCGGCGGCCGTACCCATGAGATCAGCCGCCTGATCGGTCGCAGCTTGCGTGCCGTTATCGACTACAAGGCGCTCGGTGAAAACACCATTGTGCTGGACTGCGACGTGCTGCAGGCCGATGGCGGCACCCGAACCGCATCGATCACCGGTGCATACGTGGCACTTGCTGACGCAGTGAGCTGGCTCCGGGATCGCGAGCTACTTACGGCCGAGCCTTTGACCGGCTCGGTCGCAGCCGTTTCGGTCGGTGTGGTCGATGGAATTTCCCTGTTGGACCTCTGTTACTCCGAGGACTCCGCGGCTGACACTGACATGAACGTGGTCATGACAGGTGATGGAGCGTTCATCGAGCTGCAGGGAACAGCTGAGGGCGATCCGTTCGATCGGCGGCTGCTCGACGAGCTTCTTGATCTTGGTGCGACCGGCTGCGCGCAGCTGACCGAGCTACAGCGCGCCGCGCTCGCTTCGTAACGGCGATCGCACCTTGTGGGTTGAGCATGTCGAAGTCCACCGAAGACGTCCTCCGACCAGCCCAGGGCACATGACACGCCAGCGGGTAGTGCTCGCGACAAGGAACGCCAAGAAGCTTGCTGAGCTGCAGCGCATTGTGGCAACCGAATCGCCAGACGTGCAGGTGCTGGGACTTGCCGATGTCGCTGCCTATCCGGAGCCTGCGGAGACTGAACGGACGTTCGAGGGCAATGCGCTGCTCAAGGCCCGCGTGTGTGTGGCAGCGACCGGCCTGCCTGCACTGGCCGATGATTCGGGCCTCTCAGTTGACGTGCTCAATCAGATGCCTGGGGTGCGATCGGCGCGTTGGGCCGGCCCTGGGGCCAGCGACGAGGACAACAACGCACTGCTGCTACGGCAGTTGTCCGATGTTCCTGCAGCCGACCGGACTGCGCGGTTCGTCTGTGCCATGGCACTGGTCCTCCCGGACGGTCTTGAGCATGTCCGCGTCGGGGAAATGCGCGGCAGGATTGCTGTCAGTCCTGCCGGTCACAATGGCTTCGGCTACGATCCGCTGTTCGTAGCTGACGGTTATGCAATGACCAACGGGGAACTGGACCCGTCCGTCAAGGACGCGATCAGTCATCGGGGACGTGCCGTACGAGCGATCCTGCCCGTGCTGCTATCGGAGCTGCGCCGGTTGGAACCTGTCGCTCCATCGGCCAGCTCTGCTGACCGTCGTTGAACAGGAGGGATGAGCCGCGTGAAGACTTACCACGATCTACTGAATCATGTGCTCACCAGGGGCGTCGACAAGAGCGACCGAACCGGCACCGGCACGCTCAGCACTTTTGGCTACCAGATGCGCTTTGACCTACGTCAGGGCTTTCCGCTACTCACGACGAAAAAGCTGCACACCCGATCGATCATTGCCGAGCTGTTGTGGTTCATCCAGGGCTCGACCAACATCAAGTGGCTGCGTGAGCAGGGGGTGACCATCTGGGACGAGTGGGCCGATGCAGACGGCGAGCTAGGCCCCATCTACGGCTACCAGTGGCGCTCCTGGCCAACGCCAGGTGGCGGCCATATCGACCAGCTCGCCGCCGTCATCGACTCGATCAAAGCGGTCCCGGACTCACGGCGACACATGGTCAGTGCCTGGAATGTCGCTGATCTCGCTGAGATGGCGCTGCCACCGTGTCATGCGATGTTCCAGTTCTATGTCGCCCAGGACCGGCTGTCCTGCCAGCTTTACCAGCGTTCAGCCGACATCTTTCTCGGCGTCCCATTCAATATCGCCTCGTACTCCCTGCTCACCCATATGGTCGCCCAGGTCTGCGGCCTGGAAGTCGGTGACTTCGTGCACACGCTGGGCGACGCACATCTTTATCTGAACCATCTGGACCAGGCCAGGATCCAATTGAGTCGGGAGCCACGTACGCTGCCCCGGCTGGTGCTGAATCCTGACGTGAGGTTGATCGACGACTTCACGTTGCAGGACATCGCGATCGAGGGGTACGACCCACATCCGGGTATCAGGGCGCCGATCGCAGTCTGATCATGGCTGAGATCATCGCGATCGCGGCCGTCGCGGCAAACGGCGTGATCGGCGCCGGGAATGACATCCCGTGGCGGATTCCGGCGGACTGGCAGCGGTTCAAGGCCCTAACCATGGGCCAGGTGCTGATCATGGGCCGCAAGACGTATGACTCCATCGGCGGACCGCTGCCCGGCCGGACGACCTTCGTGATCACTCGCGATCGAATGTGGCGTCGCGACGGCGTACGCACAGTGCCTTCTGTCGATGAGGCGTTTGATCAAGCCATGCTGCTGAATCCCCAAACCGTTTTTGTGGCTGGTGGGGGAGAGATCTATCGAGCCGCCTGGGATCGGCTCACCGGCCTGGAGATCACCGAGGTTGACCAGAGCCCGCCGGGCGAGGTGACGTTTCCGGAAATTGATCCGGACGAGTGGATCGAAGTTGGCCGGGAATCCCACGACGGTTATCGCTTCGTCAGCTATCGCCGTTGCTCCGGGTAACGAGAAGGCCGCGTCCGGCGAGTGCAGGAGCGTTTGGTGAAGCGCGCTTCAGTTGCGGCAGCGAAGAAGGTTGTGCTTGACCAGGCGCGACGAACGAGCCAGATCGGAGGCGGCCTTCGAGTTGGCTGTAGTCGATCACGCCTGTGGATCGCGCGCCGCCGTGCTGAGGAGGCCCGCTCCGGGTAACGAGACGGCCGCGTCCGGCGAGTGCAGGAGCGTCTGGTGAAGCGCGCTTCAATTTTCCAGCAAAGAAAGGTTGTGCTTCACCAGGCGCGACGAACGAGCCGGATCGGAGGCGGCCTTCGAGTTGGCCCGGAGCCAATTAAATACGTGCCGAAGGAGGGACT
>Ga0081455_10004536_pt1 | contig 15514 bp, 19 predicted proteins | sample TabmetS3T2R1_FD_70207 | JGI IMG/M metagenome (GOLD analysis project Ga0081455, IMG submission 70207) | Tabebuia heterophylla rhizosphere microbial communities from the University of Puerto Rico - S3T2R1 | ecosystem: Host-associated > Plants > Roots > Rhizosphere ... | reverse complement strand
TATCGCCGACCCGAACATGGTAATAGCTCGCGATGCCCTTCCAAGGACAGGTGGTATGGGTCCCGCTTGGAGAAAAATATTCCCGCTTGATCGAATCCGGCGGAAAATAGTGATTGCCCTCGACGACAACGGTCTTATTGGATTCGGCAATGATCTTATCTTCCCAAGTCGCTTTCATGAGATCCTCTCCTTAATTGCGAACGTCAAGCGGACACGCACCGAAACTTCGCGAACACATAAGAATAATGAACCTGATACCAATTGCGAAAGCTCGGACGAACCAATTCCGAAGCCGTCGCCCACGAGGCGCCTTTGACGACAAAATGTTTGCCGTCGAAAAAATCTTTGGAGTAATCCGGATAGCTCGCGATATAAGGCGTGAACCCCGGAAACGGCGCAAAGACCGTATCCGTCAGCTCCCAGCCGTTACCCACAAGCTCCGCTACTCCCCACCGGCTGGTTCCTGCCGGGTGGGATCCTACCGGCGCCGGAGACCAAAAAGCGAAATTGAAATTGCCGTGGCGTAAAGTCGGCGCTGCTTCGCCCCAGGGATAAGTGCTCTCTCTTCCATCAGGGCCGTAGAAAGCAGCACGATGAAATTCTGCCTCCGACGGTAATCTTTTGCCCCGCCAACGCGCAAATGCCCGAGCTTCGGCGAGGCTAACGGATACCGGCCAACTAGCCACTTTCGACAGCGGCAAATGATCGAACATCGCTCGATAAAGCCACTCGTCATCTTGCTTTACCCAACAATTAGGGTATCCTTTGTTTTCAAGTTGCTTCCACTTCCAGTCGTCGGGCAGCCAGAAGCGTTCCTCATCGTAACTGCCGGACTCGACGAACTCGAAAAAGTCGCTGTTTGTCACCGGCAACGAGTCGATGTCAAAGGCCGGCACATCTACGGTGATTGCGGAGAATTCGTTGTCCCAACCGAAATCAAGTTCGTTGAATCGGGCACCCAAGCGCGCTTTCCCTGCGGGAACATGAATTGCGCGTGAAGCCGGCGGGGTATTGAAAGTGTAACGCGGCGCCCAGGCGGGGCGATTCTTCTTTTCCATGGGTAACTCCTGCATCATATACAGGAGCGTCTCCTGGTGCATGTATTCATGCTCCAGCACCATGTCAAACACTCTTCCCCCCTTCGCCATGACATCGTCGGAGAATCCGCGCGGAACCACCTCAAGGGATTCCAAAATCGCGCGGCGTACCCGGTCACGATACGCCTTCGTTTGCTTCAAAGTCGGCCACTCGTCGGGAACTTCCGGGTGCCAATGACACTCACCGGTATCGACATCCGGATCGATGCCGCGGCAAAAGATCTCGTCGAAATTTGGATTGAACGACTGCCATTTGAGAATGCTGGCGCAAATTTGATTCCAAGAGAATGCTGGCAGGTGACCCACGTAGAAAAGGAACGGATGCCGCCACACGATCGGTTTGGCCAACAACCGGTCATCGCGAATCAGACCGAACAATTCATCACTCTTGGCCCAAGCCGACAGGAAACGTGCTTCGTACTGCGCCCTGATTTCGTTGACTTCTCGTGATGCCGCGTTCTTCATAGGCGCTCCCGGCAGCTATTTTTTCAAGGACTCCAGGACTTCTGCAGGATGAGCTTCGGCGTTAGCGACCGGAATCCAATGACGCTTGACTGTCCCATCCGGTCCGATGAGGGCCGTGGAGCGAATCGGACCTTCAACAGTTTCTCCTTGGGCATTTTGCCGCGGTCCCCAGGCGCCATAGGCCTTCATGACCTCAACCTGGGAGTCGGACAAAAGTGTAAAGGGTAAGTTGAACTTGGTAATAAACTGATTGTGCGAATCGATATTATCTCTGCTGACCCCTAAAACCACGGCATTTGCCTTGGTCACCGCTTCTATGGAATCACGAAAGCCACAGGCTTCTTTTGTGCAGCCCGGAGTATCGTCCTTGGGATAAAAATAGAGCACCACGTTTTTGCCGGCATAATCGGCCAGTGAATGTTTCTTGCCGTCGCTTCCTTCCAAACTAAAGGTCGGGGCCTTCTGTCCTTCGAGACCGCTCATAACATCACCTCCGTAAATTGAATCAGCTCCTTTCTTTTTAACATCCTGACGCAATCGATCAATAGGATTTGGTCAATATTTCTTTAGGCTATACATAAAATAGTTATTTTCTATAGAAGAGCCGAGCGGTTTGCCCAGGCAAAACAGAGGGCTATCCATTTCTCAAGAATTTGCGAAAGGCATGCGAAACCGGGGACAAGGGACGCCGCTTGTAGCAAACCTCGTAGAAATCGCGCTTCAATCTTAATTCGCGAATGGGAATCTCGACGAGGATGCCGTCGGCTAATTCACGACGAATCGATGTACGGGACAAAATGGACACACCGAAGCCCGAAATCAGCGCTTCTTTGACGGCCGCCGTACTGCCAAGCTCCATGGCCACATTAAGCAGTTTCTCTGCAGATCGACGCTTCCTTGCCACCAGGTGACGAAATGAATCCAGAGTTCCCGAACCCGGTTCGCGCGAAATAAAGTTTTCCGTACGCAAATCGGCCAACTGCACGAACTTGCGTCGACTCCATGGATGATTCTTGGAAACCGTGAGCACCATTTCGTCTTGCCAAATCTTGTCGAAAGAGAGCCTGGCGTCTGCAGTCTTGAAGCCGACAAACCCGATCTCGACCTTGCCGTCAAGTACTTCTTCAACGATGCCCGCTGAGTCGCCGATCCGAAGTATCGGCTTTACTCGAGGATACTGCTTAATAAATTTGCCGAGCTTTTGCGGCAAAAGATATTCGCCGGGGATATTACTTCCGCCGATCCAGAGTTCTCCGCTGAGCGTGCCGTGAAATTGCTCGATCGCAGCGATCGTTTCCTGTTTAAAGGCCAGGAGGTCTTTGGCTTTCTCCACTAGAAGCAGCCCCAAAGGAGTCAGGCTAACTTTTCCGGGAATCCGATAAAACAGCTTACCGGAGAGTGCTTCTTCTAACTCTTGAACGTGGGCACTCACCGTTGGCTGTTTCAATGCCAGTCGATGCGCGGCTTCGGAAAAGCTTTTTAATTCCGCAACCCGATAAAACACCTCGAGCTTGTGCAGGTCCAAATCGCCCTTTAGTTTGCGCATGACGACACCGTAGACCCAGGGTAGAAGTAACTGGAGCTATTTAAGGCGATGGTAGACCACATTGTCAACCGACGCGGTTGACGTTATATTTTGTTTAATGGCCAAGCAATCGCCCCTGTCGGCATTTCACCAAAGCAGTGGTGCGAAGTTTGTCGAACGAGACGGCTGGCTCGTACCCGGTCACTTTGGCAACCCCGCCGCGGAATACGCAGCGGTGCGCTCGGCAGTTGGCTTGATCGACCTTGCCCACTCTGGATTGCTGCAAGTAACCGGTCCTGACCGCCTTTCGTTTCTCCAGGGCATGCTGTCCAACGACCTTCGGGCTTTGAAGCCGTTTACCGGGCAGTACGCGATGCTTCTAACCCAGCAAGGGAAAGTTATAGCTGACGTTCGGGTCCTCTGTGCAATGAACTCGTTTTACTTGGATTTTTTGGAAGCCCTGAAAGAGAAAATTGTCGCTCATCTCAATCGCTATCTGATCGCGGACGAAGTCGAAATCGCCGATCGTTCCAGTGACTATGCGACGCTTTCCATCCAGGGTCCTCAATCCGAGGCGCTGCTAGGAGAACTTGTGGGACAAGCTGAATTACCCGCGCATCCTCTGCAGCACGCCATGGCCAACATCGATACGACGGCTATTTGTATTGTCCGTGCAAGCCACACGGGTGAGAACGGTTTTGATCTGATTGGGCCAACAGCAAACTTACCGAACATTGCGCAGAGACTGACTGAAACCGGCAAACAGTTTTCTGCAGCGTGGGTGGGCGAGGAAGCACAAAATATCCTCCGAATCGAAGCCGGTATGCCGCGTTACGGTGTCGACTTCACAGAGGATAATTTACTTTTGGAGGTGGGGCTTCATCACGCCGTGAGCTTTACGAAAGGTTGTTATCTGGGGCAAGAAGTCGTGGAGCGGATACGGTCGCGGGGACACGTCAATAAGAAACTAGTGGGTTTATCCCTCGAAGGTCAACAATCGGCAAGTCCGGGAGACGTGATCGCCGCTACCGACAAGCCGGTTGGAACCATCACCAGCTCGGTCCATTCCCCTGCCCTGAACCGACCCATCGCGCTCGGTTATGTGCACAAAGATTCTTGGAACCTAGGCACGTGCCTTATGGTTAAACACGACGGAATCTCGCTCAACGCGAGAGTCACAGATCTACCCTTTGTACCGGCTCGACAAGGGTCGGTTTCTTCCTCTTGAATCCCACTCTCAAGTACGTATAGTAATCAGAAATTTGTAACCGCTAAGAAAGGAACCGCGAGAATGGCTAACTTCGTTAAGGTTTGTAAGACCAGCGACGTAAGGGCGGGTTGCGGCAAGAGCATTGATCTTAATGGTAAACTTGTTGCCGTCTTTAACCTCGATGGCAGTTTCTATGCGATCAACGATACCTGCGCCCACCGGGGTGGGCCTTTAGGTGAAGGCGAGCTGGATGGCAAGACGGTGATCTGTCCCTGGCATGGTTGGCGTTACGACGTGACCACCGGTGCCAATGAATTCGTTCCCGAATTGCCGACACAAAAATATGAAGTCAAAGTCGAAGGAGACGATGTCCTAGTCGATCTATAGAAGCCGCCTTGGAAAGAATACCAAGGCCCGCTGCCTGACACCAGGTGCGGGCCTTTTTTTATCTTCTTTCGGCAGTTCGACTACGCTTTACTGATCTTGTCGAGTTCGGCCAATAGTTCGGAATTCTCTGGAATGCCTTTATCATACTCTTTCGCAAAGCGAATGACGCCCTGCCTGTCGATGATGAAGATGGCGCGCTTCGGCATCCCTTGGGGCCGGAGACAATCGTAGAGTTGGCAGACCGCCCCGTGAGGCCAGAAATCTGACAACATCGGAAAATTGATTCCACCCATCTTCTCGGCAAAGGCTTTGTGCGAAAATGGCGAATCAACACTTATGCTCAGCACCTGAGCATTTCGCGCCTCGAATTCTTTTCGATCTTTTTCGAGGCCGCTCAGCTCCCTCTCTCAGCCGCCGGTAAAGTCGAGCGGATAAAAGGCCAGGACAACGTTCTTCTGTCCCTGGTAATCCTTCAAGGAAACATTTTGCTCGCGCGATACAGGCAAAGTAAATTCCGGGGCCTTTGTCCCCACGCTTGGCATTGCCATCAAAATCTCCTCAATAAAGATTGGAGTACTGGGGTAATGGAGTAGTGGGTTGGCCCAATACTCCATCACTCCAACACTCCACTACCCCATTTTCTGTTTTAGGTAAAGCTTGATGTAGTCTTTCAAGGCATCTTTGGTGCTATCGAACGCTAGGTCGTTCCAGGGAATCTCCTCAGGGGCAAAAACTTTCGCTTCGACGGATTCATCTCCCGCCGCCAGCTCTCCTCCCACCGCCTCCGCAGCGTAAACAACGATTATGTTGGGAGAGCGCGGATACGAATAGACGTTGAGCAGTGGGCCCAGCTTAACGTCCATTTGGGATTCTTCCTTAGTTTCTCGAATCGCCGCCTCATGAACACTTTCGCCACGATCCACATACCCGCCAGGAAAGACCCACTTTCCCATGGCTGGCTCCACTCCTCGCTTTAGCAAGACGATCCGTCCACCTAAAGTGACTATGGTTCCGGCGACGACCTTCGGATCCTGGTAGAAGATGAATGAACAGTTCAAACACACGAGCCGCTTCGGCTCGGTTGGCTTTACAATCCGCTTTTCCAGGTCGCCACCGCAGCGCGGACAAAAGCGATATTCAATAGGCTCATGCGTGTGGTGATGGTGTGCTGATGTCATGGGTTCTCTTTTATAGCATATTCAGTTGAAACAAAAGAAGATTTCTGTAATCGTGCAACATGCTTCGAGCCCTGATTTTCGACTTCAATGGGATCATTGTCGACGACGAGCCGATCCACTTTGAGCTATTTAGGCGAGTCCTCGGAGAAGAAGGCATCGAGTTAACCGAGGAAAACTACTATGCTCGCTACCTCGGTTTCGACGACCGGGGGGCTTTCAGCGCCGCCTATCGAGAAAATGGACGATCGCTAGAGGAATCGCTGCTGACTCGATTGATTGGTCGCAAAGCAGTTTATTATCAGAGCGCGATTCAAAACAAGGTGACGATCTTTCCAGGCGTCGAAAAATTGATCACCGCTCTTGCTCCCGCGTTGCCGCTGGCAGTCGCGTCCGGCGCCTTGCGGCAAGAGATCGAGACGATCCTTACCACCGCTGCCCTGCTGAAACATTTCTCGGTGATCATCAGCGCCGAAGACGTCAATCATGGGAAACCTGAACCGGAAATTTTCCTCAAAGCCCTCGCGGCTCTGAATGCTCAAGCTAAGAATGGCGACCACATTACTGCCGCGGACTGCCTGGTGGTTGAAGATTCCAAGGAAGGAATCCGCGGTGCCCGCCGTGCAGGAATGAAATGCCTGGCGGTAAGTAACTCTCACCCGGCAGAGCTATTGCGGGAAGCCAACGCGGTGGTGACAAGTCTGGAGGAAGTCGATCTGTCTTTGCTCGAAAAACTCTGCGCTTGAGATTCCGATTGTCTATTTAAACGGACTTCTTTGCGGCCGCACCGTAATCTCCACCGGGCAAGAAGTTGCCGGAGACGTCAGAACAAAAAGAACGGCTTGGGCGATATCGTCGGGTTGAATCATTTTGCTCCGATCCAATTGCCGATTCGGCGGAATCAGTGGTGTATCAACAAATCCCGGCAGAATCACAGCCACCTTGATGCCATGTTCTCTAACCTCTTCGTAAAGCGACTGCGTAAACCCGATAAGACCGAACTTCGAGGCTGAATAGGCGGCGCCATTCGCTTCTCCGCTCTTGCCTGAAACCGATCCGATATTGATGACCGCACCTTGACGCTTGGCGATCATATTCGGCAGCAAAGCTTTCGCCAGAACCATGGGGGCTCGTAGATTCAAACGAAATGTTTGATCCCAGTCTGCTAGACTTGCCGCGACAACGGGCGTCCTCTTCCCCCAGCCCGCATTATTGATCAGGATATCGGTCGCCCCGCTTTTTCTTTCGGTTTCTTTGACAAGCCGCTGGATATCTTCATCCACGGTCAAATCGGCGGGGATCGCCAGCGCATCGCCCCCCAGCGAGAGAATTTCTCTTTGAACGGCCTCGACTTGTTCGGGAGTGCGCGCCGCGAGAACGACCCGGCATCCGGCCTTGGCAAGCGAGACAGAAACCGCCTTACCAATCCCTCGCCCTGCCCCTGTCACCAGAGCTACTTTCCCGTTTAGATTGTTCATTGGAATTCTTAACCTAATCCGACATTATTTCTAGGCAGCTCAGACGATGAGCCCTGCAGCCCTGGGCAATGGGACACTACCTCGAGGGCCACTCCACATCCCCAAAGGTGATGATTCCTGCGACTCGTGCCTTCCACCAAGCTGAACGCTCAGGTGCCCACGGCTTCCGGTCTCACCGCCTTCGCTCATTACTAATGCAGTGCAAGTATTCTCGGATTAGGAGTTAATTCCTCACCCTTCACTTCTCGCGCCACGCCCGAAATCGCATATGGCTAATCGCCAGCCGAGACGATCGAGCGCACCCTTCGGCAATGCTCAGGGCGATCGGCATATGAGACTCTCTCAGCAACCTGTTAGTGGACCGTAGGTTTGTCCGCCGGCGCGGGTTGCGCCACGGAAGAGCCATGGTGGTGGATCATGCGCCAGCCTTCGGCATCCTTTTGAAAGATGTTTGTCGTCAAGATCGTCGCCGAAACATCCTGGCCTTCCACCTTGCTGTTCAAATTCTCGTACAAGGTGACCCAGGCCAGAGTACCGTGAACTTGAACCGACATGTCGGTCAGCATGAATTGAATGGCCGGCGTGTTTTCAAAGATTCGTTTCCAGCTCTCCATCACGGCGTCCCAACCCCTGAGGACGCGCCAGCCCGGGTGACCGCATTCTATATGCACGACTTTGGCCCAGACTTGTTCCATTCTCTTTATGTCCAGGCTTTCGAAGGCACGGTAAAATGCTTCGTTGGCTTTGGTGACGAGCTCTTCTTCGCTCGGCATGGTTAATCCTTGACCGGTCGCAGGCTGCTCAAAAGGACCTCAGAGGCGAAGCGCACGCTTTTGCACGAATCGAAGATCGAGAATCGCAGATCGAAGATCGCCATTTTCTATCCTCTATTTTCGATCCTCAATGATCAGTGCGACGGCTTGGGGGCCATGTAAACTAGAACCACGAGACGTTCGGACCCATTGTTGGCGACCCCGTGTTTTTGCCCCGATTGAGCAATAACAATCTCTCCTTCACCGAGCTGTTTTTCCTCTCCGCCGACCTGAAACAGGCCCTTCCCTTTGACAACATAATAGACTTTGTCCGAGCCTTCGTGCGTATGAGCGGGTTGTGTTTGGCCGGGCTCGAAACAGTAAAGATCACAAAAAAATCTCTCGGTCTCGAAAATCCCGTTCTTTTTCATTTTCTCCGCCGAGAATTGCATGGCATCTGAAATCTTTTTAAAGCTCTCCATGTTTTTCTCCCCGATCAGGCATTGAGCTCTTTCGGAATACTAACACACGGCTACTGACATGCAAAACATGACCGAATCTGCTATCCCATGATTTCATGGATTCGGTGTTGATTCGCTATCATGAGATCGCGCTCAAAAAAGGCAACCGTCCCTATTTCACCGAACTGTTGAAAAGAAATTTGGTGACCGCAGTCAAAGATCTTGGAGTAAAGGAAGTACGCAGCCTTCCGGCCCGGCTTCTCTTGACGTTTAAGAACGACATCGATCAAACAACCGTAGTTGGTCGCATCCGGTCGGTTTTTGGTGTCGCCAATTTTTCACCGGTGGAAAGAACGCCTCGCGATCTCGAGGTCATTCAGGCTCGGATTCTGGATTCCCTTAGCGGCATTTCGTTTTCGTCATTTCGTATCGAAACCCAGCGCGGCGATAAAAATTTTCCGCTAACGTCTCCTGAAATTAATCGCCAGCTTGGGGCTCCGGTAAAGGAACGATCCGGAGCCCGTGTGGATCTCACGAATCCTGAACTTACCGTTACAGTCGAAATTTTGCCTCGAGATGCCTTTTTCGGCTTTAATAGAATTCAGGGCGCCGGCGGTCTCCCCGTAGGAGCGAGTGGCAGAGTCGTGTCTCTGATCTCCGGCGGTATCGATTCCCCCGTGGCCGCCTATCGCATGATGCAGAGGGGTTGTCGCTTGATTTTCATCCACTTTCACAGTGCTCCTTATCTGGACAAAACCTCCCAGGAGAAAGTGCGCACGCTGGTTTCAACTCTTACCCGCCACCAATATCTTTCCCGGCTTTACCTGGTGCCCTTCGGGGAGATTCAGCGCCAGATCGTAACGGTCGTAGCCAGACCACTGCGCGTGGTCTTGTACCGGCGAATGATGCTGCGCATTGCCGAGACCCTTGCGCGCACGGCGAAAGCCAAGGCGCTGGTCACCGGCGAAAGCCTCGGCCAGGTAGCGTCACAGACTCTGGATAATATGGCTGTGATTCAGCAGGCCTCCACCTTGCCAATCTTACGGCCCCTCGTCGGGATGGATAAGCAGGAGATTATCGACCAGGCCCGCCGCATCGGCACATTCGATATTTCGTCGATTCCGGATCAGGACTGTTGCCAGCTTTTCGTGCCCAAGCACCCGGCGACGAAGGCGAGAACTAGGGAAGTTGAGGAAGCGGAGGCGAGCTTCAATGTGCAGGAAATGGTGCGCCTTGGCATTGAAGGCGCGACTGAGGAGAACTTTAGCTTCCCTTCTTAAATGATGCGGCGAAACATTCCCGGACTAAACGTAATGCTGGATTGTTTGCAGGCTCGGTGGGAAAAATAATTCTTCGATCTCGGGCTTTTTCTTGATCATCCCCTGTTCGTATTCGTAGCGCACCGCCGCTTCCAGAGCTTTGCGGTTGTCGTCCAGATTATAGGGCCACGGATCGCCCCCGAAGATCTCCCGTTGCTCCCGCATGAGATCCTGGACCCATACCAGGGCGAAACTGCGCGGGTCCCGCATGCGCTCGTAACAAACTTCCTTGGCTCGCTGAAAGGCGTGCACCAAACTGACGGCCACCCAAGGATTGTTGTCGAGGATCTGGTTCTTGATTACCACCGTGTGCATAATGGGAAATATGCCGCTTTTCTCAAAGTAGTCGATCTCGGCAGCTTTCGGGTTCGGAAACAGCAAGGCCACTTTCGGGGAGCTTTTTCTGATAGAAGGTAACACCTCCGGATAAAGCGCCCCTTCCAGCTCGCCATCGAGCAGCATCTGATCGACGTTCTTCCCGCTCTGCACTCGATTGATCTTCATCCACTTGGCCGGTTCGAACGGCACATCTTCCGCTTCTTGGCACCACCATTCGATGCTTTTTAAATCGACGCCGTAGTGGTCTTGCAGGATGCCGCGCATCCAGAGGCCCGCTGAATTCTGCAGCGTATCCAGCGCCACCCGCTTGCCATTGAGATCCGATGGTTTCTCAATGCCGCAGCCGTTTCTCTTGACCATGTAGGAATGGCGAAACCGGCGATGGGGAAATACCGGAATGGCAGCATAATGACAGCCCTGATCGCGAGCCACCAGATAGCCCACCAAGGACAGCTCACAGACATCAAACTCCTGGTGACGGAGCATCCGACCGTGACGTTCGGGGGATGGCATGGTGAGAACGTTTAGATCGATACCATCCGCTGTCACGGTACCGTCATACAACGGGCGCAGAAAATCATAATCACCGCAGGCGAGTGTCAGTTTGAGCTTGGACATTCACTTTCCTTTGACGTGCTGGCGATATTCCTCGGGAGTGTCGATGTCGATGAGCACGCCTTTGTCGTCAGTGTCTATTTCCAAGGTATCATCACGATGCGCATGGACGACGGGTTTCGCACCTTGATCTGTTCCCGCAGCCAGTAATTCGGAAAAAAGCGCGCGGGCGAAGATCACCGGATGTCCCCTGCGGCCTTGAAAACGGGGGACGACAATGAGTTTCTTGGTCTCATAGAAGCGGTCGATCATCAAGTTGACCAATTTCGCATCGATATACGGATGGTCCACTAGATGCACCAAGATGCCATCCACGGGGTTCCCGCTCGATTCGAGCAGACGGATGGCGACCTGCAACGACGACAACTGTCCTTGCTTGTAGTCGTGGTTGATTAGAATGGTTACAGGCAGGTCGCTGATCTTTCGCCGAATCCCTTCGGCATTATGCCCGAGAACCACGATAATATCCCCGACGTTAGTCGATTTTAACGTCGAAACAATCTTTTCTACAAACCGAACGCCGTCGATGGAAAGCAGCGCCTTGGGTCGCCCCATGCGGCTCGACTCTCCGGCGGAAAGGATTACAGCGACGATCATATCGGATCCACAAACGCTTACTTGTAAAGCTTATCGATAAAGCCGTTCTTTTCGAGCTCCCTGACAATGCTGTCATCGACCAGATCTTCAACTCTCAGGCTCGCTCCGGGCTTACGGGCAAGGGCTTCCTTGATTTGCACTTCGGTACCTTCTCGGGTCACCAGCGGCACTCGGTCATGCAATTTCGCCACTGCCACATAAGACGACTCCAGGTAGGCCGTATTGTTCTGCCGGCTATACTTGGCAATCAGTTTTTTGCTCTCTTCTTTCCGCGTTCTTCAAAAACTGCGTCGCCTCGATCAACGCCATAGTAATTCGCCTTACGGTATCGCGATGCGCCGTCAGAAAGCCCTTCGTGGTCGTCGAGCAGATATAGGGAAAATCAAAGCGCTTCTGGAAGTCGGCCGTGCTGATCAGGATGCGATGGGGCATGCCTTTGGCGAGATGAATAATTCCCGGCGGCGAAGGAAATCCGGCGATCCTTCCCGTGCGAAATGCCGCTGCTCGTTCCGGCGCCCCGCCTACCTGCAAGATCGGCACATCCTTTACCGGTTCCAGTCCGAGCCCCTTGATCAGCGCGCGTGCCGCGACATCCGATGCGCTCCCCACGCGACTGATGCCGATGGCCTTGCCCTTCAGATCTTCCGCCGACTTGATCGACTCGTGAACCACCAACTCATAGGGCAGCGTATTGATGTAGCACGCGGTCATGACAACGCTGGCGCCGCCGACAGCCGCGTTGGCGACAGCTCCACCGGAGTTGTTCGCCAACTGAATATCTCCGGCAACGACGCTCGAGACCGAGGTGGTCGAGCTCGGAATAAAAATCAGATCGACTTCTAGCCCGTTTTTCCTGTAGAAGCCCGTGTCCAACGCAGTGTACCAGACAAAATTGCTCGCGTCGGCCGAACTATAGGCAACCTTGATTCGCTCTTGGGCAATGACATCGGGGCGTTGAAACCAAAACCAGCATGATAAAAAAATCAATGCTGTCCTGAACGTCAACTTTCCTGTCATCGTCGAGCCTCCCGATGTTAATGGCAAGCACTTCTGCTCGCTGCGTTCTCGATGTGATTAAACGCTATCGGAACAAATGAATCAACCGAGGAGGAATGAGAGTTATGGATGCGAAGGCAGGACATCGGTTGGTTTGCATCGCGCAGCCCTATGCTTCGGCCGGCAAGGCCATGCACTCACCCGCTGGCAGCTCCACCCAGACCGGATCGCCACGGCGGACCTGCAGGGTATAGTGTTGATGCGTTTGCATCACGCTGTTGCCGATTTCCACCGTGCAGTCCACATATTCACCGAGAAACATGGCCGCACCGACCTTACCTTCAATAATGTTTTCGAATTGCGCAGGCTTTTGCCGGTGCAGGACAACACTTTCGGGGCGCACCACCACAACGACATTGGCTCCCTGGCTCAATCCCCCGAGCAATCCGCAGCAAATCTCCCCCGCGTCGGTGCGGACCGTACCTGTTCCGTCGGCGTCGGTCTTACTCACCTGACCGTTTAATTGGTTGGTTGAACCGATAAAATTCGCGACAAATTTGCTTTTGGGCTGCAAGTAAATGTCCCTTGGCGCGCCTTCCTGAACGATGACGCCTGAGCTCATAACCGCGATGACGTTGGACATCGACAGCGCCTCAATCTGATCGTGGGTGACGTACAGGGTCGTGATGCGCAGCCGTCTTTGCAGCTCGCGCAACTCCACGCGCATGCGCTCGCGCAGCTTGGCGTCGAGATTGCTCAGCGGCTCGTCCAGCAAAAGCACCTTGGGCTCGCGCACCAAGGCCCGCGCCAGGGCGAGACGCTGCTGCTGTCCGCCGGAAAGCTGCGTCGCCATACGCTCCTCGTAGCCGCCCAACTCCACCTGTCCGAGGGCGTTGCTGACTTTCTTGCGAATGTCGTCATTGCTGAATCGTTGCTTGCCGACCCTGAGGGGAAACGCGACGTTTTCGAACACCGTGAGATGGGGCCAGATCGCGTAGCTTTGAAATACCATGCCAATGGGCCGCCGATAAGCCGGAGCGAATGTGCCATCGGATGCCGAGTAGACCTTGACGCCGGCGACGATGATTTCGCCTTCGTCGGCTTTTTCGAGACCGGCGATACACCGCAGGGTTGTCGTTTTACCGCAACCTGAAGGTCCCAGGAGCGTATAAAAGCGACCTTCCTCGACGGTAAAAGAGATTTGGTTAACGGCTTTTACACCCGCGTTGCTGCCTTCGGCGAAAATCTTAACCAGTGTCTTAACTTCGATCATTTCTTTTTTCTGTTCAAGCCCGTTTCAACCGCTGCGCTCCGTTCAAGCCCCCACCTCTTTCCTCCCCCGCGCGGGGGAGGATGAAGGAGGGGGTTGGAACGGTTTGAACTGCTTGAACGGCTTGAACCTTCAAATTACGTTTGAATACCCACGCGGCCCGACACTTTGTAGAAGATTCCAACAATCGCGAGCAACGTAAGGATCATGAGAATGCCGATGGCCGCGACGATGGTGACCTGCCCTTGCTCAAACATCGTGAAGAGCAGGATTGAAAGCACCCTACTTTCACCGGTGGCAAGCAAGACGGAGGTCGAAAATTCTCGAAAAGACACAATACAGATATAAACCCAACCCGCTACGAAACCGGGTCGCAACAGCGGCAATGTGACCCGCCTGAAGGTCTCCCACCACGAAGCACCCGAGGCCGCCGCGGCTTCTTCGAGTTCACTATGAATCTGCAAGATTGAACCTGACGACGAACGCATTCCATAGGGTATGAAGCGCGTTACGTAGGCGATCAGCAAAACCCAGATGGTACCATAGATCGGAATCGGGAAAGCGACGTAAAGAAGAATCAAAGCCATTCCCATGACGATGCCCGGAATTGTAATCGGCACGAAGGCCAGAAAATCAAGCAGCCAGGAACCGGGGAGCCGGCTACGATAAACGATCCAAGCGATGAGCGAAGTAAGCAGCATCGCCACGCTCGCCGTCAGGATCGACAAGATAATGCTATTTTGCATCGCGTCCCAAAAAGGGCGAAAGGTCCTGAGGTATTTATAGTTATCCAAGCTGAGCTTTTGAATCGCATCCCAGCTCGGCGCCGCAAAGAATGGTAGGAAGGACGCCCACAGCAACACCAGAAAAGGCAGCAGAACGACAAAAACGAAATAGACCGAGAGAAACGAGAATCCGAGCCATCGCCATGGACCCAGATCGAATTGTCTCGGCCGGAAAGCCTTGCCGGTTACGGTCTGAAACTTTTTGCTCTCACGGGTGGAGCGCGTATAGAGCCACACGCCGACCGCGCTGAGCAACAGGAGACCCACGGCGAGGGCTCCGCCGCGCCCGTAATCAGGCGGATACTCGTTAAAGGCAAGAAAGATCTCGCTGGTGTAAACGTAGATGCGCGCCGGAATGCCGATCAACGCCGGCGTCTCGAAGGACTCTAACGTGCGCACAAACAAAATGAGCAGCACCGAGCCGGCCGTGGGCATCAACAAGCGCAAGGTCACGCGTTTGAACGTTTGCCAGGTGTTGGCGCCCGACATCATCGCCGATTCTTCCAGAGATGGATCCATGGACTTGAAGGCCGCAGTCATCATAAGAAACGCCAGCGGAACCTGGCCCACGGAATGAACCCAGATCATTCCCGGCAGTGAAAAGACATTAAACGGGGCCGACTCAAAACCAAAGAGACTTTTTAGCCAAACATTAAGGTAGCCGAACTTCGGGCTCAGGAGAAAAATCCACGCGATGGACTCCAACACGCCGGGTAAAATCAAGGGCACTACAGCGAGGGGCACAAAAATTCCACGCAGGGGCGTGTTGGTGCGCTCGGTCAACCAGGCCAGGATGGTTCCGAGCAAAAAGCTGAGGGCTGCGGAGCCGCTGGCAAATATCAAGGAGTTCTTAAACGTCGAATAGGTATGCTCGCTGGCATAGGCCGCTTGGTAGTTCTTCAGAGTGAAGACAAACTCTCGCGGAGCGACCTCCATCTCAAAGCTTCCTTTGACAAGCATGAACAGGGGCAACACCGCCAGGTAAATCAACACTCCGGCGCCAACGAGAGGCACCAGCAGCGCCGGGTCACGAAGCTGGGGCA
>Ga0081455_10004535_pt1 | contig 15515 bp, 23 predicted proteins | sample TabmetS3T2R1_FD_70207 | JGI IMG/M metagenome (GOLD analysis project Ga0081455, IMG submission 70207) | Tabebuia heterophylla rhizosphere microbial communities from the University of Puerto Rico - S3T2R1 | ecosystem: Host-associated > Plants > Roots > Rhizosphere ... | reverse complement strand
CGCAATCCTAAACCCGTATGGGCGCCCTCGCCCGGCTCGGTTTACGCGCCGCGTCCGACGCGATTCCCGCGGCGCCGCGAGCTCGGGCGATGGCCGCCCGGATCCCGGTCGTCCGCTCCGGTACGCCGCTCGAGCTCGCCGAGGTCGCCTGGGTCTCGGAGGGGATCTCGCGCGAGACGGCGCTGACGATCCCGGCCGTCGCCGCCTGCCGGAATCTGATCGTCGGCACGATCGTCCAGCTACATCTCTTCCGCTACCGGGGCGACGAGCGGCTCGAGCCCGACTGGCTGACGACGAAGCCCGATCCGTCGACGACGATGCCCGCGACGATCGGCGGCACGGTCGACGATCTCGTCTTCCGCGGCCGCGCCTACTGGCACGTCCTCGAGCGAGACGCCGAGGACTACCCGCGCCGGGCCCGCTGGACGCCGGTCGCCGACGTCTCGCCCGAGACGCGCTCGAGCGGCGGCAGCTACGCGACGCTGACCGGCTACCGGATCGCGGGCGTCGACGGCGTCGTCCCGGTAGAGGACGTGATCCGCTTCGACTCGCCCGTGCCGGGCGTGCTCGACTACGGCGGCCCGGCGCTCGCGAACGCGCTCGAGCAGGAGCAGGCCGCCCGGCGCTTCGCGGCCGTGGAGCTGCCCGCCGGGACGCTGACGAACGTCGGCGAGCAGCTCTCGCCCGAGGAGGCGGCCGAGCACGTCGCCGAGTTCCAGGCCTCGCGGCGTAACGGCTCGATCGCGTTCCTGCAAGGGCTCGAGTTCTCGCGCGAGCAGCTCGCGCCGGCCGATCTGCAGCTCGTCGAGGGCCGCGCGAACGTCGCCACCGACATGGCGCGCCTCTTCAACGTGCCCGTCGCGATGATCGGGGCGAGCCCGTCGGGCAACAACTCGTCGCTCCAGTACCAGAATCTCGGCCAGCAATTGCAGCTGATGGTCTCGAGCTCCTGCGCGCCGCACCTGCGCACGATCGAGTCGACGCTCTCGGACGCCTACCCGCGCTCGACGTCGGTCGCCTTCGACGTGCAGACCTACATCCGCTCCGATCCGCAGGCGGCGGCCGACTACGCGATCGCGCTCCTCGCCGCCGGGATCATCTCGACCGCCGAGGCGCGCTCGCTCCTCGGCATCCCGGCCGCCCCGGCCGCGGATCTCACCCCAGGAAAGGTGTAAGCCGATGCTCCTGAACTTCACGATGGACGTGCTCGCCGCCGATCTCGGCGAGCGGACGATCGAGGGCGTGCTCCTGCCCTACGGCGAGCTCGGCCGGATCAAAGGCGTCGACTACCGTTTCGCCGCGGGCTCGCTCTCGACCGCGCGGGCCCGCACCCCCCTGCTCGTCGACCACGACCGCGCGCAGCCGATCGGCGTCCTCGCCGAGCTCCGCGAGACCGACGCGGGCGCCGTCGGCCGCTTCACGGTCGACCAGACCCCGGCCGGCGACACGGCGCTCGTGCAGGCGGCGTCGGGCTCGCGCGGCTCGCTCTCCGGCGGCTTCGAGGTCGTCGAGAGCGCCGACGACGACGGCGTCGTCTCGGTCTCGGCGGCGCTCCTGCACGAGGTCTCGCTGCTGACGCTCGGCGCCTTCGCCGGGGCGCAGGTGACGCGCGTCGCCGCCGAGGCCGACGAGGAGCCCGAGCCCGAGCCCGAGCCCGAGCCCAACCCAGACCAGATCGAGCTCGAGCCCGAGCCCGAGACCCCCGAGCCCGAGGAGGGCAACATGACCGAAGCATCCGCGGCGTCCGTGATCATCGCGGCCGCCGAGCGGCCCGAGCGCGAGCTCCGTGCGGGCGAGCTCGTCTCCTACATCGTCCGCGCCCAGCACGGCGAGCCCGCCGCCCGCCGCTACCTCGAGGCGGCGCTCACGGAGACGATCTCGACCGACGTCTCGGGTCTGCTGCCGCCGACGTACGAGCGCGCCGTGATCGGCGGCAAGGAGATCGCCCGGCCGCTCTACAACGCCTTCCGCTCGCGGCCGCTGCCGGGCGTCGGGCTGATGGTCTCGAAGCCGAAGTGGACGACGCCGCCCGACGGCGCCTGGGCGGCGACGGTCGACGCCGACGCGACCTCGACGAAGGTCGTCGTCGGCTCGCAGACCGCCGACGTGATCCGCTGGGACTGGGCCGGGGCGATCTCCTGGGTCGTCGTCCAGCGCTCCGACCCCTCGATCGTCGACGAGATCTACGCCGAGGCCGTGCAGGACTTCTACCTCGACGTGGAGGCGAAGGTGTACGGCGAGCTCGGCGCCGCTCCCGTCGGCACCGCGACGACGCTCGGCGCCGCGATCGCGGAGTTCTACACGGCGACGGGCGATCAGCGTTCGCCCGACGTGATCCTGATGGCTCCGGACGTCTGGGGCGCCTTCGCCGACACGGGCGCGCTCTCCGTGCCGCTCGCGCAGGGTGGCGTCAGCGTCTTCGGGACGACCTTCGCCGGGATCCCCTGCGTCGTCTCGGGCACGCTCGCCGCGGGCGAGACGATCCTCGCCTCGCGCCGGGCGGTCGACGCCCGCGTCACCGAGCCCGTGCGTCTGACCGCGAACGCGATCGGCGCCCTCAACGTCGAGCTCGCGGTTGTCGGCGAGGGCTTGTTCGATACCGACTACCCGGCCGAGCTCCTGAAGTTCGCCGCGATCGTGCCGGCCGCGGCGGGCCTCACGGGCACGGGCGCGCGCTCCAAGTGACCGCCCCGCCCGCATGGTTGACGGTCGACGACGTCGCGGCGTACCTCGATCTGCCCGACTCGTCGGACGACAACCTCGCCCTCTCGACGGCCGCCGTCAAAGCGGCCGTCGAGCGGCGCCGCTCCGATCTGTACGTCGACGGCGTCTTCACGCCCGGCGACGAGGTGAAAGGCGGCGCGACGATCTGGGCCGCCTCCGTCTACCAGTGGCGAAACTCGCCCGGCGAGAACGTCACCGCCTACGGCGACGAGACGAGCCTCGCGAACGGGCTCGGCTCGCGCCGCGGCGAGATCATGCGGATGCTCGGCTGGCGCCGCCCGGTCTCGGCATGAGCGTCGCCGTCGGCTCGCCGGCGCTGCGGGCGATCGAGGTCGCGCTCGAGCTGCTCGCCGACGCCGGGATCACGGCGACGGACGACGCCGGGGCGTTCTACCCGCAGCCGACGGGCGTACTCGTCGGGCTGCCCTCGCAGGCCTCGCGCGGGCTCGCGAGCCGCACCTACACGCTGCCCGTGCTCGTCGTCTCGGCCGATCCGCTCAACTCCGCGCTCGCCCGGCAGCGGATCTACGCGCTCGCCGACGACGTCGCCTTCGCGCTGCACGCCGACAACTTCCGCACGAGCTCGTGGGCCGCCGACCCGAACGCCGCGCCGCATCCCGCGCTCGAAGTGACCCTGACCGTCTCAATCGCCGAGGAGGCGCCATGACCGTTCCGCCCGCCGCTCTGACCGATTCCCGGCTCGGACCCGGCACGCTCACGATCGACACGAACGACTACTCGTATCAGATCGCGAACGTCGCGCTCGAGCCCGACATCTCCGACGAGGACGGCACGCCCACGCTCGCCGAGCCCGAGCCCGCGCCGCTCGCGACGATCGCCTGGAAGCTGACCGGCTCGGCGATCCAGGACTTCGAGCTCGGCGCGGCCTCGTTCCTCAACTACCTGATGGATCACGCGCTCGAGGAGGTCGCCTTCGACTGGACGCCGAAGACCTCGGCGACGCCCGTCTCGTACGCGGGCACGGTGCAGCTCCGGCCCGCCCCGATCGGCGGCGACGCCGGGGTGCAGATCACGAGCGATTTCGAGCTGCCCGTGATCGGCCAGCCGACGCGCACAGACCCGGCGGCGGCGGCCTCGTCGCGCTCGAGCAAGGCGGCCTAGCCGTGCAGACCTTCCGCGGCACGGTCGTCTACAAAAACGGGCGCGAGCCCGAGCACTTCACCGCCGGGCCCGCGGCGATCGCCGAGTGGGAGTTCTACGCGATGCGGCACGGCTTCCCGGTCGGCGAGGGCATGCCGCCCGTGCTCGGGACGCTCGTGATCGCGCACTCGGCGCTCGCGATCGAGGAAGGGTTCGAGGTCTGGCGGCCGCTCGTGCTCGGCGTCGACATGGAAGCCGAGGAGCTCCCCCCTACCCGCCTGGAAGCATCGGGCGGCTCGTGAGCGAGCTCGCGCTGCTGCTGCGGGTCTCACCGGCCGAGATCCGCGCGCTCGACGAGCGCGAGCTCGCCACGCTCGTCGCCGTCGCCCGCGAGCACGCCCGCCGTGGCTAGCGCGATCTCGCTCGAGGTCGACGGGCTCGTCGAGACCCTGCAGGCGACGCGCGGGCTCGAGGCCGATCTGCGCCGCGTCGCGAACGGCGAGCTCCGCAAGGCGGCCGGGCTCTGCGCGACGCAGCTCGTCGGCGATCTCCGCTCGGCGGCCGCGGGCTCGGGCGTGCCCGTCGCCTCGCGCGTCGCGCGCTCGGCGCGCGTCAAGTCGGATCGCCTGCCCTCGGTCTCGCTCGGCGGCGGCACGCGCGCCGGCCGCTACGGCGCCCCGGCCGCCGCCCTCTTGTGGGGTTCGGAGCACGGGCCGCGCGGCGAGGTCAACCATTTCGCCGTGCCGCCGTCGTCGGGTTACTGGATCCGCCCGACGGTCGAACGGTTCAAGGGCTCGGGCGCGCTCCAGATCTACCGGACGGCCGTCGGCTCGATCCTGCGCCGCTGGCGGCTGATCTAGTGGCCGGGCCCGGCAACGTCATCATCCGGATCGGCGCCCAGACGGCCGACGCCGTCGCCGGGCTCTCGAACGTCAACCGCGCGCTCGGCGACACGATGACGCGCTCGCAGAAGGCGACGGCGGCGCTCCGCAAGGCGGCCGCCCCGGCCGCGATCGCAATGGGCGCGATCGCCGTCGGCGCCAAGAAAGCGATCGATGCGGCCTCCGATCTGAACGAGCAGATCAACAAGACCGGCGTCGTCTTCGGCCAGTCGGGGCAGGACGTCGTCGCGTGGTCGAAGACGCTCGTCGAGAGCTTCGGCGTCTCGCAGACGCAGGCGCTCGAGGCCGCCGGGGTGTTCGGGAACATGCTCGTTCCGATGGGCTTCTCGCGCGACGCGGCCGCCGACATGTCCAAGACGATGGTGCAGCTCGCGGGCGACATGGCCTCGTTCAACAACGCGAGTCCCGAGGACACGCTCGAGGCGCTCCGCGCAGGCCTCGCGGGCGAGAGCGAGCCGCTGAGGAAGTTCGGCGTCTTCCTGAACGACGCCCGGCTGAAGCAAGAGGCGCTCCGGCAAGGCCTGTACAAGGGCAAGGGCGCGCTCGACGCGCACGCGAAGGCGGCCGCGACGATGGCGCTGATACTCAAAGACACCTCGGACGCGCAAGGCGACTTCAAACGCACGTCGGACTCCGCGGCGAACCAGCAGCGGATCCAGCAGGCGGCGACGCAAAACCTGACGGCCTCACTCGGGCAGGCGCTCCTGCCGACGTACGAGGCGCTGCAGAAGATGCTGATCTCCGTGCTCGGCGTGCTGCAGGGCAACACGACCGCGATCCAAGTCGCGATCGGCGTCGTCGCGCTGTTCGCCGCCGGGATCCTCGCCGCGAATGCGGCCCTGAAGATCTACCAGGCGGCGCAGGTCGCAGTGAAGGTCGCGACGGCCGCCTGGACGGCCGCGCAGTGGCTCCTCAACGCGGCGCTCTCGGCGAATCCGATCGGGCTCGTGATCGTCGGGCTCGTCGCCTTGGGCGCCGCCCTGGTGGTCGCCTACCAGAAATCGCAGACCTTCCGGAACATCGTCCAGGCCGGGCTCGACGCCGTCCGCTCGGCCGTCGGCGCGCTCGACCGGGCCTTCGACGCGCTCAAGAACGCGGCCTCGGTTGCGTTCGAGTGGATGAAGGCGCACTGGAAGGTGGGCCTCTTCGCGTTCGGCCCGATCGGCGCCGCCGTCTTCGTGATCGCCTCGAACTTCGACGACGTCAAGGCGGCCGCCAAGACGGCCGCGAACGTCGTCGACAACGTCTGGCAAGTCGGCAAGTTCGCCTTCGGCGGCGTCGTCGGCGGAATCCAGGCGATCGCCGGGGCGTTCTCGGCGATCACGGGCGCCTGCTACGCGGCGATCTCGGCCGTCCAGTCGCTGATGGGTTGGCTCTCGAGGATCCACGTCCCGAAGATCGACCTGCCGGGCCCGCTGCTGGCGCCGATTCCGCCCGTCCGCCACGGCCCGCGGCCGTCGACGACGGCGGCGGCCGCCGCGGCGCCGATCACGATCAACGTCTACGGGGCGATCGACCCGGAGGGCGTCGCCCGCTCGATCGGCCGGATCCTGCACGCGCACGAGCGCCGCCAGGGGAGGGCGCCGTGAGCCTCTGGCCGGACACGGTCACGATCGGCGGGCAGACGATCGCGCTCGCGGACGTGCTCGCCGAGGTCTCGATCCATCACGGCCGCGCCGACGTCGGCGACGAACCGACGGCGACGACCTGCCAGCTCGTGCTCCGCGACGTCGACCCCGGTTTCGTCGACTCGTTCGAGATCGGCGTCGAGCTCCGGGTGACCGCCTGGGACGACGTCGCGCTCGCGAGCGTGCCGCGGTTCACGGGCCGGGTGACCGACGCGACACTCGACGTCGACGACCTGACCCTGATCGGCACCGCCCGGCTCTCCACGCTGACCGGGTACAGGATCGGCACCGGCAACTGGCCGCAGGAGACGTGGTCGGCGCGCATGCAGCGGATCTTCACGGAAGCCGGGCTCGCCTCCGTGCTCGACTTTCGGCCCGATCCCGACTTCGATCCGCCGCTCGCCGCCCGCGACCCCGCGACGGCGGGCGAAACGACGCTCGGCGACTATCTCTCCTTCCTTGCCCCGATGCTCGGCGCCGCCGTCGTCGACGGTCTCGACGGCTCGATCGTCGTCCAGGCGATCGCCGCCCGCACGCTCGACGAGCTGATCGTCGTCGAGCCCGCCGACGTCGCCTACGCGCCGCCCTGGACTATGGCCCTCCCGGGCGGCAACGTCGTCACCGTCCGCTACCAGGGCGACCAGGGCGCCTCCGTCACGATCCGCGACGAGGCCTCCGTCGCCCTCTACGGCGAGCGCTTTTCCACGCTCGATACAACCTTCGTCAACCAGGCCGACGCCCAGCAGCGCGCGAGCACGCGCCTGCAGCGCGGCGCCTATGCGCGCTGGCAAATGCTGCAGGCGCCGATCCTCCGCGGCCTGCCGCTCGAGCTCGGCCGCCCCTTGCTGCTCTCCCAGATGCCGACGGCGAGCCCCTTCGATCCCTGGACGCCGATCCTCGAGGGCTGGGAGGACACCATCTCCGGGCCCAACTGGACGATGCAGCTTGCACTCTCCGACCCGACCTACTCCGGCGTGACGACGCTCGCCTGGCAGGACGTGCCCGCGACCGGCTACGCCTGGAACCAGGTCAACCCCGAGACCGCCTGGCGCGAGGCGCTCGTTCTCGACACCCTCACCCCGCCCTAGGAGCCCGCATGGCACAAACACCCTACGGAGTCCCCTATCCGACCCCGACCGACCCCGTCTCCGCCGGAGCGAACGACATTCGCGCCGTCGCCGAGGCGCTCGACGCGCGCGTCCTCGCGGGCTCACTCGACTGGGGCGACCCCGGCGCCGCCGCCGACACGCGCCTCTACCGGGCCTCGGCGGGCATCCTCAAGACCGACGGCGCGCTCTACACGGTCGGCGAGCTCGCCTCCTACGCCGACTCGCCCAACCGGATCACGCTCGCCAGCGATTGCGGCATCTACTTCTCGAACCTCGCCGACACGGTGCTCTACCGGAGCGGGCCGCAATGGCTCGTCACCAATTCCACCTTCACAGCGAGCGGCGACCTCACGACGAATGCGTCGCTCAAGCTCGATCAGGGGAACGTCGGCAGCGGCCTCTACTTCGGCAGCGCGGCCGACACCTTTCTCTACCGCATGGCCGCCGGGAAACTGAAGACGGGCGGCCGCTTCGACGCCGCCGGCGACATTTACGCCCAGGCCGACGCGGCAACCTACGTCGGGCTCGGCCTGATCGGCCCCGGCGGCGAAGCCGCGCTCGCGCTCTCCGCCGACACCACTCTCTACCGCGCCGCGGCCGCGACCCTGCAGACCGACGCCCAACTCAAGATCAATAATGCGCTCCACGTCCTCGCCGACTCGCCCGGCTGGGCCGACGGCGAGAGCGGCCTCAACATCAAGTTTCACAACTATTCCGAAATCCGCAAAGTCGTCGCGGGCGCGCCCGACTCCGGCGGCCCCGGCTACCGCGCGCTCGTCATCACAAACTAGGGGAGGCCTTCGCTATGCCTGTCGACAAGACCGAAGCGCTCGTAATCGCCTGCGACAATCCCGCCTGCCCCGGCAACGAGCTCGACCCCGGCGCTCGCGCGGGCTGGCTCTTCGTCACGCACGAGGTCTACGGCGAGCCGACCGCCCAGTCCGTTTACTGCTGTCTCGCCTGCGTCTCCGGGCACACGGCCGCTCTCGACAGTGCGGGCGAGCTCTGGTGAACGAGACCGGCGACGGCGCCGATCCCGCCGCCGCGCTCTTCCGCGAGCTGCAGGACGCCTGGCTCGTGATCGGCCGCCAGCAGGTCGCGCTTCTCCGGGCCGAGCAGCAGCTCGCCGAGCTCAGGCGGCGGCTCGCCGAGCTCGAGCTCGAGCCCGCGTGATTGTTCTTCTTGTCGTCCTTGCGATCGCCGAGTTTCCGCTCGCCTTCGGCCTCGGCTGGCTCGCGGCCGTTAGGCTCTCGCGGAGCTCTCGAGCAGGTCGGGAAGGAGACGTCAATGACTGATCGGCTACGCCGCCGGTCCGGTGATGCGCTCAAAGCGCGTCTAGAGAAAGCCGACAGGCTCGCGGAAGCGCTGCGGGAGATAACGTCGATCAAACACGACGGATCGTCAGGCGACATGAAGTACGCGCAGCAGATCGCCCGTGCCGCCCTCGCCGACTGGGAGCAAAAGTGATGGCAACATTCATCCGCTACATCCCACCCCAAGACCGCACCATCCAACGCCGACACCTAAACCCCACCGACAACACCCCCACCCACCCCAACCCCACCTACACCTCAAAACTCCCCGGCGACACCATCGCCCTCCGCGGCATCCCCGCCATCGGCCGAGGCGTCACCGGCGCCATCAACGGCACCAAACCCGGAGCGAACCTCTAGTGGCAACGTTCCGCCGCGGCAAAGTCCAACAACGCCGGCTCATCAAGCCCCGCGATCGCAGCAAGATGTCCCTAGAAGAAACCCTCAACTGGGACGTCGAACCAGAACCCGCCAAGAGGATCGTGTTCGGTTATGCCCACACCGAAGTCATCTCACGACTGATCCAACGAGACGGCAACCGCTGCTACCTCTGCCGACGCACACTCGACCCAAGCCAATACCACATCGAACACATCATCCCCAGAGCCAAAGGCGGGTCCGGCTCGAGCCCGTGCCCCTCGTTGAAGCGCAGGCCGAAGGGCGCCCGGCTCTTGATCGCGATCCCGCTCGCGATTGCGTTTCGCTTCGCGGCGTCGAAGCCCTCGGCCGCGCGTTCCCACTCGAGCCGGGCGAGCGAGAAGAAGAGGTCGCGCTGGAAGCGCCCCTCCGGCGTCGAGGGGTCGAAGCTCTCGCTCGCCGAGACGATCCGCCCGCCCGCCTGCTCGATCCGCTCGACGAGCTCGATCCGATCCCGCGGCTTCAGGCGCGAGAGCCGCGAGAGGTTGTAGACGACGATCCCGGCGAGCTCGCCCGCCTCGATCGCGCCGACGATCTCGTCCAGCACGACCCGGCTCCGCTTCGCGCCCGAGACGTCGAGCTCGACCGGGTAGTCGCGCGTCGCGACGCCCTCCGCCTTCGCCTTCGCCTCGATCGCGGCGTCCTGAAACTCCGGCGAGCGTAGGCGCTCGTCGCGCTCTCCGACCCGGCTGACGCGCTTGTATTTCGCAAAGAGCGGCTTCGGCGTTTGTCGCCTCGTTTGCGTCTGTCCGCCGGAGCGCTTAGTCTGCCCCGTATGTCCACCCGCAGAATAGCAACACGTCACAAGGTTTCCGACTACGAGCGCGGCCTCGAGTGCGCGCTCGAGCTGCTCTACGCCCGCCACGGCACTAGCGACCTAAGCGACGAGTCGCGCCAGCTCGTCGACCAGGCGCTCGAGCAGGTCTGGGCGCGCCGCCGCCGCGACGCCTGCGACGGTAACGCCGAGCAGGCCGCCGCCGTCGGCCGGATGCTCGAGGCCGCGACGTGAACGCGCCTTCGACGCGCGAGCTCGAGGCGGCGCGCGGCCGCTGGGCCGCCCGCATTCTCAAGGGCGTCCTTGATTACCTCCTCACCTGGGCCGACAACGTCGGCGACCTCACTCCGACGCCCGTCGAGCACTTCTACGCACTTCGCTTCGACGACTACGTCGGCATCTGGGCGCCAAGCGACGAGGCAGCTTCCGAGCTTCGCGAAGCCTTGCAAGAACTTTTCCGCGCCGTCTTCGACGACGACGAGCTCGAGCTCGAGCTCGAGACGACGTCCGCCTGTAGGCGTGACGCGCCTTGACACTCGCGCTCGCCTTCCTCGTCGGCGCCGCCGTCGGCGCGATCGGCGTCCTCGCGATGCTCGATATTCTCGGCGCCGCCCGGCGATGACGCCGCCCTGGTGGCAGCAGCCCTACCGCGGGCAGGCGCCGCCCGTCGGCCCGCCGCTGCCCAGGCCGCTCTATCCGCCCGACGCGATCGGCTACGACCCCTCGGCGCGCGGCGGCGACATCGTCGCGATCAAGCGCACCGTCTCGAGGCTCGGCCGCTGGCCCTGGCAGGAATTCGACGACTACTACTCGAGCGAGTTCGCGCATGGCACGCCCGGCCATGACGTCGAAAATTCGGGCGTCGCGGGCGTCCAGTGGCAGCAGGGCTTGGAGACGAGCGGCTACCTCGGCAAACAGACCTACGAGGCGCTCCGCTACGCGCTCGTGCCCGAAGGCCGCCCGCATACGGGCGAGCACGCGATGGATGCGGTCGCCGTTTCGCTGCTCGAGGAGGCCTACGCGCTCTATCACGCGAGCTCGAAGCCCGTGCGCGAGCAGGCGCTCTACGCCGCCGAGGGCTGGATCGGCTACAAGGAATCGCCGCCCGGCTCGAACGCGACCGAGTTCGGCGAGTGGTACGGCATGAACGGGCAGCCCTGGTGCGCGATGTTTCTCGCCTACGTTTTCGACCACGTCGCCGCGGGCTCGCCCTCGTTCAAGCGCGGCGAGCGCTACGCCTACTGCCCCTATGTCGTCGACGACGCGCTCGCCGGTCGCAACGGGCTCTCGGATACAAACTCACCGATCCCCGGTGACCTCGTCGTCTATGACTGGGACGGCGGCCTCTTCGACCATATCGGCCTCTTTCAGGACGGCGACGCCTCGGCCTGGTCGGCGATCGAGGGCAATACCTCGACGAGCTCCAACTCCAACGGCGGCGAGGTCATGCGCCGCTCGCGCCGGAGCTCCGACGCCGCCAACGTGCTCTTCGTCAGGGTCGACGAGCCGTGATCGACCTGCCGCGCGCCGCGCTCGTCGTCATCGCCGTTGTGCTCGTGCTCGCCTTTATCTGGGGCTGGGGCGTCGCCTAGGCGAATGTCCGCGCTCCGCTCCTACTCGCCCGGCCCTCGCGAGCTGACCCCGCGCATGCGCGCCGTCCTGCTCGCGGCCGCCTCCGGTCAGAAGGTGCGCGAGACCGCGCTCGAGCTGCACGTCTCCGAGCAGACCGTCCGCTCGATCCGCGCGGCCGCCTGCGCCCGCCTGCACGTCTCGAACGTCACCGCCGCCGTCTACCTGCTCGGCCGAAGCGAGCTCTCCTGACGACGCTCGCCCTCTTCTCGAGCGTCGCCGCGCTCGTCGCCGCCCATCCGCCGAGCGCGGCCGAGCGTATCCGCGCGCTCGAGCAGACCGTCGCCTACCAGGCCCGCGTCATCCGCCGCCAGCGCGCCCACCTGCGCCGACGCTGGCGGCCGACCGTCCGCTACGCGATCCGCCTCGCCTCCGCCGTCTCGGGCGTGTCCGGCGGCGAGCTCCGCGCCGTCGCCTGGTGCGAGTCGCGCTACTTCCCCTTCGCCGTCAACGGCCGCTACCGCGGCCTCTTCCAGCTCGGCTGGCGCCCCTTCGGATTCTCACCCTACGACCCGGTCGCCTCGGCGCTCTCGGCCGCTCTCACGGTCAAACGTGAGGGCTGGCGCCAATGGGAGTGCAAACCGTGACGTCGCGCCGCTCGAGCCCGCCTGGCGGTTGCGCATGAGCCCCGGCTATGACTCCGCTGCCCGCCGTCGCGGTGTCCGTAAAGGCCGCGAGCGCGGCTGTTGGGTATACATCCCCGCCTCTGAGCTCCTCGCTGCAGGGCAGCCCGCCTCCGACCCTCCGCCCTTCTATCGCCTCTGGCCTCAGCAGGCGGCCGTTCTCGTCCGCTTCTACCAAGAGAAGTGAACGAGCCGCCGACCCTGCCGCCGATCGTGTACGAGCCCGTCTACGACGAGCACGGCGTGCAGGCCGGGTGGCGCGTGCCCGACCATGAGCGGGCGCAGTGGGAGGCGCCGCGTGCGCCGGCTCCCGTGCGCCCGGTCGACACGGTGACGCTCTCGCTCGAGGCGCTCGCCGACGCGCTCGAGCCCTACTTCCCTTCCCCTGCTCTGACAGCACGGCTCGCCGCTTGCTACGAGCTCGACCCCGCTCGCGTGTCCAGACTGACGAACTGGGTGCTCGAGCAAGCCGACGTCCACAGTCCGTGCGGGCTGTTGTTCAAGAGGCTGGGCGAGCTGCGACTCGGCGAGACATAGGCGAGAGCGGCGCGGCCCGTGCGCACGGCCGCCCCGCTTCCCGCCGTCCACCCCTCTGCCTAGTCCGAGTAACGGGATGGCACGCCGCGCGCCTCGCGATCGGCGTCGCTCAGGGCGTCACCGTGCCGTGACGTATTCAAACCCCACCCCCCCCGTTACTACGGACGGGCGCCCTCTGCGCCTCGCCGTATCCTCTGCTCATGGCACGCAGTAAGGCATGGTCGACTCACGTCGCTCGTGTCATGCCCGAGCTGCGTTCTCGTGCCGACGATTGCTGCGAGCTCTGCGGTGCACCCGTCGACTTCGATGCGCCTGCCCGCTCGAGCCGCTCGCCGTCGGTCGACCACGTCGTGCCGATCCACGCCGGCGGTACCGAGCTCGCCCCGGTCGACGAGTTGCGCCTGGTCCACTACGGATGCAACTCGCGCCGTGGTATTCGCACGCGCCACCGCCCCGCCCGCCTCGCCCCCGCCGCCCCGGCCGTCGAGCTGCACGCGCCCAGCGCGCCGCGTCCGGTCGACTACTCGCGCTTCCGGCGTCAGCGTCTCGCCTCCGTCGACGATGCGCAGCTCGTGCTCGTTACCGCTGGAGAGGATGGGCGATTTTTTAGAGGCGCGGCAACCCTGCCGAAGTCACCCTCTCGTCTCTCCCCCCGAAACGCCTGGAAACGAGCGGATTCTGTCGAGCTCGTGCCGCCCCGGCTGGAGACGCCGCGGCCCGCGGACGTCACCGGCTCTTACGGCGCCGAAGCGGCCGGGTGGATCGAGCGTTACCTGCGCGACGAGCTCCGGCCGTGGCAGCGCTACGCGCTCGAGCGGATCCTCGAGCACCGCGCCGACGGCTCGCTCCGCTGGCGGCGGGTGATCCTCACGGTCTCCCGGCAGTCGGGCAAGTCGATCCTCTCGCGTGGCCTCTGCGGCTGGCGCGTCGGCGCCGCCGACGTGTTCGGCGAGCCGCAGGAGATCCTCCACGTCGCGAACCTGCGCGAGACGGCGCAGCGGATCTGGAAGCCCGCGGCGCGGATGCTCGAGGCCGAGCTCGGCGCTCGCGTCCGCCGCTCGAACGGGCAGGAGGCGATCGAGCTCGACGACGGCTCGGCATGGCGGCTCGCCGCGTCGAATCTGGACGGCGGCGTCGGCTCGACCGTCTCGCTCGCCTTCGTCGACGAGGGCTGGCGGATCTCGCGAGAGGTCGTCGACGGCTCGATCGCGCCGACGATGCTGGAGCGCCGTTCGCCGCAGCTCGTTTTGGTCTCGACGGCGGGCGACGGCGGCTCGCGCCTGCTGCTCGAGGATCGCGACGCGGCGATCGCGCAGCTCGCCGAGCCCGAGTTCGCCCGGATCCTGCTGCTCGAGTGGTCGGCGCCGCCCGAGGCCTACCCCGACGACCGCGACGCGTGGAGGCTCGCCTCGCCGCACTGGACGCCGGAGCGGCTGGAGGCGCTCGAGCACGCGCACGCGACGAGCTCCGAGGCGGACTGGCGCCGGCAGTACCTGAACCAGTGGGTCTTGGCGGCGCGCTCGTGGATCGCCCCGGCGCAGTGGGCCGAGGCCGCCGAGCCCGGCCTCGAGCTGCCGCCGAGCCCGGCCGGGACGCTCGCCGTCAACGATCAGGACGGGCGGCCGGGTTCGTGCGGGTACGTCGTGGCCGTGCTCGACGGCGAGCTCGTGCGCCTGACCGGGCGAGCGTTCCCGTCGCGGCGGGCGCTCTGGGCCGAGCTCGAGCAGCTCACCCGCCGGCGCCGCGGGCTCGAGCTGCTCTACCCGGCCTCGTTCGAGAAACACGTCGCCCGCCTGCACGGCGTCCGCAAGACGAAGGTCGGCACGGCCGAGCAGCGGGCCGGGTACGGGCCGACGCTGGCGGCGATCGCCGACGGGCGCCTGCGCCACGACGGCGGCGAGGAGCTGACCCGGCAGATGCTGACGGCGACGCCCGTCACCGTGCCCGACGTCGGCACGACGCTCTCCGCGCGCCGCTCACCCGGCCCGATCTTCCTCGCCCGCGCGGCCGTCTGGGCGATCGGAGCAGAGCTCCGGCCCGAGCGGCGGCCGCGGGCGCTGGTCGTCTCCGGTTGATTTGACGTAAGCACACTCAGGCGCTAGGCTCGTCCTCTTGACGGAACTCAAGCCTACGGATGCGCGCCGACGGTTTCTCAATCTGCTCGTTGGCATCATTACCGACACGACCGAGTCGGGCATTCGACAGCTCCGGGCTTGGGAGCTGATGCTACGCGCTTGCGAGCTCGGGTTGCGTGAATCCGCGCAGCAGGCGCGTCGCGAACGCAGCTACTGGCGCGAGATTGGCGCCATACTCGGAATCAGTGCGCAGGCCGCGTCGCAGAGATACGCGGGTGATGATGAGGCGGAGCTCGTCGCGCGCGATACGGCATTCAGGCTCTGGCAGGAGGCAGAGCTGCGCAGACTCGGCCTCTGGGACGTATGGGAGGAGGTGAACGAATAAATGGGAACGGTGCGCGTAGCGGCATTCGAAGGGCCCTGTGGCGCAGGGCTTCTCTGCAAGCAGTGCAGATGTATCGAGCCGAACGACCTTATCGGGCTTTGTCACGGTGGCTGGTGGCATCTTCAGTGCGTACGGTTCGTGCCTGACGACCTTTTCTAGCGGTTTTAGGGATTGCGGCGCCGCGTCGCCGCCGCAATCCTAAACCCGTATGGGCGCCCTCGCCCGGCTCGGTTTACGCGCCGCGTCCGACGCGATTCCCGCGGCGCCGCGAGCTCGGGCGATGGCCGCCCGGCTCCC
>Ga0081455_10004534_pt1 | contig 15518 bp, 16 predicted proteins | sample TabmetS3T2R1_FD_70207 | JGI IMG/M metagenome (GOLD analysis project Ga0081455, IMG submission 70207) | Tabebuia heterophylla rhizosphere microbial communities from the University of Puerto Rico - S3T2R1 | ecosystem: Host-associated > Plants > Roots > Rhizosphere ... | reverse complement strand
GCCACAACATCGAGTGGCACGCCGTCTTGTCGCGGCTGGAAGCCGTCGGATCCGTTGAGCTCCGCCATGACGGCGAGTACGCGGTTCACATCGGTGCCGAGACCGCGTTCCTCGGCCGTCGGAAGGACAAGGACATCGACGTCGAGCAGGTCCTCACGGTGCGCCGCCTGTTGACCGCCGCTGGATATGGTCCCGTCGTGGAGGCCCTGGAGGCCAAAGGCAAGGAAGTCTGATCAAGGCCAGTCGGCTGGTTGCCTGGTCGCCGATTACCTCTGCGCGGGAGGGGGCCCGAGGAGTTCCACGCCGTATCGGGCGGCCACCTCCGCCAGCCTGCTCATCTCCTTGCGTGGATCGGCGGACGGCGTTGCGATCGCGGCGACCTCCTCGAAGAATCCCTCGAAGCCCGCCGGCATGGTGAGGCTGAGGTGCCGGCCGCGCTCCGAATGGATCTGATAGCCGTGTGCGACACCTCGCGGTCCCCAGACCCATGTGCCTTGGGACGCCTCGATCACGTCGTCGCCGATGAAGACGCTGTATGCGCCCTCCACGACATAGAACGCCTCGTCCTCACGTTGATGCACGTGAAGAGGTGGGACGGCACCACGTGGGCTCGCCACCTCGATGGCACCGAGGACGCCGTTGGTATCGCTCCCGTACGCGAGTACCGCGATCGTTTGCTTGAAGAACGGGATCGGCACCGTGCCCTCCGCCGACTCTCGTCCGGCCTGTGCGCCGGATCTCCGGTCAGCCGGCGGCGGGGTGCGGACCCGCCTTGGTGCGGCGGGCGCCGCCGTCGTCGTCCAGCTCGCGCACGTCGACTGGGTGACCTCTGCGCCGCAGCTCCCGCGCCATCTCGTCGGCCGCTTTCCGATCTTCGACGATGAGCAAGATCTGTTCCCGGACCGCAGCCCGGGAGCGATCAACGAGAGCAAAACTCTCCATCGACGGTTCCTCCCCAGACAGTCGATCCGGCATTACCCACCCGTGACATCCGCTAAGCGCCGGGCAATGTCCCCGCATCATCTGACGCGTCCGGCGCGGTGCCGTGCGCTGCCCACCTGCGGGTGGCATTCGTATGCGGCCGGCGAGGGGCGGGTACACGCCGCGGCATGACAACAATCCTGTGGATCATCGCCGTCATCCTCGTGATCGTCGGCATCGTCCAACTCGTCCAAGGTCAGCTAGGGCTGGGCATCGTCCTGATCATCGTCGGGCTCCTCGTCGGCCCGGGTGGTGTCTCGATCTTCGCCACCAGCTCACTGATGGGGGCAGGGGGTCTCGTCACTTGGAGGCCCAGATCGCGTCGGTGGCCAACAGTGCTTCCTCCGCGGTCGCGAACCGGCCCACCGTCGTGACCGCGGACAGGCCCGGAGGCTCGTCCAGCTTCACGTAGGCGAGCCACAGGCCTGACGACTCGAGAATGACCGTGCCGCGCGGCTGGCTCCCCCATGAGCCGGACCAGAGGTTGCGGGCGGTCTCTCGCCACACCAGCCCCGGGCCCTCGGGCTCGGGGCTGGATGCGCTGTGAGCGAACTCGAAGTCGTCTCGCCAGGTTCCACCCATGATACGAACATACGTTTGCCTAACGGGTGGCGGCAAGCCCCTCTACCGAGTGTTCAGGGGCTTCCTTCCGAATCGCTGGCCGTCCGCCCGGGCTCGACGCCCACCTCGGGCGCCAGCGACTCGTGGGGTCCGGGGACCTCGACAACGGGATCGTCGCGGTCGTCCCATTCGGTTCGGAGGGCGCGGCTCATCGTGGCGTGCATCTCGTAGAGGCATGTGATGTACGTCAACTCCAGGATCTGCTCGTCGTCCAGGTGGGCGCGCAACGACGCGAAGACGTCCTCCGGCACGCGGCCGCCGTCGAGCACCAGCGCATCGGTGTACGCCAGCACCGCCCTCTCGACCGGCGACCAGCAGTCCGTCACCGACCACGCGGGGATGGCGGCGATCTTCTCCTCGGCCATGCCCAGAGCTCGGCACGACTTGCAGTGCTGGGAGAACACGAACTGGCTGCCGCGTGCCCAGCCGGCACGGATCTGGCCCAGCTCCCGCAGCTCGGCGGGCAGCCGCCGGTGCGGTGACCGGTACAGCGCAAAGCCGGCGACGCAGTGCTCGAGCACATCGGGGACGAGGGCGAACGTGGTCCACCAGTCGCCGGGCGTGCCAGTGGCAGTGCCGGGATCGGCCACCGGGTCGCGGCCGCTGCCGAACATGAAGTCGTACATGGCGGTGACGATCGGCGCCGCCGCCTGGTCACGGGACACCTGGCGCAATCGGGGCATGGGAAGCACGCTATGACGGAGAGGCGAGCGCCCGCAGAACCTCCGCCCAGCGCGCGAAGAGAAGGAAATGGGCTGCGCCGTCAACGATCTCGAGAGCCGCGTCCGGCAGTTGGCGCGCATACCATTCGCCGAACGCCGGCGGGGTTACGGGGTCCTCGCGCCCGTACCAGAGGCGTACTGGGCACCGCACGTCGCTCAGGTCGACATCCAGTGGCCGCGCCTGCGCCTCGACGTCGGCGGCCACGCCCGCAAGACCGCCACGGACGGCCTCCACCATGGCATCGGCCATGCGCTCGGCACCGCCCGCGACGGTGGCCAGCTCGCGGGCGTTGGACGCGTGGCGGTGCTCGCCCTGGTGCTCGAGGGCCAGCGCCCGGTCGCACGGGTAGGGCGCGAGCAGCGGCGCCACCGCTCGGCCGAGCTCACCGGGCGGCAGGGAGTCGGCCAACTCGAGCGTGGCCAAGAGCTCGCCGGCCGCCTCGCGCACCTGCGGGTCCTCGAACGCCTGGCGCGGGACGACGCCGCCCACGAGGCCCAGCATGTCCACCTGCGCGGACAGGTTGGCGGACAACGCCAGGCCGGCCAACGCACCGCCCGAGGAGGCCAGGACCCGGCAGCGCCCGACGCCGACGGCCGCGAGCACAGCGGCGACATCGGCGGCGAACCCCTCGACCCAGGGCGTCCCTGGCGGCAGTGGGTCGCTCCCGCCGTAGCCCGGGCGGTCCACCGCAAGGAGCCGGACCCCCAGCGCGGCCACCCGCTCGTCGTCCGCAGGCCTAGCCAGCCGAGAGCTGGGCGTCCCGTGTAGGTACAGGATCGGCACACCGGCGGGATCGCCGACGTCATCCACGCTGATGGCACGGCCGCCGCCGACGTCGGCCCTGCATCTTCGGGACCCCACGACGCTGGAACCTACAGTCCGATCGACCCGGCGGTACCGGCAACCCGCCTCACCAAAACCGGAGGTCCCTCATGCAGCCCGCTCCTTCCGTCGCGCCGGAGCAGACGATTCCGACCGACGGGGCCCGGCCCACGGCCGTCGCCACCGTCTCGCGCCTGGCCATCGCCGCCGTCGGCGCCTACGTGGGTGCCCAGGTGATCGCCGACATCACCAGCGTGAAGATCGGTTCGACGTTCGGCCGCGCCGTCGACATGGGCACGTTCATCTATCCGATCACGTTCACGCTGCGGGACGTGGTCCACAAGGCCCTGGGCCGGCGGGCCGCCCGCACCCTGATCGTGACCGCCGCCGTGGTCAACCTGTTCATGGCGGTCTACCTGCAGTGGGTGGCGCGGGTGCCGAGCCACGAGAGCTATCCCCTGGGCGACGAGTTCCGGGCGGTCCTGGGCCCGCTGTGGCGCATCGTGGTGGCGTCGATCATCGCCGAGGTGATCAGCGAGCTGCTCGACACCGAGGTGTACCACTGGTTCGTCCGCCGCGTGACCACTCGCTACCAATGGGCGCGGGTGGCGGTCAGCAACGCGGTGAGCATCCCGGTGGACAACGCGGTGTTCGCCATCGGGGCGTTCGGGTCGCTGCCGCTGCTCACCGACCACGCCTTGACGCTGCCATGGGCGGCGGTCTGGGACATCTTCGTCGTCAACCTATGGATCAAGGCGCTGGTGTCGGCGGCCAGCCTGCCGCTGATCTACGTGTCGCCGGACCGCGACTGGAGCAACGACCCCGACAATGCCTAGGAGCCCTGACGCCGGCTACTCGTCGGCCGCAACCCCGGCCAGGCAGATGCTGGCGTACTCGTCGACGAACGCGTCTTGGTCGGCGGGCCACGGGAACTGAGGCTTGGCGATCAGCAGCGACGTCAGCCCGTGCACCCGGGCCCAGAACCCGATGGACAGGCGGTAGGCATCGGTGAACCCAGGACGGAAGCGCCCGGCGTCGATGCACTCCTGGGTGCAGCGCCGCACCTGCTCGAACGCGGCGTTGTCCCGCAGCACCACGGCCCTGTACTCCTCGGGCGTGTCGTCGGCACCGGTCATGAACAGGATGCGATAGGGCTCCGGGTTGGCGAGGCCGAAGCGGATGTACGCGAGCCCCATCGCGCGGAGCCGGTCCACCGGGTCGTCGATCCCCTCGGCGTCCCTGGCCAGGAAGTCGTCCAGCGCTGCGAAGTGCCTCGCACAGACCTCGAAGATGAGATCGTTCTTGTCGGCGAAGTGACGGTAGATCGACGGCGGCGTGACGCCGACGCGGTCGGCCACCGCACGGATCGAGACGGCCTCGGCCGACCCGGTCTCGAGGAGCAGACGTTCGGTGGCGGCCAGGATCTCGTCGCGCAGCGCCGCCCCCTCGCCCTTGCGGGCGCGGGGACGGCGGGACGCGACGGGCGGGGGGACGGTGCTCATGGGCCTGGCAGCGCCGGCGTGCTCACCTCCCCAGCTTCGCGCTCGGGCGCGGGTGGGCCACCGGCATCCTCGTCGTCGAGGTCGACGTGCTCGCTGATCCCCCAGCGGTCGTGGAAGCGTCGCAGCGGCCCAGGCGCCCACCAGTTCCAGTCGCCCGCCAGCCGCATGAACGCCGGGACCAGCGTGCCGCGGATCAGGAAGGCATCGGTGAGGACGGCCAGGGTCAAACCCACGCCGAACAGCTTGATGAAGCTGACCCGGCTGGTTGCGAAGGCGATCATCACGACCGCGATCAGGACGGCGGCGGCGGTGACGATCCGGCCCGTGCGCTCCAGGCCCACGGCCACCGAGCGCACGCTGTCGGCGCCGTTGTCGTGCTCCTCCTTGATGCGGGAGAGCAGCATGACCTCGTAGTCCATCGACAGCCCGAAGGCGATGCAGAACATGAGGATGGGCATGGCGGCGTTGAGGCTGCCGGTGGCGGTGAAGTCCAGGAGGCCGGACAGGTGCCCCTCCTGGAAGATCCACACCATGGCGCCGAAGGTGGCGGTGAGGCTGAGGACGTTGAGGACGATCGCCTTGGCGGGGATCACCACGCTGCCGAACATCATGAACAGCAGGACCGCGGTGATCGCGGCGACAAGGCCGAGGGCCCACGGCAGGCGGTCGAACAGCGACTGGTTGGTGTCGATGAGGCTGGCCGATTGGCCTGTGACCAGCACGTCCCAGGGGGCGTCGGCGTCGCGGATCGCGTGCACCAGGTCCTCGCCGGCTTCCGACACCGGCTCCACCGACGGGATGACCGACAGGTACGTGGCACCGTCGGCGCTGAAGCCCGCGTAACGGGGCGAGCTGTCGGGGGGCAGCACCAGCTGGCCTGGCTCGCAGCCCAGCTGCTCGGCGAGGCCGGCGCCGCAGTAGGTGCCGGTGGCGGCGTCGACCCGCGCGACGCTCGGCATCGTGGCCAGCTGGGTGGCGTAGGCGTCGATCTGGTTCCGCAGGCCGGGAACGGCGTTGGGTGCGTCAGGGGCAACGACGGACAGCGCACCCGCCTCCTCCGAGGAGAACTCCTCGCGCAGGACGTCATGCACCTGGCGGACGTCGGCGGATTCGGGCAGGACCCGGTCGTCCGGAGACGACAGGCGCAGCCCCAGGAACGGCGTGCCCAGCACCAACAGGAAGGCGACGACGGCGGTGGCGATGGGGACCGGCCGGCGCATCACGACCGTGGCCACGCGATGCCAGAAGCCCTCCTCGGGCGGGGTCACCGAGCGCCGCCACAGCGTGAGGGCGTTCACTCGGTGTCCCAGCAGGAAGAGGATGGCCGGCAGGACCACGACCGAGAACAACCCCGCCAGTAGCGCCACGGCGACGCCGGCATAGGCGAAGCTGCGCAGGAAGGCGATCGGGAACACCAGCGTGGCGCACAGCGACGCCGCCACGGTCAGCGCGCTGAACGCCACGGTGCGACCGGCGGTGCGAACGGTCCGGGTCACGGCGACCCGGGGCGAGTATCCGGCCCGTAGCTCCTCGCGGTAACGGGACACGACGAAGAGGCTGTAGTCGATGGCGAGGCCGAGGCCGAGCGCCGTGGTGAGGTTGAGGGCGTAGATCGATACGTCGGTCAGCCCGGCCAGCACGCGCAGCACCAAGAAGGTCCCGACGATCGACATGACGCCGATGACCAGCGGCAGGGAGGCGGCCACCACGCTGCCGAACACCAGGATCAGCAGCACCAGCGTGATCGGCAGGGCGATGGTCTCGGCCCGGAGCAGGTCCTCCTCGATGGTGTCGCCCACCTCGTGGTAGACCTCCGCGAACCCGCCCACCTCGACGTCGACGGCAGCGGCGTCGACGCCGGCGGTGCCCCGCCACTGCTCATAGCGGGGCGCCAGCTCGGTGACCCGGTCCTCGACCTGGTCGTCGTTGCCCACGACCCGGGCGACCACCAGTGCCCGGCTGCCGTCGTCGTTGCGGAGCGGCGGTGCGTTGCCCTCCGACCAGTACGAGACCACGTCGTCGACGCCGTCCTCGGCGGCCAGCTCGGCGGTGAGGGCCGTGCCGGCGGCCGCTACCGCTGGAGCGTCGACGTCGCCGTCCCGTGCGGTGACGAGCAGCAACACGTTGGGCACCCCGGTGTCGAATCGCTCGGCGAGTGCGTCGTCGGCCCGCTCGGACTCCGACGACGGATCGTCGAACCCGCCGGACGTGAGGTGATCGGCAACTCCGCCACCAAGGGCACCGGCGATCGCGAACATCACGACGGCGGCGATGACGACGGCTCGGGCGTGGTTCGTGGAGAGTCGGGCGAACCGGGTGAGCATGGTACGGCCTCCCTCGGCCGAAGTTAACGTCGTTACGTTATCTGCGGTATCGAACACCCGATCCCGGAGGCTTGTCGAGGGGTCATCGGTCACACGCCCGGGTGGGTTGCTCGGTCCTTGACCTGCGGGTCAATCTCTCGACGTGACAGAGGCCCGAGACGTGACCGACGTGCCCGACGCACCCGAGGCGGTCGGGTACCCCGGCGCCTACGGCCCCGATCGCACACGGGCCGTCGTCTCCCACGGAATTCGCCTGGCCGTCCACGAGTGGGGCCAGCACGACGCCCCGCCCCTGGTCCTGGCGCACGGCGGGTTCGACTTCGCGCGCACCTTCGACGTCTTCGCCCCCATGCTGGCGCAGGCCGGCTGGCGGGTCGTGGCGTGGGACCAGCGTGGCCACGGCGACTCCCAGCACGCCGCCCTCTACTCGTGGGAGGCCGACCTGCGGGACGCCGTGGCGGTGGTCGACTCCGTGTCCCGCGACCCGCTGCCGGTCGTCGGGCACTCGAAGGGGGGCGGGATCACCGTGCAGTTCGCGTCCGCCCTGCCGCACCGGGTCAGCCACCTGGTCAACCTCGACGGGCTGCCGTCGCGCCGCAACATGCCCGACATCCCGGACCACGAGCGCACCAAGCTGCTGGCCGACGAGCTGGCGACCTGGCTGGACTTCCGGCGCAGCGTCGTCGGCCGGTCCCGCCGGCCCGGCACGATCGAGGAGCTGGCGGAACGACGAGGCCGGATGAACCCGCGCCTGTCGCGGGATTGGCTCCGCTACCTGGTCACCGTGGGCGGCCGCCGGGACGCCGACGGCTGGCGCTGGAAGATCGACCCGGCGCTCCGCATGGGAGGCTTCGGCCCGTGGCGCGTCCAATGGGCGATGGCGCGGCTGCCGGGGCTGAGCATGCCGCTGCTGGCCGTGCTGGGGCTGCAGCCCGAGACCATGGGATCCGGGACCCTACCCGCCGACATCGAACCCCACCTGCCCGGCGGCGCCCGGATCGTGGGCCTGGAGGACACCGGCCACTTCGTGCACATCGAACAGCCGCGGCGCGTGGCCGACCTGGTCCTGGACTTCCTCGGGACTCCGGCGTGACGCCGGCCCATGCCACCGTCACCGTCCGGCACAGCCGGATCGAGCTGGCGCTGCACCGCCTCCGCGCTGGCGACGGGGCGCCGTTGCTCCACCTACATGGGCTGGGGGAATGCTCGCCGGACACCCTGCCCTATCACCTGGCGGGCTGGCCCGGGCCGGTCTGGGCCCTCGACTTCACCGGGCACGGCGCGTCGAGCATGCCGGTCGGCGGCGGTTACTTCTGTGAGCTGCTCATGGCCGACGTCGACGCCGCGCTGGCCCAGCTCGGCCCCACGACCCTCTACGGGCGGGGGCTCGGCGCGTACGTCGCATTGCTCGTGGCCGGTGCCCGCCCCGAGCTCGTGCGCGGCGCCATCCTGGACGACGGGCCGGGGCTCAGGGGTGGTGGCCCCGAGCCCACCACGCCGTACGTGCTGACCGAGTCGCTGGCGACCCCGGGACCGCCCGACCCGTATGCGCTCTTCGAGCTCAGCCACGACGTTCGCCCGGCCGACTACGCGACCACGTACGCCCGCCTGGCCGCGACGGCGTCGGGCCTCGACGTGGCCCTGGCGGTGTGCGCGCAGGTGCGTCCGCCGTGGCTGGCGGCGGTCGCGGCCGAGCCGGGCGTCCGCGAGATCGATCGCGTCGGGGCGATGGCCCTGTTCGCGGCCACCTAGCGGCGTCGGGGGCGGCGGCCCCGATCAGGCGTCGCGGGAAGCAACGAACCGGGCGAGCCCCACGAGCTCGTCCCGGGCCTGGGGCGTGATGTCGGCGGCGCCGATGGCGTCGATCGCACGGTTGGTCAGGCGGTCGATCAGCCGCTCGATCTCGTCCAGGGCACCGCCGTCCACCAGCAGCCGCTGGACCGCGATCACCTCCCCGTCGGAGAGGCCCGGCTGGCCGACGCGATCCAGAACGTCGGCGCGGCCGTCGTTCGCCCGCTCGACCGCCGCCGCCAGGAGCGGGGTCGGCTTGCCCTCGCGCAGGTCCTGCCCCACCGGCTTGCCGGTCACGGCCGGATCGCCGAACGCGCCCAACACGTCGTCGCGGAGCTGGAACGCCTCGCCCAGGGGATCGCCATAGGCCGACAGCTGTGCCTGCAGGTCGCCGAGGCGCCCGGCCAGGGCCGCACCGACGTGCAAGGGTCGCTCGATGGTGTACTTGCCCGACTTGTAGCGGGCGATGCGGTGGGCGACCAGCCGATCACGGTCGGCGCGGGCGGTGGCGAGCAGGTCGAGGTATTGGCCGACGTTGAGCTCCAGGCGGAGCTCGTTCCACACCGCGACGGCGTCGGCGCCCACCTCTCCGAGCAGCATGTCGGCGTACACGTGGGACAGGTCGCCGATGAGGATCGCGACGCCCTCGCCGTAGCGACGATCCTCGCCCCGCCAGCCGCCGGCCTCGTGCTCACGACCGAACTCGACGTGGGTCGTCGGGGCGCCGCGGCGCGTGTCGGATCCGTCCATGACGTCGTCGTGCACCAGGGCGAAGGCGTGGAGAAGCTCGAAGGCGGCCCCGGCGTCGATGATGCGGGGATCGTCCGGATCGCCCCCGGCGCCCACGAAGGCCCAGTAGCAGAACGCCGGCCGTAGGCGCTTCCCGCCGGCATCGACCAGATGGCGTAGGGCGCGGAGCGGGGCCGAGATCGCCGGGTCGACGGCCTCCCAGCGGGTGATCTCGGCGTCGAACATCCCGGCGAGCCGCTCGTCCACACGCACGGCGATGGCGTGCAGGCTGGGCGGCGAGGCGACGGAGGTGCGGGAGCGCATGGCCGATCCCACGTTACGGCTCACCGTGACCGGCGGGCATGCGGTCCCGCGTCGCTACCGTGCCGGACCGTGGTCGATCGTGGCCCTCGTGGTGTCTGGGCGATGGCGGCGCTCGCGTTCGCTGCCCTGGCGGCATCGAGCGGCTGCTCGTGGGGCCGGAACGAGGAGCCGTCGGACGGGCTCGCGCCCGACACCGCCCGCTTCACCTACGGCGGCCGCCAGGTCGAGGTGCCGCTGACGTCGTGCGGACGCGACCCGGACCGCGACGTCGTGCTCCTGGCCGGGCGCCGGGGTGCGGTGGTCGTCCAGGCCGCTGCCGACCTGGGTGACGAGGGGTTCGACCGCACCGGCGTCACCGCCGATCTCGGCGCCGCGGGCATCCTCGGCGCCTTCGGCGCCGAGCTGGACCACGGCCCGGCCGGCGAGATCAGCGACGTGAGGACCGACGGCGATCGACTGATCGTGGAAGGCACGTGGGTGAGCCTCGATCCCGAGCTGGAAGCGACCGAGGAGGCGTCCGCCGGTGTCGAGGGTGAGCTCCGAGCCCGCTGCCCCGCGGACGACGGTGGCAGCGACAACGCGGCCGGCGGAGGCGCCGCCGGGGCGGTTCCAGGCGGCGGTACAGCGGTCCCGAGGTCTTAGGTTCCACCCCGGTGAGCTCGAGGTCATGGGTTCCGGGTTCGGAACTCATTGCCTCGGGCTGCGTTTTGCGGAACCTATTGCCTCGGGGTTGCGGCGCCATCGTCGGCCCCGGTGGCGGCGTCCCCACTCTCGTCCCGGGCGGGGACGCCCACATCGGCCGTCTCGACCTCGAGCTCGGCCACCACCTGCTCGACGTCGAACCGGGCGCTCGCTATCCGGTCGCGGCACAGGCGCAGCAGCTCGGCGGCCCGCCGGACCCGGCTGCCCAGCACGTCCACGTCGACCTCGTCGCCGTCGAGCTCGTCGAGGATCCCCTCGAGCTCCGCCAGCGCCTCGCCGTAGCCGATCTCCTGCTCAGCCATCGCCTGCTCCTCGCGCCTCGATCACCGTGCTGGACACGTCACCGTCGGCCAGGGTCGTGGTGAGCGCGTCGCCTTCCGCCACGCTGGCCGCCGAGCGCAGGACCCGCCCGCCGGCGTCGCGGGTGATGGACCAGCCGCGGGCCAGCGTCCGAGCCGGATCGAGGGCTCGGACCTGCGCCTCGAGGCGGTCGAGGTCGTGGGCCGCGGCAGCGACCAGCCGCGACGGACGATGCGCCAGGCGCTGGCCGGCGACCGCGAGCGCCAACTCGCGTCCACGCAGGTGACCCCGTGCGCTCGATGAGGTCCGGCCGGCGGCGCGCTCCAGCACGCGGGCGGAGCGGTCGAGCGCCGCGCCTGCCGCCCGCCGTACCCGCTGAGGCCGCGCGGCGAGGTCGCGATCGGCCGCAGCCAACCCCTGGCGGGTCGCCACCGCCACGTGGCGGCCGCACGCACTGAGCCGGACGGCCTCGGCGCGCAGGCGGCGTCGCCCGGCGACGGCGATGTCCCGCCACACCTCGACGGTGCGCCGTTCGAACGCCCGGACGTCGTCGACCACCGCCTGGGCGCACGCGGTCGGAGTCTTGTAGGCCTCGTGCGCAACCTCGTCGGCGATCGTGCGGTCGATGTCGTGACCGATGCCGGTGAGCACGGGCACGTCGAGGCCGGCGATGGTCCGGGCGATCAGCTCGCTGTCGAAGGACGCCAGGTCGGTGGTCGCACCCCCACCCCGCACCAGCAGCACGGCGTCGACACCCCGGCGGGCGACCGCCTCAAGCCCCCAAGCCACCGACCGCGCCGCGTCGTAGCCCTGCACGCGTACATCGGCCCGGAACACCCGGAAGCCGATGCCCGAGCGACGCAGCTCGTCGAGTACGTCGTGCTCGGCGGCGCTGCCGGCACTGGTGACCAACCCGAGCCGCAGGGGGACCAGCGGGGGCGGCAGCTCGGACTGGCGCGCGAGCAGTCCCTCGCCGTCGAGGCGCCGGAGCAGGCGGTCGCGATCGGCCGCCAGGCGCCCGAGCGTGAAGTCGGGATCGATGTCGGACATCTGGAGCTGCAGCCGCCCACCCCGGGGCCAGTAGCCGAGCCGTCCCCGGACCCTGACCTCGGTGCCGTCGACCATGCGCACGGCGTTGCCCCCGGCGGCCAGCCGCGCGTTGACCTGGCGCCGGGCGTCGTCGAACATGACCACCGCCAGCGTGGCCAGCGGTGGCTTGGACAGGTCGCCGCCCGGCGCCGGCTCGATCAGGTCGAACCACACGATCCGGCCCGACCCCCACCCGCCGCCCCGTGTCGGCGCCGGGCTATCGCCCGGCCCGCTACTTCGACCACGGCTGAGGTTCCGGATCACACCCCGGACCCACACCTCCTCGGGAAAGGCCCGGCGCATCGCCACCGCCACCGTCTCGGCGACCTCGGTGACCGACCAGGTGGGCTCGCCACCGGGGTCGTCCCACAGGGTGGGAGGGGTCGCTCGGGGCTTCGGCACAGTGCCGACGTTAGCGACGGCCTATGACGCTCAGGGACGACCCGGGGTTAGGGTCGAAGCGGTGCACACCGAGATCGCCCGCGGAGTCCTGCAGATCGACACCCTGCTCGGCGGGTGGCAGCAGGTCACCGCCGGCTACCTGATCACCGGCGACTCGCCGGTGCTGGTGGAGACCGGCAGCCAGACGTCGGTGCCCGCCCTGCTCGCCGGCCTCGCCGAGCTGGGGGTCGACGCCAACGAGCTCGCGGGCGTCGCGGTGACCCACATCCACCTCGACCACGCCGGCGGCGTGGGCGACGTCGCCGCCGCCTTCCCCAACGCGACCGTCTACGTGCACGAAAAGGGCGCCCGGCACCTCGTCGATCCCACCAAGCTGGTCAACAGCGCCGCCATGGTCTATGGCGACCTGCTCGACTCCCTCTACGGCCGGCTCACGCCCACGCCCGCCGAGCGGGTGCACGTCCTCGCGGACGGCGAGCGGATCGCGGTGTCGTCGAACCGCACGCTCACCACTGTCGACTCACCGGGCCACGCCAAGCACCACCTGGCGCTGCATGACTCGGACTCCGGGATCCTGTTCGCGGGCGACGCCGTCGGCGTGAGGCTTCCGGATCTCGGCATCCTCCGGCCGGCCACGCCGCCGCCGGACTTCGACCTCGACCAGGCGCTCACCTCGCTGGAGCGGTTCTCCGAGCGCCGCCCCGCCGGCATCGCCCTCGCGCACTTCGGGCTGGTGCCCGACGCCGTCGAGATCCTGGACGAGGCCCAGGGCACGTTGCGCCGCTGGGCCGAGGTCGCCGAGGGGGCGTGGCGCGACGGCCGCGACATCGCCGAGGCGCTCGCCGCCGAGTTCGGGCCCCAGCTCGAGGGCACCGATCCCGCCAAGCGCGAGAAGCTCGAGACCCTCAACGGGATCCATTCCAACGCCGCCGGCTTCCGCCGCTGGCTCGAGAAGCGTGCCGAGGGCGGCGGGCCCGGGGGCCCACCGCCAAGCAGCGTCCCCCATCACCACCCAAGGAGCTCACATGCCTGAAGCCGTGATCGTCTCGACGGCGCGCAGCCCCATCGGCCGCGCCATGAAGGGTTCGTTGGTGGAGTGCCGGCCCGACGACCTTGCGGCCACCCTGATGAAGGCGGCACTGGAGGATGTACCCCAGCTCGACCCTCTGTCGATCGACGACGTGATCATGGGGTGCGGCCAGCCCGGCGGCGAGTCGGGCTTCAACGTGGCCCGGGTCGCCGGCATCCTCGCCGGGATGCCCGACGTGCCGGGCGTGACCGTCAACCGCTACTGCTCGTCGTCGCTCCAGACGATCCGCATGGCCGCGCACGCGATCAAGGCCGGCGAAGGCGACGCCTTCATCAGCGCCGGGGTCGAGACCGTGAGCCGATACGGCAACGGCATGGCCGACAGCGGCCCCACCAATCCCGTGTTCGCCGACGCCCAGGCCCGCACCGCCGAGCGCGCCAACGGAGCCGACTCGTGGCAGCCGGCCGAGGGCGTGCCGGACATCTACATCGCGATGGGCCAGACCGCCGAGAACGTGCGGCTCGCCGAGAAGGTGAGCCGCCGCGAGATGGACGAGTTCGCTGCTCTGTCGCAGCAGCGAGCCGTGGCCAACCAGGAGAACGGCTACTGGGATGGCGAGATCACCCCCGTGACCACGCCATCGGGCAACGTCGTCAGCAAGGACGACGGTCCCCGCCCGGGGACGACGGTGGAGAAGCTGGCGGAGCTGAAGCCTGCGTTCCGTCCCGATGGCGAGGTCACGGCGGGGAACGCCTGCCCGCTCAACGACGGCGCCGCCGCCGTGATCGTCATGAGCGACGCCAAGGCGGCCGAGCTGGGGATCGAACCGCTGGCCCGCATCGTTTCGTCGGGGGTCAGCGCGCTGAACCCGGAGATCATGGGGCTCGGCCCCATCGAGGCGTCGCGTCAGGCGCTGTCCCGCGCCGGCATGAGCATCGACGACATCGACCTGGTGGAGATCAACGAGGCGTTCGCGGCCCAGGTGGTCCCCTCGGCCAGGCACCTCGGGGTCCCGTGGGACAAGCTCAACGTCAAGGGCGGCGCGATCGCGCTCGGGCACCCCTTCGGCATGACCGGCGCTCGCATCATGACCACGCTGATCCACGCCCTCCAGGACGAGGACAAGGCCTTCGGGCTCGAGACCATGTGCGTGGGCGGGGGTCAGGGTATGGCGATGGTCATCGAACGGCTGAGCTAGGCGCAGTCGACTCCTGTCGAACGTGCCGCTGTTGGCGATGCTCTGGCGTTGGCAACGGCGCCAGGTTCGGCATGGCTAGTGATGCTGGCGCGTCAGGGCACGGCGGCGTCGCCATCAAGGTCGAGTCGCCACGTCTGGCCGACGAGGTCGTGGCCGAAGCTGTGGTGCGCCTCCTCGTCGACCAGCTCGAACCCGGCGGCTTCGTAGAGGCGCCGGGCCGACGCCAGCACGTCGTTGGTCCACAAGACCAGCGACCGATACCCGGCGCCGCGGGCGAAGCGGATGCACTCCTCGACCAGCCGGGCGCCGATGCCGAGGCCTCGGGCCGCAGGGTCGACGAGCAGGATGCGCAGCTGGGCGGTCTCGTCGTCGCGCCGCACGCACAGCACGCAGCCCACGGGCTCGCCGTCCATCTCTGCGATCCAGGCCCGCTCCCGGGGCGGTTCGTGGTGGTGGGCGAAGTCCGCCACGATCCGAGCCACCAGCGCCTCGTAGCTCTGGTCCCAGCCGTACTCGGCCGCGTATACCGCGCCGTTGCGCTGAACCATCCAGCCGAGGTCGCCCGCACCGGGCTCGCGCAGCAGATAGGCCCGGGGCGGCTCGCTGGTTGGCGGCGCGAGCGTGCCCTCGATCGTCGCCATCGCCGCCACCAGCCGGCGCCGGTCGGCCGCCGGCACCCCCTCGAGCATGGCCGCCGTGGCCTCGCTCGACCTGGCGTCGAGCGTGCCGAACTCGGCCCGGCCCCGCGCCGTGAGCCGGATCACCTGCCGGCGTCCATCGTCGGGGGACCGCCGGGCGGTGACCAGCCCGGCGTCCTTGAGCCGCCCGACGACGCGGGTGAGGTAGCCGGCGTCGAACTGCAGCGCGCCGCGCAGGTCGGCGAGGTCGGTGGCCTCGCGCTGCGCGAGCTCGAACAGGACCCGGGCCTCGGTCAGCGAGTAGGGCGTGTCGACGAGCCCGGCCTGGAGGAGGCCGATCTG
>Ga0081455_10004533_pt1 | contig 15519 bp, 12 predicted proteins | sample TabmetS3T2R1_FD_70207 | JGI IMG/M metagenome (GOLD analysis project Ga0081455, IMG submission 70207) | Tabebuia heterophylla rhizosphere microbial communities from the University of Puerto Rico - S3T2R1 | ecosystem: Host-associated > Plants > Roots > Rhizosphere ... | reverse complement strand
TGACGTCGACTGAGGAACCGTGAGGCGTTTTTGTTTCTTTGGCAGGTTCAGTCATGCTCGAATTACAACCTATGAGCGTCATCAGAATCATCAGTACGGCGAGGCAGATTCGCAGTCTATTTTTCATCAGTGTCGTCTCTCATTAAAGCCTGTATAAACTTGATGTAGCGCGGGTAGCTGGCCCGCGCAGCGCCGAACAATAAGGCGCGAATCAGCCACCCGCGCCCACTTCGTCTGCGCGCCTCGATACCCAAAATGGTGAAATCAAGGCGCTCGAGTTGAACCATCAGTGTAATGGAGTACGGCGTTTCTAGGAAGGGTTGCCTCCGTCAGTTTCATTTCACCTGGAATACCTCTTTGTCGGTCGTGATCGTCTGGTTAAGGACGTTGTCTTTGATCGTCACCTGGACGTCATAGAAGCCCGGCTTGAAGTCCTTGAGCGGAACCAGGCGCGCCAGCGTCATCTGCTGGCTGTTGATCGAGCTGAATCCGTTCTTGCCGTCCTCTTTGATCCGCATGACTACTTCGCTTTTTTGCGAGATCAGGTATTCGATGTCCGCGCTCGGCCGCAGCGTCGCCTGGTCTATGCCGACGTTGTAGATCTGCATGTAAATGCCGAGAGTCTGATCCTGCTTGAATTCGGCGGTCGCGTTCGGGATCACCTTGAGCGAGCCGAGCACGAACCGGCCGCTGGGCAGACGCCAGTTGAGCGGCTCGATCTTCGAAGCCAGGATCAGGGTCGAGGTCGAAAGCTTGCCTTCTTCGTATTTCGGGACCGTGAAGCCCTTCCTGAGGACGCCGGTTTTTCCGCTGTTCACGTCGCGCACGACCATGTCGATCTTGTAATTGCCCGGCGCCAACACGATGATGTTGTTGTAGGTCGATTTCTGCTGTTGGCCTATAGCGAGCGCTTCCGCCGTAAAGCTCGAAGTCACCACGTCCTCGAACATCCGGGCGCGGCGCCCGGAAACGTTGGTGATTTTGGCGTAGATGTTGATCGCCGCCTGCGGCAACCCGCCGACCTCTTTGTAAACCAGGTCCTGATTCTCCATCTCGACGGTGAAGGAAGTCAGCACGGCGTTTTCGGTCACACGCAGCAGGTTGATGTTCAACGCCGCGCTGAGCGTGTCGAAGCTGGGCTTCGGCAGGTCGGATTCGGCGATCACCTTTAGGTCGTTGAATTTGACTTTCGGGGGCCGCGACAAATTTGTAATCTGGTCGAGTTTTTCGAACGGGTTGTCTTTGGCGCGCTGACTGAGGAGTGGATTGGTCCGGCCGCCGCCTAATCCGCCGTAAGCGATGCGGTCGGCCTTCGTCGTCAAGCCGAGTTGTTCGGACAGCGTCAAGCCCGCGTTCGGGGTGTAAAGCAGCGCGTCCTTTTCATCGGGGCTGCGCGCGATGCGGTATTCGCCCGAACCGGTCGGGTCGACGAATTCAATCTCGACGTCCGAACCGACTCCATCGATGTAGCGATACCGCCAGATTTCGAAGGGATAGGTCGACGTCGAGCCGCCCCCTTCCCAGGCGGGGCGGTCGTAGCTGCCGCCCGACGGGTGCGATTCGATCTCATCGGCCTTGCCAAACATGATGTAGATGCGCCCGCGGTCGGTCTTCCATCCGGGGATGCCGCTGGTGAAATGCTCGTTGGCATATGCGATGCGCTGGTAATACTCTTCGCGGTATTCGTTGACGTCGGTGTCGGGGTCTGGGTCGCGGCGGTACCAGAAGCCTTCGATGAATTGCTCGCGCTCGTCGTCGGTCTTGAGCGAGTCGAAGACCTTGCGCTCTTCATTGGTGATGATCCAGCGAACGTCTTCGTCTATCCAGCGTTTGTAAGCGCTCTTGAGCTTCTCCTCCTGGCTCTCCTTCGCCTTCTCCTTCTTTCTGTCCTCGTTCTTCTTGTCCTGCTTCTCGTCCTGGGCGAAGGCTCCGAAGGACGACAGGGCGAACGAAGAGAGCGACAGCGCGAAAATCAGAAACAGCGCGATGCGGCGCGCCGGCGCCCGTTCGAAAAATCGGTGTAGCATAAAGTCTCTCCTCTCGGCGCCGCCTGACGCGGTCCTTCCTTTAGGTTTTGTGTGGGATGTCTTTGTCAGAACGCGCGCGACGAGATCCCTTGCCCGTTCGCCGACAATTTTTTTCCCATTCAGCCTATCAAAAGTTCGCGAGCGCCCCCACATCCGGGAGCGCTCAAGTTTTTAATCCGTAACCCGAGTTGGAAAGTCTGACGTAAGCGAACTGTCCAGTCTCGTTCGCAGCACGCTTGCCCTCCGTGCGATTCGGCGGTCCGCCACTGACCGTGCCGACCGCATTGTAATGAGGTCGCGCAAGTTTGCGGTCGTTCCGGGTGGGCTTCTAAACCTTGCCTCAAATCGAATGTTTGAGATCTCGACGAGAGTGAGGGAGAGGGAGAAGCGTCCAAGCTGGAATTCGAAGGGCTTAATTTCGATCTCTTTGCAGAGTAGAATCCGCCGCCTGACTACCCCCGTATATATAGACGCAGGCGCTCAGGTTAGCCTGAGTTGCCCTGGTATGAGGTTACATAACGCCGCGCAGCGAGTGCGTATCCTGAGAAGCTCTGTAGCTTTCGGGGAACATGACAGAAAAGAAAAAGTAACTTTGAGTTTCGTGGGTATATCGAGGAGACCGACTTGGCCTCCTCTTTTTCTTGACGTCGGGCGCCGACTCAAAGGCGTCGAAGAGTATCTTAATCGCGCCACACCGCTGTCGCGAAGCATAGTCATCGAGGGTGACGAGATGTCGATTATCAGCAAAGAAACACGCGAGCAGGACAAACGTTCGCTCACCACTTTCCTTATCTGCCTTAACATCTTGTTAGCTGGCGCGTTCCTACTCACTTGCTTTTATACCGGTTGATCATTCTTAGCTGACCTGTCGTCACCCGCCACAACGTCACGAATGATGACCAAGACCGGCCGTGGAATTTCTCTGCAGCCGTATATGCCCAGGTCGCAATAACCCAGATCATCGCCAAGTATGAAGACGGTTTTCGGTTTCCGCGCCGATTGTCCCGGTTGTTGTCGCGAGGCGCCGGAGGCGGCCATTCCGGTGACAAAGACCGCTATTTATAGGAGCTTCAGAATTCGCACAGGCATTATCAATGTCCTCACTTCACGCGCTGTGGGGCAGGCGGTTAGTAACGGTTATTCAACTTTCACTTGAAAAACTACTTTTTTGAGCTTGCCCGTAAAGGTGAAGGGCGCCTGGTAACTTTCGGTTACGGGCGTCGATGGGTCGCGTCCGGCCGTCAATCCTTCACTCAGGTTGAAGGTCAGCGGGACGGCGCGAGCAATCGGCCCCTCTCCCACTTTGCGGTCGTTGATGAACAGCGCCGCGACGCCTTTGCTGTCGCCCGTGTTGGTGAATTCCATCCGCAATTTGGCCGCGCCCGCCGGCAGGGCTTCGGTCGCCACGACGTTGTACCGCTCCAGACCCAGGTAGTTATAGACGAATTGCAGGCGGTTGTTTTGCACGAAGAAACTGAAACCGGCAAACCGTCCGCCGAGCGCCAGCAACACTCCTTCCGCCCCGCCCGCTGGGATTTCGACATCGGCGGTCAGACTAAAGGAGCGATTGCGGAAATTCGGCATGCTGCTGCGCGGCGTTTGGACAGCGCCCGGGTAATACGTCGCCGTCGTGAGCGGGCGATTGGTGGAGACCTGTTCGGTGGCGCGAACCGTTCCGCGATCGTCCAGCGGCAGCACGTTATATTTGCCTGCCTCGCCCCACCAGCGTTCTATCATTTCGCGCAGCTTCTCAGGCTGATTCGCGGCCAGATCGCTGGTTTCGTTGAAGTCCTCGTCCACCTTGTAGAGTTCCCACTTGTCCTTCTCGAAGTCGGAGCCGCGCTCGTGCAAGGCCACGGCTTTCCATCCGTTGTGGTAAATCGCGCGATGGCCGAGCATCTCGAAGTACTGCGTCTCGCGGCGGCTCTTCGCCGCCGGATCGTTCAGGCTGTAGAGCATGCTGACTCCGTCGAACGGCTCCTGATCCACCCCATTGACGGCCCTGGGTTGTTTGAGGCCGATCGCCTCCAGGATCATCGGCGTGACGTCAATCAGGTGATGATATTGCGAGCGAATCCCGCCCTTCTCCCTGATCCCGCGGGGCCAGTGAATGATGAACGGATCGGTGTTGCCGCCGGCGTGCGTGTTCTGCTTGTACATCTTGAAAGGCGTGTTGCCAGCCATCGCCCAGCCCATCGGATAATGCGGGTAGGTCATCGGGCCGCCCATTTCATCAATCAGCTTCAGGTTCAGCGCCTCGTCGTCTGGTATCTGATTGAAGTACAGACCTTCGTTGAAGGAGCCGGTGAAACGGCCTTCCTGGCTCGCGCCGTTGTCCGAAACGACGATCAAGATCGTGTTGTCCAGTTGTCCGATCTCTTCCAGAAACCTGATCAGGCGTCCGATGTTTTCGTCCGCGTGCGTCAGGAACCCGGCGAACACTTCCTGAAAGCGCGCGTACAAACGGCGCTGGTCCGCCGTCAGTTCATCCCACGCCTTGACGCCGGGATTGCGGGGCGGCGCCACGGTGTTTGCGGGGACGATGCCCATCCGTTTTTGCCGCGCCAATGTTTCTTCGCGAACCTTGTCCCAGCCCTTGTCGAATTTGCCTGTGTACATCTCGATATATTTTTTGGGCGCGTGCAGCGGCGCGTGCGCGGCTCCGTAGGCGAGGTTCAGGAAAAACGGCTTGTCCGCGTTGACCTGCTTTTGTTCGGTGATGAAACGGATGGCCTGGTCAGTCAGGTCTTCGGTCAGATGATAGCCGTGTTTCAACGGCGGTTCGATGTTCTGATTGTCCGCCGCCAGGTGCGGGAACCATTGATTCGTCTCGCCGCCGACAAAACCGTAAAACCGCTCGAAGCCCATCCCCAGCGGCCACCGGTCGAACGGCCCGGCGTTGCTGTATTCGTCGAAATTCGTCAGGTGCCATTTGCCGACATAAAACGCGCTGTAACCACTCTGCTTCAGGATTTCGGCGACGGTGGCATGGCTCTTCGGCATGCGACCGTCGTAGCCCGGATAGCCGGTCGCGGCTTCGGCGATCACGCCCAGATGGTTGCTGTGGTGATTATGCCCGGTCAGCAACGCCGCGCGCGAAGGCGAACACAACGCCGTCGTGTGAAAGTTGGTGTAGCGCAGTCCGTTCGCCGCGAGCCTGTCCAGATTCGGCGTCTGAATTTCCGAGCCGTAACAGCCGAGCTGCGCATAACCGACGTCGTCCAGCACGAGGTAAATCACGTTCGGCGCGCCGCGCGGCGCCTGCGGCGCCGGTTCCCAGGCGGGTTTTGATTCTTTGTACGTGCGCCCAATGACGCGTTGTTGTTGCCCGAGCGCCGTGCTCAACGCCGTCAGGCTCAACGCCAGCGCGCAGATAATGCGGATGAGGTTTTTCGTCCGATTCATGATGTTCCTCGCTGATCGGGTCCCGCTAAGTTTAAAAATAGAGCTTCAACGAGAACTGCAACTGCCAGGCTGACACGCCATTTCAGAGACGATTAGCCGCCCGTCAATATGCTCGCCACGCCGGCAAAAGCCTCCGCGTAATGCGCAACTGCCGCCACATCCACGGCCTCGGGCCAGCGATCCGCCGGATGATGGAACAGCGGGTTACCGGGACACAGCAGTGAAACGTAGCGTCCGCCTCCGCGATGGATATTGCCCGCTTCGCCCAGCGGCGCGGCGTCGCGTTTGGCTTTGTCATTGATCGTGAGGTCGACCTTGGCCATCACCCTAACCGCGATTTCTTCCAACTCATCATCAAAGGTCTGAAGCCGATTGGGAGCGCCCACAGCGCCGATGTTCGCGCCGAAATGAAGCCAGGCTTGCGCTTGCTTGACCAACTCCGGACGGCGTTCGATGAATGATTCCAGCCCTAGATGTCCCAACTCGTGCCCGCTGGAAGAAATAAAATGCGCCGTGCGCGCCGGCCTTATCGCCGCGAGCGCGCGCATCACTTCCAGCCAACAAACCAGGCCGCCGCCGCGTTCGCTGGTCGAACGCCACCAGCCGCTACGCGGCGTCATCACCACCAAGGGGGCGAGTCGCGGCTGCGCGCCCTTGATCGTCGCTGTGACATTGTAAGCTTTCGTCTTCGTGCGCTTGACGTGCGCGACGATAAGAGCCGTCGCGCTTTGCTGCGCTTGTTGTTTAAGCCATTCGCCGTGTTCGCTGCCGACTTGCAACGCGGGCGGACCGAAGGGGTGTTTGAAGTACGCGCCGTTGATCGGACACAAGCCCGCGCGCGCGCCTTTTGTGATGATGAGCAACGCCAGATGGCGGCTTGCGCGACGTGTCGCTTCATAGTCTACGCCGTATTCGGCGCCGGGCGGCAGCTCGATCAAACCAATCTCTGTGGCGCCGCCGAATAGGCCGAGCTTGCCGCGCACTCCGTTTGCGTCAGTAAATGCCGCGTCAAAGAGCGGCAAACCCTCGATGCGCTTGGCGCCGATCTCGATAAAACAGTTCAGCGGATCAACACGGTCGAGCGCGAACGGTTCGAGCGCATGCTTGACGCCGAGTTTGCTGGCTTCCGCCGAGAGCCAATCAGCGGATCGTTTATCGCCCGCCGCGCCGGTGCGATGAATACCTTGGAGATCGTATTGCTCGATCAAACGCGCAATCCGCCGGTTGGCTTCAGCTTGCGCGCCAGTCGGGTTATCAGTTGCGAATGACGGTCCGACCAGCGCCCCTGCCATAGCTTGCAGAATAAATTCACGCCGTGATTGCTTTATCACATACCAATTCATTTCGGAGCCTTCTTCTCATAACTTTCATCCAGCCCGGGCATGAAATACGGCCCGCCTGCCGCCATCTGCCCTTTCATGAAAATGACGTTGCTCGAAATAGTCAGGCTCTGGCGCAGATCGAGCGCGGCTTTGCATTTCTCCCAATCGGGGCCGTTGCCTCCGTGTCGCACCGTCTCACGCGGCGCTCTCCAATGCTCAACGCTGGCGTAGCGGGTCATCAAGTAAACTTCGTCGTAATCCTTGTTCGCCTGCGGCCCGTCGGCGACGCCTTCCGGCGTGGTGACCTTCCACATCCCGACGACGCGCGCGCCGATCTTCTCGAAGTAAGGCCAGACGCCTTCGACGCTGGCTTTTAGAAACTGATCGAACGCGCCCTTTTTGATTTTGAAATAGCGCAGGGTGACGACCTCTTCGCCCGGCTGCGCCACGTTGTTGCGGACGGGCCGCGGGGGCTCCTGATATTTGACCGGAGCGAGTCCGCCTCTGAATGTACTGTCCTGCTGTCTGGATTCGGCCTGCCCCGCTTGACCTTGTCCTAGCGCTGACACGCAGATGAGCGTCAGGGCGGACACGAGGGGAGCTATTCGATAGACACAAAGGATGAATAGATTTCGCATAGTTATGGTTTTCTTTCAGCAGCCTTCTTCAACGGCTCAAGCCGCTTGCGCGCCGCTTCGACTTCCGGGTCGGGCGGCGGCGGATTGAGCAGGCGCGCGAGGAACTCAAGCCCCTCAATCGCCCGCGGACGGATGGTGCGCCCCACATGATCGGCGCCGCGCACCAGATGATATTCGTGCGGAATTTTGTGATCCCATAAAATGCGATGCAGATATTCTGTGGCTTCGTGTAGATAGAACATATCTTCATCGCCCGCCTCGATGTAAATGCCCAGGCCCGACGCGCGCAGCTTCTCGGCTCGATTGACGGCAATCGTCGCAACATTGTTGGCTTCCCAGTAAGCTTCATCGAAAGGCTTGCCGAAGATCGTCTCCATCAAATCCTGACCGCGCCAGAATTTATTGCGGGGCTGCAGGTCTTTCCATTTCTGCGCGGGATCAATGCCAGGCTCCATCGCCACCAGACCGCCGAATTTTTCGGGATACTTGAAGCCCATCCGCAGCGCTCCCATCCCGCCCATCGAGACGCCGAAGAGCAGCGTGCCATTGCGTTCGCGCGTAACTTTGAATTTGTCACGTAGATGATCGAGGAACTCCGTGACGATAAATGTCTCCCATTTCTGCGAGCCGTCCTTGTAGTCCATATAAAACGACCGCGCGGCGCTAGGCGTAACGACGACCATAGGCGCCAACGCGCCCGCCTTCCACATCTCATCAAAGGTCGGACGCATCCGGCCAAGGAAGCTCTTGTCACCGCCGCCGCCGTGCAAAAAGAGCAGCAGTGGCAGCGGCTCTTTCGCGGCTTCGTAACCATCCGGCAGGAGCGCGGCGTATTCCACCGGGCCGGGAACGAGTTTCGATTCGAGCTTGGCGTCGAGAAGCTGGCTGGCGGCCACGCTGCGCGATAGACAACAAATCAATAACAAGGTAAGTCCTGCTTTGTTCAACATCGGGTTCTCCTTACACGCTGCCTCATTTTTGGGTTTCCCGCCTCGACTGGATGTTCATCCCGCCATTACGCCTGTCTCTTCTATTGTTGACTGCGCAGGCAGCCCCTGGCTGCCTGCGAGCCGCCGGCCGGCGCTTATTTCAATTTCTCGCCAAACGGATCAGGTAGATGAATCCGACACGGCATGCCGCGCCGACATATCATTGTTATGACTTCAGATGAACTGTCGAAAACTCACGCGAAGGTAAAGATATGTTGCTGCCGCGTAGCCTCGCCGAGGTCTAACCTTGTGTCAAGAGATCCTGATGTTGCCTGAATCAACGATATCAGCTCAGCCTGAACAATAAAATTGAGCGGGCGGCAAACTGTTCAGTGAATTGTTCGGACACGAGAAAGAGGCGTTCACCGGTGCCCTCGCTCGAAAGTCCAGGTTCTTCGCCCGGTATCCCGGCGTGTGGGAGTGTCTCGCGCCCAGAATCAAGACGATCGCGAATGTATTCCGGACGCTGCGTCATTGACCGTCTTGAAGAGAGGTTCTATCCTGGATGCCATGAAGACAGTGCTCATTACAGGTTGTTCCTCTGGATATGGTCTCGAGACCGCGCGTCACTTTCACGCGCAGGGCTGGAACGTGGTCGCCACCATGCGAACGCCGCGCGAAGACATTCTACCTCGATCGGAACGACTCCGCGTGCTGGCGCTCGATGTGACGAAGCCTGAGAGCATTGCGGCCGCGGTCGAGGCGAGTGGGCCGGTCGAGGCGCTCGTCAACAACGCGGGCATCGGAGTCGTCGGAGCCTTCGAGGCCACGCCAATGGCTACGACGCGCGAGGTGTTCGAGACCAACACCTTCGGCGTGATGGCGATGACGCAGGCGGTCGTGCCCCAGTTCCGCGCGCGTAGGTCGGGCGTGGTGGTCAACGTTACGTCGAGCGTGACGCTGACGGCGATGCCGCTTGCGGCCGTGTACACCGCAAGCAAGATGGCTATCGAAGGGTTCACCGCGTCGCTCGCGCTCGAACTCGAGTTCTTCAACGTGCGGGTCAAACTAGTTGAGCCGGGCTACGGCCCGACCACGCGCTTTACGAGCAACGGGGGACGGCGCATGGAAGGGCTGATTCCCGAGGCGTACGCGCCTTTCGCGGAGCCCATATTCGCCGCATTTGCGCAGCCGGCCGCGGTGACGACCGAGTCCGACGTGGCCGAGGCGGTGTACCGCGCCGCGAACGATGCGTCAGGTCAACTCCGATTTCCAGCGGGCGCCGACGCGGTGGCGCTGGCGCTGGCTCAGTCGAAATAGGCGGCCGTGGCGCTGCGCCCTCCGGCAGCTAAGATTGTTTATCTGAAATGCGCCTCAGATCATCTAGAGCCATTCTGCAGCCAACCGTTGACACGTCAGATCCGCTCGCATCCATCATCTCCCTCCTCCGCCCGCAGACCGTCCTCTCAAAGATCGTGAGTGGGGCAGGAAAGTGGAGCATCCGGAAACCGCGGTATGAGGATCCGGCCTTCTGCCTCCTTCTCGATGGGTCATGCTTCCTTGACCCTGAAGGGGTCGGCGCGCTTGATCTCAAGGAGGGCGACTTCGTTCTCCTTCCTGAGACGCCAAGTTTCACGCTTGCGAGCGACCTCAGCATCAGCCCGACGCTCCTAGCCTTCGATCATTCGCGTGAAACTCATTATGGTCCCGAGTCAGGTCCCGTGACGATGCGCATGCTTGGAGGGTATTTCCGCTTCGATCGCGCCAATGCGCAACTCCTCGTGAGACTCTTGCCGTCGGTAATCCACATTCGGCGCGAAGAGCCAGGGGCAATGCGCCTGCGTCGAGTGGTGGAATTGATTGGCGAGGAAGCTGACGCACACCGTCCCGGCCGGGATCTCATTCTCGAGCGCCTCGTCGAGGCGCTGCTCGTCGAGGCAATCCGTTTTCGCTCAGCGTCTGCAGCAAGAGAGGAGCAGGGCTTGCTCGCTGGTCTTTCGGATCCCGCGCTGGCCCGCACACTTCGTGAAATCCACGTTGACGTGGCGCGACGTTGGACAGTCGAGCAACTCGCGCACACCGCAGGTATGTCACGTGCGGTATTTGCTGAACGCTTCGCGCGCAAGGTCGGGATGCCGCCCATGCAGTACCTTCTTGAATGGCGCATGGCGCTTGCGAAAGACATGCTCCGTGGCGAGCGTCCTTCGCTGGCTGAAGTAGCAGAGAGAGTTGGGTACCAGTCCGCGAGCGCATTCAGTACGGCGTTTGCGCGTCTGACTGGCCGCTCGCCAAGTGAATTTGCGCGCTCAACGGACTGAGCGTGATCATTATCGTGCGACGAGACAACGAGTCTTGTCGTTGATGATCAAGGCGGTCCGGCCGGGGATGTACTCGGCGACAGGGCGATCGAGCAGAATGGCTGATGATCTCTCTAACTGCAAGTATTTCAACGCGGGATGGGGTTTTCGGGCGGGACAGAGGGTGAGTAAACTGAAAGCCGGGTTCGTAGCCCGGCTTTTCCATTCACACAAACATGTAAAAGTTTAAGGGGCGAAGCGTGCGGCTAACCAGTTCGGCAGGCTTCGATCGGCGCAGAGGCGGTGAGGTTGCAGGTCGTCATTCTTTCAATGGGCTCCGCGTCATCAACCCTATTCCGCAGTTGCTTTCGCCTTGCCTTCCATCATGGCCCAGCGAAGCCCGCTACACCAGACGCAGGTCATTTCATCGCCCGCAACACTCACATCCATCCCCGACCCGCCGCACAGCGGGCAGTCCTCCGCCTCGGGCGGACGCTCGGGAATCAGGGGGGCGAGCGCAGGATACCGCTCGGCGCCCCAAGCCAGAATTGTTGACAGGCGGTAGCTTTCGCGAGACCGCTCGACTTCTTCTGAATCTAAACAATCAATAGAGATGACTTCGCCGTCCGGGTGCAGGAGAAAATAACTGAATGACCCTGAGCCGATCGGAAGCGCGGTGAACTTTTGGGACAACCGATATTCTTCGGCGTCAGCAAAGTCGCTCGGCGATAACTCCGGGAGCAATTCGTTGACCACGACATTCAACTTTTGGGGACTCACGTATTTCATAACGGGAACTCGCACGGTGACGCCGACCGCCAGCGCCAAGACAACGAGGGTGACAGGAAACGTTCTAGCCTGTCGTCCTCGGGTAGGAACAACTCATTATTGCTTTACGCAGTGTCGCCTGGAAATGGATCGACGCCGACCACCTCAGCAAAATTCGTGTAGTTGAACAATAAAGTTGTTCCCTAAACGGCTGTAAGTCCATTGTTTAGTCACTGCGGTCGGTCCGCTTCGCGACCTTCTTTAAGAGCAGGTCCTGGCGGAGGCTCCCGAAGTAGTCTTTGAGGTCAAACGGTCCCAATAAAAGTGCATTTCTGGAAGAGCCGATAGGCGTCTTCTTCAATCTGCGCTGAGTTCGAGCGCGGAACAGACTAGAGATGTCGTGTGGTATTTTTGCGTCGGCCTCCTGGAGCGCTCCGGATCTGTCATTTCCAAAAGCTGTCTCTCCCGAAATTCCTCAAGTCGGCGGGTTGCATCATCGTTACCGACGAGCCGCTTGACGTTAGCTATCCGGTTGGCTCTGTACTGATATCAATCAAATCAATGGAGGGACTGCCGGCGCGGTCTGAGATCGATGCGTATTGGCGCCAAAGCCACGTGCCGTCGACGTGAGCTCGAGTTATCAATTCGAAGAAGAGATCGGCGACGCATCATCGGAGAACGGGCTCTTCATGGCCAAGATGGAATTTTCGGTACGGACACCAGGCCACGTCAGCCGAAGTGATTCCCTGCGCAAGTTTCTTCTTTAACGGGGGAACGGTCTTCGAGCCTTGGATGAAGAAGGCTTTGGACCTGGTTGATGGATATCTTGGATATCTTGGCGCCAAATTATCAGCTTTTACCTTAGTCACTTTGCCTTATTACTCAAAGCATGTCGCCCGCAAGTTAGGCGCAGATCACTCGCCGCTTGGCGCGCTATGTAATGTAACGCTACAGCGGTCTTGTGAGCGTGACCTATTTTCGCACGGCCACTCGCCTCTTGGGGCGCTATGCAATATAACGCGAAATCCTTTGTATCGAGTAATTACATAAGATGTGGTTATGCGCTACAAAAACGATACAGCGCCATACAAAGAACTTAGCCAGAAGGGGATTCTTTGTATTTAAGTAGGCACAAGGTTTGCTAGGTCTCATCATCGTTACATGCCCTTATTACTGCAAGCCTTTTATCACTACGTGCCCTTATAACTAGCGGAAAAAGGTCGCGTCGGTAGAGCGTCCATCATTTATTGATCGAGTTCAGACAGTCAGTTTGCTGCCTCGGCACGAGGTTTCCTTTACGGTCCTAGCGAATCTGGGGGAGGTGTATCAATTGCGCCTTCGCCTTGAGCGCAAAAGGCTGTTTGCATCCTGATTGCCGCGAGCTCCTTCCATCAGGAGCGCCACTATGAAAGTCGAAGCCTACTACCCGCAAAGATTACTCATCAGCTTAGTCATTCTGTTCTGTATCCTTGCGCTCGGACCTGCGATGGGAGGTCTGATGGATTGTCAGGCGCAGGAAGGCGCCCGACAGGCGCCAAGCAGGCCGGCGGCTCAGCCGCCGGCTCAACAGTTGGATACGCCGGGCGTGACCACCGCTCTCGCCGATGTAAGCGAAGATTATCTGATCAACCCCGGCGATGTGATCGATATACAGGTGGATCGCGCGCCCGAGCTGTCGGGGACGCGACGCGTCAGCGCTTCCGGAACGATCAGAATGGAGTATCTCGGCCGTATAAAGGCGCAGGGGGTGACGGTGGATGAGCTGGCCAGCTTTATCGCTAACAGCTTGAGCGACCGATATCTGAAAAACCCGCGCGTGACTGTGACGGTCAAGCAGATGAACAGCCAAACCTTCTTCATCCAGGGGGCGGTCAATCGCCCCGGGGCTTATCAGATAGAGGGGCGTCCGTCGCTGCTGACGTTGATCGCCCTGGCCGGCGGGTTGACCGAGAATTACGGCTCTACCGCCTTTATCATCCGCGAGGGTAATCGTCCGAAGATGGATATTCCTGACAAGGGCGACCCCAAGGGGTCTTTGGATTCGCAGCCGGAGAATGTCGCCGCAGACTCGCCCTCTCAACCTGGAGGTCGCAATCAGGAGGCGGAGGAGCGCGAGGGGTACGAGTTGATAAAAGTCAATATTAACGGGCTGTTCAAGGGCGACCTCGATAAGAACATGCGCCTCGATCCCAGAAGCATCGTCCATATTCCGCAAGCGGAAGTCTTCTTTGTTGGAGGCGAAGTGAAAGCGCCTGGCTCCTTCATGTTCAAAGAAGGCGCCACGCTCATGCAGGCGATTACGCTCGCGCAGGGTATGAAACCCACAGCCGCTTCAGACCGCGCGATCATCTTCCGTGAAGACCCTGTAACCAGGAAGAAGCAGGAGATAAGAGTAGACGCGGGCAAGATAATGAACGGCAAACAGGAGGATGTCGCGATAACCGCGAACGACATAGTAATCATACCCAACAGCCGGGGCAAGTCGGTGAGCGCAGCGCTCCTGTCGGTGTTGAGCATCAATAACGCGCTCATTCCTGGACGCTGAACTGTCAGCCATTCCGAACTGCCTGAATGGATGGAGTCGAATGGAGGTGTTATATGAGAAGGCTGTTCGTTCCTCTCGCCCCGCAGCGCTTTTTCTCAGTCTGTAAATGTGTGGCGCCGGTTTTCGGCGTCGCCTGCCTCGCCATCATCGCCGCAGTCCTCGGCGCTCCGCAACGCGGAGTGGCCACTTACCATGTCTCGCCTACCGGCACCGACTCCAACCCCGGCTCCGAAGCGCGTCCTTTCAGAACAATTCAAAAAGCCGCTGACAGCGTCAAACCCGGCGATACAGTCCTGGTAGGGGACGGCGTCTATGCCTACAGCGGGCCTAACGATTGCCACGGCAAAGTGGTCGTCTGCGTCTCGAGAGGCGGCTCCACGGACAACTGGGTCGTCTTCCGGTCCAAGAACAAGTGGGGGGCGAAGATCGATGGAGGGGGCGGAAAAGCCGGCGCGGGTTTTGTTGTTCAGGGCGGCGCGTCTTACGTCCGCATCCAGGACTTTGAGATGACCGGTTTGGCCAATGTGGATGGAAGCGCCGGCGGGATCGATCTGTTCGACGGCGGGAGCCACTTCCAGGTTATAGGCAACCGCATCCATAACATTGGCCGGGTCTGCACAAATACCTCAAACGGGCAAAACGGAGTATTCATCGAGGCGGACAACGTTCTGGTGGAAGCTAATCTCATCCACGACGTCGGCCGTCTGGCTCCGGGCGCCCAGGGATGCCGGCCTAGCAATGAGCACTGGAAAAACCACGATCACGGAGTCTACCACGACCGCGGGGATCACGTGACCATTCGTAACAACGTCATCTACAACATAAAACAAGGGTGGGCCATACAAGTCTGGCCGAAGTCGCGGGCTCACCTGAACATCCTTAACAACACCATCGCCTTCGGCAATAAGCATAACGGCAAGCTCGGAGCCATCGTAATGTGGGCGCCGTCCGCGGGCGGCATGAAAGTGTCGGATTCGACTATCGCCAATAACATCTTTTACGAAGTGAATACCGCCGCTATTTGGATGGGCGGCGAGGGCGGGGGGGCGCCTATGAGATTCGCGAATGTGCGAATCAGTAACAACGTAATTTCGAATGGCGTTCTCCTGTTCGCCGAAAAGAACGTCGGCGCCTCCGGCCTGATTCTCGCCGACAACCTGGAGAAGACCGATCCTAAATTCGCCGACCCGGCGGCGTTTGACTTTCACTTGCGGTCAGACAGCCCGGCGATAGACGCGGGCCTAGCCCTGCCCGGCGTCGGCGCCGATTATGACGGACGCGCCAGGCAGCGGGGCGGCCGTGTGGATATCGGCGCCTACGAACATCCCGACTCGTCCTCACAAACGTCGCAATTGAGGGCGAAGTCCAAAACTAAGCCATCAGATTCAAATAAGGCGGTCAACCCGAACCGTCTAAAAGGAGGGAGCTAACCAATGACAGATGAAAAGACTGCCCTGGAACATCGTCAAGCGTTAAGCGACGCGCAGCCTCAGCGAGCCGGTTATTACCGAACCGATTACGCGGAGGGTCATTACAATGGAGCGGAGGAGGAGGGAGTTCAGCCGGTTGATTGGGCCAGGTGGGCGCG
>Ga0081455_10004532_pt1 | contig 15521 bp, 17 predicted proteins | sample TabmetS3T2R1_FD_70207 | JGI IMG/M metagenome (GOLD analysis project Ga0081455, IMG submission 70207) | Tabebuia heterophylla rhizosphere microbial communities from the University of Puerto Rico - S3T2R1 | ecosystem: Host-associated > Plants > Roots > Rhizosphere ... | reverse complement strand
GATCAGCATGTCCCCCTCGTCCTGCCGCGCCAGCTTGCGGACCTCTTCGATTGCGTCGCCCCGTAGCAGCGATGCGTTCCACTCGAGCGGCTCCGTCAGGGTCGTTGACGCCACGTGCTTCGGAAGGCTGTTCATCCGATCGGCAAAGCCCTGCTCGTCGGTGACCGACGGCCACGACGCTGCGAAGCCCTGATAGGTGATCCGCCTGAGCAGTAGCGCGCTGCTCGCGAAGAGCAAGTCGAATTGCATCTCCTGAAGCTCGTCGTTCCAATATGGGGCCGTCCAAACCCCCAACCTCCTCTTCCTCGCCTTCGGGATCCTGCATCTCCATTCGTCCGTCGACCGAGAGGTACTCCGCTACGACGACTCGTCCGATTTCACGCCCCTTTGCTTCGCATGGGTCGAGTCGCGCAGCGTGCCCGGAGCGCGGCAGCCGTGACGAGTGATTCGGGGAATCGGACGCCTCTACGGCGGCGCACGCGGCCCTCCCACGTTGTCTTGGAGCTGCCCGAGCAGGCGTCGCAGCGTCACTTCGTCCTCGCCGATGAGGCCGGTTCGTAGGTGTTGGTTGAAGCTGATCACGGCCTTCAAGAGGCGAGCGTGCAGCGCGCGGCCGGCGCGCGTCAGCTCGACCTGGATAGCGCGTCGATCGACGGTGCCGCGCCGTCGCTGAACGAGTCCGGCCTGCTCCATTCCGTCGAGGTGACGCGTCAGCGTTGGACCCTCGATCCCGACGGCGCGCGCGAGGTCGAGCTGGCTGCGTCGCGGCTCTCTCTTCAGAGCGTTGAGGATCAGCCAGATCGGAATCGAGCCGCCGTTTTCGGCGAGGGCGCTGTTGAACGCCCGGCCAACTGCCTTCGATGTCGTTGCAAGGAGAAGGCCGAGCGGCGGTCCGTCGGGTCGCACTGAACGGATGGTAAAGACACAATCGGATGTGTACAATTCGTCTACGAACGATTCGTATACTAAGCAAGGATGGAGACATGACGTTGCTTACGTTGCTGGCTCACGACCACGGCTGGTTCTGGCTCTGGCCGCTCGTGCCGTTGTTCTGGTTCCTGGTGTTCTTCCTGTTCCTACGCCTCTTCTTCTGGCGCGGCCGACGTGGCCCGTGGGGGTACTACGGATCCCGGGGGCCCGATGCGCGAGAAATCCTCGCCGAGCGCTACGCGCGCGGGGAGATCGCATATGACGAGTACCGAGAGCGGCTCGGCCACCTGGAGGCGTGAGCACCGCCAGTCGGTCTGGGGCTGCCGACGCGGCTTTCGCCGAGGGGACGTACCGTATTCGGCGCGGTGGAACCGGGCACCCGACTGATCGCGACCGAGGCTTGGCGAAGCGCATTCCCGGGCGCGGTCGTCGGCTTTCTGACCATGCGCGAGGTCCGCAACCCCGAAACGAGCGCCGCCCTCGAGGAGGAAAAGCGGCGGGTCGAGGAGCGCCTGCGGGAAGGCGGCGCCGGGGCCGCCTCGGTCTTGCACGCCTATGTCGACTACTACCGAGCTCGGGGCAAGACGTTCCACGTGAAGGCGCAGCGGGAGTCCGTCGCCGTCAAGGGCAAGCCGATCCCCAGTCGCGCGGCGCTCGTCGAAGCCATGTTCATGGCGGAGCTCGAGAACCTGATCCTCACCGCAGGTCACGATCTCGATGCCATCGCTCCCCCGGTGTCGGTGGACGTGACATCCGACGACGATCGATATGTGCTCCTCGGCGGCGCCGAGGCCGTGCCCGGGCGCGGGGACATGATGATGGCCGATCGCGAGGGAATCGTCTCGAGTGTGCTGCGTGGGCCCGACCACCGGACACGAATCACCCCTGAGACCCGAAACGTCCTGTTCGCGGCCTACGCGCCGGCGGGCGTTGGCGAAGCGGCCGTTCGAGACCACCTAGAAGATGTCGAGTCGAACGTCATGCTCGTGGCCCCGGAAGCACACACGCAAGACCTGACGACGCTAACCGCGAACTGACTCCGGCGCGCCGCTGGGTGACCGCCGGCGCGTTGAGATTGCCGCTCGCCGGGCGGTCGACAGCCCTGGCAGGGACGTTCCCTCTAGAGCGCTGGGCGAGCACGGCCCTGAGGGCAGTCTCGTAGACGTCGTCCTTGCCCAGCGCATAGAGCCCGTTGAAGTCGACGGCCGCATTGAGCTCGATCACGGCCCAGCCGCCAAGCCCGTCCGGGAGGAGGTCCACGCCGATGAGATCGCCGCCGACGGCTGACGCAGCCGCCACGGCGAGCGCGCCGGCCGCAGCCGGAGGGGACGTCGGCCGCCGCTCCGCGCCGAGCGCGACATTCGTCCGCCATTCTCCCGGAGCAGCCACTCGCTCGATGGCCCCGACGACCACTCCGCCGGCGACAACAAGCCTCAGGTCACGGCCCTCGGTCGGGACGAGCTCCTGGACCAGTGCCCCTTGGCGCCGAAACCAGCGGCGTCGCCCGAAGCGGGCCAGCTGCGCCGCAAGCTCGACCTCAGAGAAACAGCGTTCCACGTCGCGGCCCCAACTCCCGAACCGAGGCTTGACGACGTATGGCGGCGGGAAGTGAGCGCGCTCTGCGCGTGCGATGAGCCCGGTTTGAGGATGAGGCAAGCCCGAACGTGCGAGCGCGATGGCCGTGGCGAACTTGTCGTGCGCCGTGAAGAGCGGGCCGGAGCCGTTGACGACGTCGACCCCCTTGTCGGTGAGCCGCCGCAGAGCGGCGAGTCCCGGCTGTGGGCCGTCCAGCGTGGGCAAGACGTCGATGCGGCCGAGGACGACATCGCCGCGGTCGCCCAGAACCTGTAGATCGCGGGGAGGCACGATCGCCGCGGCCAGCCCGAGCCGCTCGGCGGCGGCCGCCAGCCCCAGGCTCGTCGGAGTCGGCGACGCAGCGGCAATCAGCAGTCGGCGCCACGGACGGACGTGGCGGCGGCTCGTCCGGCCTGAGGCCGCGGACCTCGGCTCACATCCATTGGTCGAGGCACGTTCACTTGGTCTGCTTTGCTGAAGCTCGTACATCCGAAGCCTCAGCAAAGCGGGTCCGCATAAAGAACACATAAGAGTTGGCTCGGGCCCGATCGGTCAGCGAGCCGCCGCCGTACGAACCGCGCCGCTCACGCATGTGTCACATCCCTTCGTCCTGGCGCGTCATTGCAATGAAGGAAGAAACACCGCGAAGTGACCAGGAGATTGTGAAATGACAGTTCTCGCAGGAGAAACGGCACTCTGGCTCGCGTTCGGGTTGGCGGTCGTCGCGCCCTTCGCGATTGCCGTGTCGGTGGGAGTCGCAGCATTCTTCGTCGCCTTCGAAGGAAGCACGGGAAATGTCGGGGAGGTCCAGCGCTTCGTCGAACTCACAGAAGAAGCGCGCCGCCTCGTGTCCCCAGAGCTCCCACTTCTCGACCCCGACAAGGAAGCGGCCGCGACGGCCGCGATCGTCAACTTCCAGGTCAAGAAGGACGAGGCGCGCCGCGCGCTCTGGGCGTCGCGAGGCGTGCACCTGGCTGGGCGCGAGGTGTCCCTTTCGGCCTCGCCCATTCGTTGAGCTAGGCAATCGGACAGGAGGTTTTCGTGGCAGCCCTGACCCGCTGGGTGCTCGCCCACAAGCTCACCGTCGTCATCTCGTGGCTGGTGCTCACGAGCGCGGGCATCGCCGCGGCGGGGCCCGCCAGCGACGCACTCAATCCGGAGTTCTCGGTCCCGGGCAAGGAAGGCTGGGAAACCAACCAGGAGATCGCCGCGCGTTACGGCGACACCGGCGGCGACAATGTCCCGCTCGTACCGGTCGTCACTCTCCCCGAACGCAAGACGGTCGAATCGGCCGGTGTTCGGGCCCAGCTCGCCGCTGTCGACGAGCGCCTGCGCAAAGCCCTGCCCGGAGCTCGGATCGCCTCCTTCGCCTCCACCGGCGACCGCACGTTCGTCTCCGACGACGGACGTACGACATTCGCGCTTGCGTATCCGCGGCCAGATCCGGCCTCGCAGTGGGGTGAGAACCCTGCTGCGGCGAAAGCCGCCGCTCGGGCCCTCGAGGGTGCCACCGTGGCAGGAGAACCGGTACGGCTGACGGGCATAGACGCGCTGATGGAGGACAGCGGGGCCGATAACAACGGAACCAGCGTCCTGCTCGAGGCCGTGGTCGGGGGCCTCGGGGCCCTCCTCGTGCTGATCTTCGTGTTCGCCTCGTTCCTGGCCGTTGTGCCGTTGCTGATGGCGTTTGTCTCGATCATGACCGCCTTCGTGCCATTGCTCCTCCTGACCGAGGTGACGAAGGTGTCGCCGCTCGTCCAGTTCGTGATCGTGCTCATCGGCCTCGGCGTTGCGATCGACTACTCGTTGATCGTCGTCTCGCGTTGGCGCGAAGAGCGGAGCCATGGAGCCGTTGGCGAGGAGGCGATCCAGAAGGCGATGGAGACGGCAGGTCGCGCTGTCGTCTTCAGTGGGATCACTGTTGCGATCGGTCTACTCGCCCTGATCGCGTTGCCTTTGCCGTTCCTGCGCTCGATGGGTTACGGCGGGATGCTCATCCCCATCGTTTCGGTCGCCGTCGCGATCACTCTCCTGCCGGTTGTCCTCGCGAAGCTGGGCCCACGGCTGGATTGGCCGCACCGTCGCACCGACGACAAGGCCAGTCGGGCCTGGACGCGCTGGGCCGAGGGAATCGTGCGGCGCCGCTGGGTGGCGGCTGCGGCCGGCATCGGCGTGCTCGCAGTGCTGATGTTTGCCGCTACCGACCTTCGGCTCGGCATCCATGACGCGGACACCCTCGCCAAGTCGGGTGACGCGAGAGCCGGTCTGGTGGCGCTCGAGGACGCCGGGATCGGCGAAGGCGCCCTCATGCCGCACGAGATCCTGATTACAGGCGACACCGCTCCAGAGCGGGTCGCCGAGGAGGTGCGAGGTGTCGCCGGCGTCCACGGTGCCGTTGCACCCCACGCACCCGACTGGCACCGCGACGGCACCGCCCTCGTCGAAGTCGTTCCCACCGCAGACAGCGGCAGCGACGAAGGTAAGGCAACGCTCGCGTCGGTCCGTAAGGCCGCGCATGCCACCGGCCCCGACGTACGCGTCGCCGGCCAGCCCGCTGCAACGGACGACTTCATCGATGCGGTCTACGGCAGCTTCCCGCTCATGATCGCGCTGATCACGATCACGACCTTCCTGCTGCTGGCGCGCGCCTTCCGTTCGCTACTGCTCCCGGCGAAGGCGATCGTGCTCAACATCGCGAGCGTCGCTGCCGGGTGGGGCGCGCTCGTGCTGATCTGGCAGCAGGGCTACGGTTCCGAGGCGGTCTGGGGCATCGAGGCCACCGGCTCGATTCCATCCTGGCTGCCTCTGATCACGTTTGCCTTCCTTTTCGGCCTCTCGATGGACTACGAGGTCTTCATCCTCTCGCGGATGCGCGAGGAGTACGACCGCAGCGGCAGCACCGAGACGGCCGTGGTCCGTGGCATCGGACGAACCGGGCGCCTCGTGACAAGCGCCGCGCTGATCCTCTTCCTCGCCTTCACGGCGATGGCGTCCGGGCCCGGCGCCGAGCTGAAGATGTTCGCCACCGCGCTCGCGATCGGCATCCTGCTCGATGCAACGGTGATCCGAGCGCTGATCGTGCCTGCTGTGATCACGCTCATGGGCCGCTGGAACTGGTGGCTTCCCGCATGGCCGGCGCGCCTGCTTCGTGTGCAGCCCTCGCTCCCCCCGCGGACTTCCGGAAGCGAGGTCAAGGCGCACTAGCAGGCCGCCGCCTATGCCCAGAGAATCTTCCCGCAGCCGATTCTTGGCCCAATTCGGGCCGGGTATCCTCTAACCGTGGACGCGCGCCTGGATGAGGCCCGGCGGTACGTCCGCCGCAAGCGGATCTTCTACGCGGTCCTCGGCGTCTGGATCGCTCTCAGCGTGATGTGGTTCCTGATCGACCTGTCCGATGACAGCAGCTCGTGGTGGTTCTACTGGCCCATGCTCGGCACGGGCATCGCCGTGGCCATCACCGGGATCGTGCTCCTCGGGGTCGGGGGGTTGTTCGGCTCAGACTGGGAGCGTCGGGAGATCGACAAGTACCTCCGCCGCCACGGCGGACCCTGAGCTCACCCGGCCCGCCGCGGTCGGCGAGCGTCAGCACGCGTGTCGAGCCCCAGGAATGGTCGTTCGGCTCGATCAACCCGTACGTGAGTGCGACCTTCCCTCGAAGTCATCTCCAGTTCCCTTCGCCTGACTCGGTGCGTGCCCCCGACGTGTTGATCGCGCGGTGCGCCTATGCTGCTGACCGTCGACAGGAGATCGCCCAAGGTGCCGAGCCCCCCGCCTCCGCCCGAGCCCGTCGCGAGCGTCAAGCGCTCTCTCGCTGCGGTGAGCAGCGTCACGCTGGCGCCGACGCTGATCCGGATCAATTCACTCGCGAAGCTGGGCTGAGCGCCGGTTTCGCACGCTCGACGCATGCTTGCCGCTGCTCCCGAAGATCGATTCGACATGGTGGTCGTAGGCTCCGGGCCTGCGGGTGAGAAGGCGGCGGCGCAGGCGGCCTACTTCGGCAAGCGCGTTGCTGTAGTGGAGCGCTCGCCGTCACCGGGTGGGGCGGTCGTCCTGAACGGCGAGATCCCAAGCAAGACGCTGCGCGAGACAGCCCTGTACCTCACCGGCTTCCGTCGCCGTGAGGTGTACGGGTTGGGTCTCACGCTCGATCCGGATGCGACGGTAGCCCAGCTCAGGGCCCGCACGGCCCAGGTGATCGAGACCATGACCGACGCGGTGCTCCTGAATCTTGAGCGGCACGGCATCGAACTTGTCCGCGGAGAAGCGCGGCTTGGCTCGGACCGCGCTGTCCATGTGACCCTCGCTGCCGGCCTCGAGCGTGCTCTCCACGGGCAGGTCGTCTTGATCGCCACGGGATCGCGCCCGTTCCGGCCCCCGAGCATCCCGTTCGCAGACCCTGACGTCCACGACTCCGAGACGGTGCTCGACATCGACCGTCCCTTCACGAGCCTGGTCGTGGTGGGAGGAGGAGCAGTCGGGTGCGAGTACGCCTCGATCTTCAACGCGCTCGGCGTCGAGGTGACGCTCATCGACTCGGGAGAACGCGTCCTCTCGTTCTTCGACGCCGAGATCTCGGACGTGCTCGCCCGAACGTTCTCCGATCTGGGGATACGGCTCGTGCTCGGCAGCGGCAGAGCGGCGGTCGGGCGCGACGACGGCGGCCTGAGCTGCACGCTCGCGAGCGGCGAGGAGATCCGGACGGACAAGGTCCTGTTTGCGTCCGGACGGATCGGAAACATCGAGGGCCTCGCTCTCGAGGCCGCGGGGGTCGAGGTCGACGGTCGCAATCGCATCGTCGTGGACGAGCGGTTCAGGACGACGGCCGAGTCTATTTACGCCGCCGGCGACGTCATCGGACCGCCGGCCCTCGCTTCGGTGTCGATGGAGCAGGGGCGAGTCGCCGCCTGCTACGCCTTGGGGATCCCGTTCAAGCAGACGGTTGACCCGATGCCGCCCTTCGGGGTGTACTCGGTCCCCGAGGCTGCGATGGTTGGGCTTACCGAGGAGGAGGCCGCCGCACGGGGGATCGACCACGAGGCCGGGCGGGGATGGTTTGCCGGCAACACTCGCGCGAACATCGCCGGGGCGACGGACGGACTCGTGAAGCTCGTCTTCCGGCGCGAGGACCGGAAGCTCCTGGGCGTCCACGTCGTGGGCGACCACGCCGCCGAGCTCGTCCATCAGGGACAGGCCGTGCTCAACTACGGCGGGACGATCGAGTATTTCATCCACAGCACGTTCAACGTTCCGACCGAGAGTGAGGCGTACAAGTACGCGGCGTACGACGGGCTGCAGCGTCTGCGGGGCCAGTGACTCGCATTCACGAGAACGGCCCGCGCCGCGGCAGCCACGCATCTCCGGTTGCAGGATCGACGCTGCAGGAGAACGACGCATCCGCACGCGGTTGTGCGCCCCTCACCGCCTGACCGATTCGGCGCTCCTTTCCGCAGTCGAGCCGAGTCACAAGGACGACCTGAGGCCGCGGTCCAACTCGCCGCTACGACTTAAGCTCCGGTACGTGACCGGCGCGGCGCAACGCGAGGCCGCCCTCGTTCGCCAGGTCGAGGACCTGCGCGAACAGCGGCGCGCGATCAGCGACGTGCTCAGCGCCGTCGCACGGAGCGCTGGCATCCAGCCGGTGCTCGACGAGATGGTCGAGGCCTGCGAACGCCTCTGCCGGGCCGACTACGGCGCGCTCTACCTGCTCGAGCAGGGGCTCCTGCACGTGGCCGCGCACGACACGAAGGCCGAGGGCGCCGAGTACGACAGGCAGCATCCACACGAAGTCGACCGGACGACGGCAGCAGGACGCGCCGCCCTGGAGCGGAAGCCGATCCACATCCCCGACATCCGAGCCGACCTGGAGTACTCGTACGGCGGCCCGACGGAGTACTACCGCTCGCTGATCGGGGTCCCGATCATGGTCGAAGACGACCTCATCGGCGCCGTCGTACTCGTGCGCCGCGAGCCGGGGCCGTTCACCGACGAGCACATCGCGCTCGTCCAGACCTTCGCGGACCAGGCCGCCATTGCGATCAGAAGCGCGCGTCTGATCGATGCCGTCGAGCGGCAGCGCACGGAGCTCGCACGCTTCCTCCCGCCACAGGTTGCCGAGCTGATCTCCAGTACGGAGGGTGAGCAGCTTCTGGCGGGCCATCGCGCCTACATCTCCTGCCTGTTCTGCGACCTACGGGGCTTCACAGCCTTCGCCGAGACCGCAGCACCCGAGGAGCTCCTCGACGTCCTCCGCGAATACCACGGCGCACTCGGCCAGCTCATCCCAGCGCACGAAGGGACGTTGGAGCACTTCGCCGGCGACGGGCTGATGGTGTTCTTCAACGACCCGCTCCCGGTCGAGGACCATGAGCTGCAGGCGGTTCGCCTCGCCCTCGCGGCCCAAAAGCGGTTCGAGGAGCTCGCGCAAGCGTGGCGCAAGCGGGGCACGGAGCTCGGGCTCGGGATCGGGATCGAGGCCGGTTACGCAACACTCGGGCGCATCGGCTTCGAGGGCCGCTACGACTACGGCGCCCTCGGGCCGGTATCGAACCTCGCCTCGCGACTCAGCACCCAGGCAGCCGCCGGCCAGATCCTGATCGGCCAGCGCGTATTCGCTGCGGTGGAGGAGGCGGTCGAGACGATGCCGGCCGGCGACCTCGAGCTGAAAGGTTTCGGTCGCCCCGTCGCTGCCTACGAAGTGATTGCGCTGCGCTAAGCCGTCGCATCGACGTGTCGGCCGGGCAGCATGCGCATCCGACTGCGAAGCGTCGCGCAGAAAAGTCCGCGCGGAACCGTGGCAACAGCCTGTTGACAGCGGAAAACCTCTTGAAGAAGTCGACAAGCACGCGTTGTCGGCGAACAACAACTTGCGCTTGTCCACGCACGTGATCCCGACCTACCCTCATCGTTGGCAGGCGCTCCTCGCGTAAACCGGAAAGGATCTTCCCATGGCGGCAGTGCGCGCGCTCCCGTTCCCGCCGACCTCTGACGAAGGAGACGAGACGAATGACGAATCACCAAGTAGGAACACGCGAAGAGTGGCTTGCCGCACGTGCGCAATTACTCGTTCGCGAGAAGGAGCTCACACGACTCGGCGACGACATCGCCCAGCAACGTCGTGGGCTCCCATGGGTCCCGCTCGAGAAGGAGTATCGCTTCGACGCCGACGACGGCGAACGCACGCTGGCGGAGCTGTTCGATGGCCGCGCGCAGCTCATCGTCTACCACTTCATGTTCGGACCGAACTACACGGCGGGCTGTGCAACCTGCTCGTCGACGGCGGACAGCTTCAATAGCGTGCTCCCGCACCTCGAGGCCCGCGACATCACGATGATCTGCATCTCGCACGCGCCACTCGACAGGCTGCTTGCCTACCGCGGGCGGATGGGCTGGAGCTTCAACTGGGTCTCCAGCTACAAGAGCGATTTCAACTTCGACTTCGGTGTCTCCGTTGCCGAAGAGGCGGCGCACGAGGCCCCGCAGCTTCTCGAGGCCAACGAGGTCGCAGCGTTTCCACTGCTGAGCGACCCGGGCGTCCGCGAGAGCTTGCCGCCGATGGTTACCGAGAACGCTGCCGCAACCGGCACGGATGTCCTCGGCTACTTCAGAGAGGGGCACGGCGTCAGCACCTTCGCGCGCGACGGCGACAGCGTCTACCACTGCTACTCGAGCTACGCCCGCGGCACGGAGTTCCTGATGGGCTACTACGCGATCCTCGACCGAACGCCGCAAGGCCGCAACGAGGGCGACGGGCGGATGTGGCTGCGCCGCCACGACGAGTACGGCTCGTAATGACGGGGGACGTGCCCTCGGCTTCGGACTGGTCGGCGCTGGAAGCTGCGATCGCAGGCGAACTCGTCCGTCCCGACTCGCCCGACTTCGACTCGGCTCGAAAAGCGGGGATCGCCCGATTCCACAACATCCGGCCAGAGGCCGTCGTGCGGTGCCGCACACCGGACGACGTTGCGGAGACGATCAGGTTCGCGAACGCGATGCGCCTGCCGACGGCGATTCGCAGCGGCGGACACTGTTTCGCCGGGCGCTCCTCGTCCACCGGCGTCATCGTCGACGTTGCGCACATGAATGCAGTGTCGGTTTCGGGCGACGTCGCCGTGATCGGCGCAGGCGCACGGCTCGGTGACGTCTACGACTCGCTGACCCGGCACGACCTGACCATTGCCGCCGGGTCGTGTCCCTCGGTGGGGATCGCCGGCCTCGCACTGGGCGGCGGCCTCGGGATCCTCGGCCGAACGTACGGCCTCACCTCGGATCAGCTGCTCGGAGCCCAGGTCGTCCTGGCCGACGGTCGCGTTGTCGACTGCGACGACGACCAGGAGCCGGAGCTGTTCTGGGCGCTCCGTGGGGCGGGCGCTGGAAACTTCGGGGTCGTCACATCGTTCGTCTTTCGCACCCGAGCGGCGTCGTACGCGACGAACTTCCACCTCTCGTGGACGTTCCAGCAGGCGGCCGCCGTCGTCGACGCGTGGCAAACCTGGGCACCTCTGGCACCGGATGAGCTCTACGCCAGCCTGTTGGCAAGAGCCGAGCGCGACGTCGACCGACCGGCAACTCTCGACGTCTTCGGCTCGATGCTCGGTAGCGAGCAAGATGCAGAAGGGCTGCTCGAGGAGCTCACCGTCCGGGCCGGCGTGGACCCGGCGACGCACTTTCTGGAGCGCATGTCCCGTGAAGAGAGCGTGCGCTACTGGGCTGAGCTCGGCGCCGCCGAGCCGGCGGATCAGAAGCCGGCGCAGGATGACTACCCCCTGCTCAAGTCCGAGTTTTTCCGTCAGCCTCTGCCCCGCGAAGCCGTCACCGCATTGCTGAGCACGTTCGTGGCAGAACGGGTTGCAGGCCAGTCTCGCGAGTTGGACTTCACTCCCTGGGGCGGCGCCTACAACCGCATCAGCCCGGACGCCACAGCCTTCGTCCATCGTGGCGAGTCGTTCTCACTCAAACACAGCGCCGTCGTGGATTCCAACTCTTCGGACGCTGCAAAGGATGCGGCCGGAAGCTGGCTGGCGAAGTCTTGGGCGACGGTGCGGCCGTGGGGGACTGGGCGCGTGTTCCCGAACTTCCCGGACCCGGATCTCGAGGACTGGGGGAGTGCGTACTACGGTGCGAACTACGTACGTCTGCTGCGCGTCAAGCAGACATACGATCCAGGAAACACGTTCCGCTTCCATCAGTCGCTGCCGACCTAGTGCTGGGGTTTCACCCCTCGCGCGGCGACTGCGAACACTCGACGCGGGCCAGCCCGCTACTCGACTCGACTATGCCGTGTGACCCAGTTGGTGTCCCAGGTGGCGCCGTCGTCAACCGAGAACGACTGTTCCCAGGTGGCCGAGCCGTCTGTGATGTCCTTCCAGGTAAAGCGGACCCTCAGGGGCACGCCCTCGATTACGTCGTCGCACTCGAAGAGGCCGATGCCGTCTCGGAAGCGGCCGACCACGGGCGCGTCGAGCCGGCCGTTGCCGATCGTCGAAGCCCACCAGATCCGCCAGAGGCCGGTCTCGGGCTCGAACAGCCGGAGCGAGAATCCCTTGAACCCCGGTCGGCCCGGGAACTCCGGCGCGTCGTAGGTGTCGATGTTGCCGAGGCCGCCGAGGATCGGGCGCGCCTCGCTGTACGACTCGAACTCGATCCATCCGCTGTCGGTATCGAGGAGGTTGGCCCGCTTGCGGTTTGCCTGCTGCCAGCTTCCGAGGAAGAAGTCGAAGTCGTTCCGGCCATCCTTGGCCTTTTCGGTCGTGGTTGCCTGTGCCATGGGCTGCGGCTCCTTTGTGGGGTGAGAAACGACGCTACAGCCCTTTGCGGTCACTTTTTGTCCGCAGCGAGTGGTGCGTCTAGCGTCCTGGCCATGGCCATCGATACCGACGCAGTCCGCAACGACACGCCTGGCTGCCTGGACCGGATCCACTTCAACAACGCAGGAGCGTCGTTGATGCCTCGGCCGGTCGTCGAAACCGTGATTCGGCACCTCGAACTGGAGGAGCGGATCGGCGGCTACGAGGCGGCCGACGCCGAGCGCGAACGAATCGACGCCGTCTACCGCTCATGTGCCCGGCTCATCAATTGCGACCCCGAGGAGGTCGCGCTGCTCGAGAACGCGACCCGCGCGTGGGACGCTGTTTTCTACTCGATCCCCTTCGCGGCCGGCGACAGGATCGTCACGGGCCGGGCGGAGTACTGCAGCAACTACATGGCCTACCTGCAGGTAGCGCGCGAAACCGGCGCCGAGATCGTCGTGATCGGCGACGACGACCACGGCGAGATCGACCTCGACGAGCTTCGCGAGCGCGTCGACGAGCGCGTGAAGCTGATCTCGCTGACGCACGTGCCAACGAGCGGTGGACTCGTCAATCCGGCAGCGGGAGTGGGGAGGCTGGCCCGAGAAGTCGACGTTCCCTTCCTGCTCGACGCGACCCAGTCGGTCGGTCAGATGCCGATCGACGTCGCCGAGATCGGCTGCGACTTCCTCGCCACCACGGGACGGAAGTTCATTCGTGCGCCGCGCGGCACGGGTTTTCTCTATGTGAGTCGGAGCCGGATCTCGGAGCTCCATCCCGCCGTCGTCGAGGTCGGCGGGGCGGCCTGGACCGAGCTCGACGGCTACACGCTGAAGCGGGACGCAAGGCGCTTCGAGACCTGGGAGGCGAGCTACGCCCTTCAGCTCGGCCTCGGACGAGCGATCGATTACGCGCTCGAGCTGGGAATCGATTCGATCTGGGAGCGCGTGAGGACACTGGGCGACCGGTTGCGGCGAGAGCTGGCGGCACTCGACGGCATCTCTGTTCAGGATCTGGGCGTGACGAAGTGCGGGATCGTCACCTTCACGGCCGAGGGTCTCAGCGCCGAGCCCCTCGCCCGCGAGCTCGGCTTGCGGGCCATCAACGTCGACGTCTCGACGCCCGAGGACACACGGCTCGACTTCGAGGCGCGGAGCCTCGAGCCGATGATCCGCGCATCGGTTCACTACTTCAACACGGAGGACGAGATCGCCCGATTCTGCGCGGCGGTTCACGAGATCCGGGCCTATCATCGGCGCGTGTGAGCTCACGCGCGGCCGGCCTCCTCCTCGCCATCCTTGTTGCGACGACGATCGCGTCGCCGGCCCGGGCAATCCACCGGGGCTATGACGCTCCCTTCGGCTCGTACCGCTTCATGGTCTCCCTGCGGCTGGCCGAAACGCCAGATAGCCACCGCTGCGGCGGCACGCTCATCGAGCCCGACATCGTCCTGACCGCCGCGCACTGTGTAGCCCGAGTCCCGAACGGCGGGCTCGTCGCCGTTGTCGGCGCTGACACATCCGATTGGCCGAAAGCGCCGCGGGTCTCGACGTTGGGACACCGCTTCCCGGAGACCTTCACCATGCGTTTCGACAACCGTGACGACATCGCCGTCGTCCGGCTGGCCGCGCCTCAGGCCACGCCCGGGATTCGATTGGCTGCGGCGGAACCGCGAGTCGGGGCGCGCGTCCTGACCGCCGGGTGGGGCTGCACGAATGCCCCGCCTGTCTGCAAGGTGCAGGCGCAGAACCTCCAGGCCTCTGGCCAGACGGTGCTCCGTGATCGGTCGTGCGGCACGGACGTGTTCTGGACGAGACCCACTTACAACACACGCACGAACATCTGCACGAAGGGCATCAGATCCAGGTCGACGGTCAACCGTGGCGACTCCGGCGGGCCGCTGCTCGTCAGGGACCCGCGCGGCGGCTTCCGCCAGGTCGGCGTCACGGCACTTGGCTCGGACAGCACGACCAAGCTCTACGCGGGCTTCACCTCGATTCCGGTCGAGAGGAAATGGATGCGCTCCGCGATCCAGTCGTTGCGCACGGGCTGACGTAAGGACCACGCCGCTCGGGTCACCAACTCCTCCGAGACCGAAAGACGGAGGAAGAGCTACCAAGTGAGCTCGACAGGGCTCAGTCGCAACATCGTCATCCTCGCCTGTGCGATCAGCGCCGGAATCCACGCTGCGCTCGTGCCGGAGCACTTCGACGAGGGGGCCGGTCCCGGCCTCGGCTTCGTCGTCGCGACGGTGTTGCTCGCCGCTCTGGTCGTCACCCTGACGGTGCGGCCGACGACTGCGCTGGCGCCGGCCGGCGCCGCGGCCGTCTTCGCAGGCCTGCTTGTCAGCTACGTGCTGGCGACGACAACCGGGCTCCCTCTTCTGCACCCCGAGCCGGAGCCGGTCGAGGGCCTGGCCCTCGTCACCAAGGCCGTCGAGGCCGTCGGCCTACTGGCGGCTCTGCAGCTCGCTGGTGGCCGTGGCCCCGTCGTCGCCACCTTCCGACAACCGAAAGGAACCTGGACATGACCAAGACTCGAGCTTCGCGCCCAATCCCGCTTGCGCTGACGATGGTCGTCGCACTCTTCAGCGCCCTCGCCACGTTCGCCGTCGCCGGCGGCCACGACGCCGCGGCTCACGGGAACGACGCCACGTCCCACGGCCGGGTCGTCACCCCGAGAACCGTCGCCTTCCACGACGAGATGCGGCGCCTCTGGGAAGACCACGTCACCTGGACGCGCGTGGCGATCATCAGCCTCACGAGCGACGCGCCCGATACCGAGGCGAGTGTCGGGAGGCTCCTCAGGAACCAGACCGACATCGGCGATGCGATCAAGCCTTTCTACGGCGAAGCGGCCGGGCAGGAGCTGACCCGGCTTCTCCGCGAGCACATCCTGATCGCGGCCGACCTGATCGCAGCTGCCAAGGCAGGAGACGACGCCGGGGTTGCCGCGGCTCAGTCACGGTGGACGGCCAATGCGGACGAGATCGCCGGATTCCTCGCTGCTGCCAACCCGCGCTCGTGGAAGCTCGACGAAATGAAGGCGATGCTGCACGAGCATCTCCGCCTTACGACCAACGAGGCCGTCGCCCGCCTGCAGCATGACTGGGCAGCCGACGTAGGCGCCTACGACGAGATTCACGTCCAGGCGTTGGGCATGGCCGACATGCTCTCGAACGGCATCATCAGGCAGTTCCCGAGCCGGTTTCACTAAGGCGGCTCGTCGTTC
>Ga0081455_10004531_pt1 | contig 15521 bp, 10 predicted proteins | sample TabmetS3T2R1_FD_70207 | JGI IMG/M metagenome (GOLD analysis project Ga0081455, IMG submission 70207) | Tabebuia heterophylla rhizosphere microbial communities from the University of Puerto Rico - S3T2R1 | ecosystem: Host-associated > Plants > Roots > Rhizosphere ... | reverse complement strand
AGCAGGGAATCGCCGCCGCCGACGACGCTCCAGGCCTCGGACGGGGCGATCGCCTGGGCGATGCCGAGCGTGCCGAGGCTGAACGGCTTCGATTCGAACACGCCCATCGGGCCGTTCCATAAGATGGTGGCGGCCCCCGCGATTGTCGTCGCGAAAGACCCCAGCGTCTCCGGTCCGATGTCGAGTCCCATCAGATCGTCGTCGATCGCGTCGGCCGGGACGATCCGCGTGGGTGCGTCATCGGCGATCTCGGGCGCGGCCACGACGTCGGTGGGGATCTCCCACGACACGCCACGCTCGTGGGCGCGGGATTCCGCGGCGATCACCTCGTCGAACCGATCCGGCTCGACGAGGCTGCGCCCGACGCGACCGCCGTGGGCCGCGATCGCGGTGAACGCCATCGCTCCGCCGATCAACAGCGCGTCGACGCGATCGACGAGCGAGGCGATCACGCCGAGCTTGTCCGACACCTTCGCACCGCCGAGCACCGCGACGTAGGGCCGGTCGGGATCCACCCGTAGCCGCGACAGGACCTCGACCTCGCGCGACATCAGGCGGCCGGCCACCGCCGGGCGCCCGCTCGCGAGCATCAGCTCGGGCAGCGCCACGACGCTCGCGTGCGCTCGATGGGCCGCGCCGAACGCATCGTTCACGTACGCGTCGGCGAGCTCGGCGAGCCGTCCGGCGAACGCGAGCTCGTTCGTCTCCTCACCGGGATCGAAGCGGAGGTTCTCCAGCAGGACGACGGCATCGTCCGGGAGCGCCGCGGGCGCCGGATCGAGGAGCGTCGTGACGGGCTCTTCGAGGATGGCGGCGAGCCGTTCCCCCAACGGGGCCATCCGGAGGTCGTCGCGCACCGTCCCCTTCGGTCGTCCCAGGTGGGAGGCGACGACGAGTGTCGCGCCCCGCTCGCGGAGCTCACGCAGCGTCGGAGCGGTGGCGAGGATCCGCGCATCGTCGGCCACGGTCCCCTCGGAGAGCGGCACGTTGAGATCGGCGCGGACGAACACCCGCGCGCCGGTCACGTCACCGAGGTCGCCGAGCGAGCGCAGCGTCACAGGCTGGAGGCGACGAGCTCGGTCAGATCCACGAGGCGGTTCGAGTAGCCCATCTCGTTGTCGTACCAGCCCACCGCCTTGACCACGTTGCCCATGGTCATGGTGGCCGACGCGTCGAACGTGCAGGACGCCTGCGTGCCGACGATGTCGGCCGAAACGATCGGATCCTCGGTGTACACGAGCTTGCCGGCGAGCGGGCCCGACTCCGACGCGGCCTTGAACGCCGCCTTCACGTCGTCGACGGTCACCTCATGTCCCACCGTGGCGACGAGATCGGTGACCGACCCGTCCGGGACCGGTACGCGCATCGACATCCCGTCGAGCTTGCCCTGGAGATGCGGGAGCACGAGCCCGGTCGCCTTCGCGGCGCCGGTCGAGGTAGGGATGATGTTGATGGCCGCAGCGCGGGCCCGGCGCAGGTCCTTGTGGGGCAGGTCCAGGATCGCCTGATCGTTCGTGTACGCGTGCACCGTGGTCATGAACCCCTGCTGGATCCCGAAGGCGTCGTCGAGCACCTTCGCCATCGGGGCCACGCAGTTCGTGGTGCATGAGGCGTTGGAGATCACGTGGTGGTTGGCGGGATCGTAGGCGTCGTCGTTCACACCCAGCACCACCGTGACGTCCTCGCCCTTGGCCGGCGCGCTGATGATGACCTTCTGCGCGCCGGCCTCGAGGTGGGCGGCGGCCCGCTCGCGATCGGTGAAGATCCCGGTGCTCTCGATCACGATCTCGGCCCCGAGCTCCTTCCAGGGGAGGTCGGCAGGGTTCCGTTCGGCGAGGAACCGCAGCTCGTCACCGTCGATCACGAGCCCCGATCCGCCGGCGGACACCTCGCCCGGGTAGCGGCCATGGACCGAGTCGTACTTCAGCAGGTGGGCCATGGTGGGCGCGTCGCCGAGGTCGTTCACGCCGACGATATCGAAGTCCAGCCCCCGCTGTTGCACGACCCGGAAGAAGTTGCGGCCGATCCGGCCGAACCCGTTGATGCCGATCTTCACGCTCATGTCTCGCGACTCCTCACGATGGGTGCGTTCCAACCATCCTAGCCAGCCCACTCAGGAGCGGGACAGGTCGCGGTGGTTCACGATGACCGGAAGCCCCCGCTCGCGGAGCGAGCCGGCGAGCTCCTCGGCGACCACCACCGAACGATGCCGTCCCCCCGTGCAGCCGATCGCGATCGTGAGGTAGGACTTGCCCTCGGCCACGTACCCCGGAACCACGACATCGAGGAGCGATTCGAGCCGTTCCATGAACGCCTCGTACTGATCCTGTTCGTGCACGTAGGCGCGGACGCGGTCGTCGGTCCCGGGGAGCGGGCGCAGCTCGTCCACCCAGTGCGGGTTCGGCAGGAACCGCACGTCGAGCACGAGGTCGGCGTCGCGCGGGGTCCCGAACTTGAACCCGAACGACTGCACGCTGACCTGGAGCCCGGCCTCGGGCGGCGCGTCGGCGAACGCCTCGCGGATCCGGTCGCGCAGGTCGTGCGGGGTCAGCCCGGTGGTGTCGATGATGAGGTCGGCCTCGCCGCGCAGGCTCTCCATCATCAGGCGCTCCTTGCGGATGCCCTCGACGACGCGATCCGCAGGCGCGAGCGGATGGCGGCGGCGGGTCGCCTCGTACCGGTTCACGAGATCGTCGTCGGCGGCTTCCAGGAACACGATCCGATACCCGATGTCCTGGCGCTGCAGCTCCTCGAGCGCCTTGGAGAGCTCACCGAAGAACACGCCGCCACGGGCGTCGACCACGATCGCCACCCTGGTCGGGCCCCCAGGTCGGGAGACGAGCTCGGCCATCGTGCCGAGCAGCGCGGGCGGCAGGTTGTCCACCACGAAGAAGCCGAGATCCTCGAGCGAGTGCGCGGCCTCGGATCGCCCCGCACCCGACAGGCCCGTGATGAGCGTGAACGCCGGGACCCCGCCACCCGCCTCGGGCTCGTCGTCGGAGGGAAGGTGCGCGACCTCGGCGCGACCCATCAGGCGCTCTCCCGTCGCTCGGGGAGGCTCACGGACGCGGCGCCGAGGTCGCGATCGGCCGGTTCCACCACATGGAGCGCCTCGTGGATCGCGCCAGCGAGCTCGGGGCCGATCCGAGGCGTCGCGGCGATCTCGTCCTGCGATGCCTTGCGGAGTCGCGACAGCGAGCCGAACCGTTTCAGGAGCGCCTGCTTGCGCGCGGGACCCACGCCGAGCACGTCGTCCAACGGCGAGGAGAGCGCGCGCTTCTCGCGCGTGCTCCGGTGATACGTGATCGCGAACCGGTGGGCTTCGTCGCGCAGGTGCTGCAGCACGAACAGCGCCTCGGACCCGCGCGGGATACGCAGCGGCTCCGGATGATCGGGGAAGTAGACCTCCTCGAGGCGCTTGGCCAGGCCCACGTGCGGGATCTGCAGCCCGAGGTCGGCGAGCACCTTCGAGGCCACACCGAGCTGTCCCCGTCCCCCGTCGACCACCACCAAGGCCGGCGGGTACGAGAAACGACGGCCAGGGGTGGGGCCGCGTTCCTGCTCGGCGAGCAGCCGCGTGAAGCGGCGGCGGAGCATCTCGTCCATGGAGGCGAAATCGTCCTGTCCGGGCACGCTCTTGATACGGAACCGTCGGTAGTCCGAACGCTTCGGCAAGCCGTCCTCGAACACGACCATCGACCCGACGATGTCGGTCGGGCCGAGGTTCGAGATGTCGTAGCACTCGATCCGAAGCGGCGCCTGCTCGAGCCCGAGTCGGTCGGACAGGTCGCTGAGGGCGCGCGAGCGCGCTCCGAAGTCCGACGCCCGGCGCAGCTTGTGTCGGTGGAAGGCCTCGTCCGCGTTCCGGGTCACGACCTCGAGCAGCTTCCGCTTGGCGCCGCGCTCTGGGACGGCGATCCGCACCTTGGTCCCCCGCCGCTGGCCGAGCCACGCCTCGAGGATCGAGGCGTCGGCGGGGACCTCGGGCACGAGCACGCGGGGTGGTACGTCGTCACGCTCCATGTAGAGCTGGCGCACCATGGACGCCACGAGCTCGGGCCTGGTGAGCTCCTCCACACGGTCGACCACCCATCCTTTGCGACCCAGCACGCGGCCGCCACGAACGACGAACAGCTGGAACGCCGCCTCGAGGTCGTCCTCGGCCATCCCGAGGATGTCGAGGTCCTGCGGCTGCGTGAGCACCATCTCCTGCGACTCCAGGGCGCGGCGGGCCGCGCCGAGTTGGTCGCGGAACCTGGCCGCCTGCTCGTACTCCTGCCGCTCGGCCGCCCGTTCCATCTCGTGCTGGAGTCGGCGGAGCACGGGCTTCGCGTTGCCCCCCAGGAACTCCGACATCGCCTCGACGTCGGCCCGGTAGGAGTCCTCGGTCACGCCCGTGGTCGATGGCACGCACGGCCCGGAGCACCGGCCGATGTCGTAGTAGAGGCACGGCCGGCCGGCCCGCGCCCGCTGGTCGAAGAAGGCGTTCGAGCACGTCCGGACCGGGAAGACGCGGGTCAGGGCGTCGAGGGTGTCGCGGATCGCCCATGCGTGCCCGTACGGCCCGAAGTAGCGGACGTTCTTGCGCTTCCGACCACGCAGGACCTGCGCTCGCGGCCATGTCTCCCCCACCGTGATCGCGAGGTACGGGTAGGACTTGTCGTCGCGGTATCGGATGTTGAACCGCGGCCGGTGCTGCTGGATCAGGTTGTACTCCAGCATCAGGGCGTCGACCTCGCCCGATGCCAGCATCCACTCGACGCTCGCCGCGGCATCGACCATCGCCTCCGTGCGCGGATGCAGCGGCCGGCTCCAGTAGTTGGCGAGGCGCTTGCGGAGCGAGGTCGCCTTCCCCACGTAGATCACGCGTCCGTCGGCGTCGCGGAACAGATAGGCGCCAGGCTGATCGGGGATGCTGGAAGCCTGGGGGCGCGGCGCGGTCACATGCCCAATCCTAGCCCCGGCCCCGGACAGCACCGGGAACGGATGGCGAACGGAGCTACTTCGTCTTCACGACGGCGAGCGTCCCGAACATCGTGGCTGGGTGCGCGTCGCACTGGAAGTAGTAGTCGCCGGCATCCAGCGGCCCGAGGTTCAATGGCTGCCCCTCCACGGGGCCAGCTTCGGGGAGACCCGTTTGACCGAGGGAATCCTCGCCTTGCGCGACGAACACATCGAGGTTGTGCGCTGTTGCCGTCGGGTTGCTGTACTTGATCGTGAACTTGTCCCCAACGGGCGCAACGAGGCAATTGACATCGAACGTGTTGCCCTCTTGGGTCGAGATATCCAACTGCTCTTTGCCATCATCTCCACACCCCTCCGCGGAAGGCGCTGTGACCTCCGTCGTGGGGCTCGGGGCAGCGACCTGGAGGTTCTGCACGTCGGCTTGCACGCCGAGGCGCAGGTCCTCTCCGTCGGTGTCGTACCAGGTCACGAACACGCTCGAACCATCGGCGGTGACCGCGACCGCCGGGTAGGCGCCGCCCTGGGTATCGCCGGTGGAGATCGGGCTGAACGTCACGCCGTCCTGGGACGACGCCAGCAGGATCGACCCATCATCGGACCACGTCACGTAGCGGACGCCTTCGTCGTCGACCGCGACCCCGGTGGTGGGCTCGAAGTTCCCGACGCCGTCGAGGTCGCCGGGCGTCGAGTCCGCGACCTTCTTCACGTCCCAGCCGGTATCGCCCTGGGTCGCGAGCCACACGGCGCCGTCCTCGTCGTAGTAGCTGAGGTACCCGGTGCCGTCCTTGTCGACCGTCATGCCGATGCCACCGGCCGCGCCGTCGGCGACCTTGACCGAGCTCCAGGCGTCGCCGGCCTTCGTGACGACCATCAACGCCTTGGCGGCCGGGTCGATGTAGGCGACCGTCGGACCGTGCGAGGTCACGCCGATCTCGGTCCGACGAGGAGGCGGGCACGAGTCGCAGGAGCCCGCCGTCGCGACGGTGTCGGTCTCCCACTTCTCCCCGGCCTTGGTGACGACCCGGACCTCATCGCTCGTCGTGCTCACGGTGTACGCGATCCACGGGTTGCCGTCGCCGTCGATGCTCACCGCGGGTCGCCCGATCGGGCCGGCCTTCCTGAGCGAGAAGCCGTAGTCATAGACCTGCTCGGCCTCGAATGAGTTCTCGCCGGACGCGTACCAGACACCGTCGGGGCCGGTCCACACCACGTGCTTGGTGCCACCGGCGACCGCGACGTCGGTGCCGTTGGTGTTGTCGGCGGTGGCGCCGACCAACGCGGTGACCGTCGCCGGTCCGTAGGGAACGGTGACCCCGCTGGGGCTGTCGCGGACCTGGGCGGCCGCGCCCCGGGTGAAGATGCCATCGCTCGTCACGCTGCCCAGTCCGACGGCCCCCCCGAACTTCCCGGCCTTGGCGGGTTGGTCGCCGGTCGCAGCAGTGCCTTGCGTCTGGATGTACGGCGCCCCGATCGGGCGCTGGATCGGCAACTCCCCCTCCTCCAATTCCGCGTGCACGATCCAGTAGGAATAGAAGGGCGTGCCTTGATCGTCGACGGTGACGGCGTTGCCGAGGCCGACGTTGTCGATGAAATCGGCGACCGCCGGGACGAAGCGGGTCCCTTGTCCCGGAACGACTTCTCCCTCTGGGATGTTGCTACAAGCGGCCAGGGTCACAGCCGCGGCACATGCCAGGGTCACCAGTCGCGTGGACACGTCGGCGGGCATCCTAGCAAGCCTGGCTGGGCGCGCTGGGCATCCGGTTGCCTGGATCGCTCACGCTTGCGGGAGCAGCTCGGCCCGTTCGTCGAACGGCAGCGGAGGCCGTTCGAGCACCTCGGCGAGGAACCTTCCCGTGTGCGAGGCGGCCACGCTCGCGACGTCCTCGGGCGTGCCGGCCGCCACGACCGTGCCGCCCTGGTCGCCACCTTCGGGGCCGAGATCGATGATCCAGTCGGCGGTCTTGACCACGTCGAGGTTGTGCTCGATCACGAGCACGGTGTTGCCGGTGGACACGAGCCGCTGCAGGACGGACAGGAGCTTGCGCACGTCCTCGAAGTGCAACCCGGTGGTGGGCTCGTCGAGCACATACAGGGTGTTGCCGGTGGCGCGCTTGTGGAGCTCCGAGGACAGCTTGATGCGCTGCGCCTCACCGCCCGACAGCGTGGGCGCGGGCTGCCCGAGCTTCACGTAGCCGAGGCCGACGTCGGACAGGGTCTGCATGTGCCGCTTGATCGGCGGGATGTGCTGGAAGAACTCGAGCGCCTCCTCGACGCTCATCTCGAGCACGTCGGAGATCGACCGGCCCTTGTACTTGACCTCGAGCGTCTCCCGGTTGTACCGACGCCCCTTGCACACCTCACACGTCACGTACACATCGGGCAGGAAGTGCATCTCGATCTTGATCTGTCCGTCGCCGGCGCAGTTCTCGCACCGCCCGCCGCGCACGTTGAAGCTGAACCGTCCCGGTTGGTACCCGCGCAGCCGGGCCTCCGGCACCTGGGCGAAGAGCCGGCGGATGTGGTCGAACACCCCGGTGTAGGTCGCCGGGTTGGATCGGGGCGTGCGGCCGATCGGGGATTGATCGATGTCGATGACCTTGTCGACCTGCTCCCAGCCCAGCAGCTTCCGGTGGCGGCCGGGCTGCAACCGTGAGCGGTAGACCCGTTGCATCAGGGCCCGGAGCAGCACGTCCTGGACCAGCGTGGACTTCCCACTGCCCGAGACGCCCGTGACACACACGAACAGCCCGAGGGGCACGTCGACCGTGATGTCCTGCAGGTTGTGCTGACGGACCCCTTGCAGCCGCAGGCGCTTGCCGGTCGGCGTGCGCCGGACGTCGGGCGTGGGGATCTGCCGGCGCCCCGACAGGAACGCCCCCGTGAGCGAGTCGTCGCACTCGAGCAGTCCCTTCAGGTCGCCCGAGTAGACGATCTCGCCCCCCCGCTCTCCGGCGAACGGGCCGATGTCGACGATGTGGTCGGCCTCGAGGATCGTGGCCTCGTCATGCTCGACCACGATCAGCGTGTTCCCGAGGTCACGGAGCCGGATCAGCGTGTCGATCAGGCGCTTGTTGTCGCGCTGGTGCAGGCCGATCGAGGGTTCATCGAGGATGTAGAGCACGCCGACGAGGCCGCTGCCGATCTGGGTCGCGAGCCGGATGCGCTGCGCCTCGCCGCCCGCCAGCGTGCCCGACGGCCGTGAGAGCGACAGGTAGTCGAGGCCCACGTCGACGAGGAACCGGAGCCGCTCACGGATCTCCTTCAGCAGACGCTCCGCGATCATGAACTCCCGCTCGGACAGGTCGACCGTGTCGACGAACGCGAGCGTGTCGCGGATCGGCAGGTCGGTGAGCTGCGAGATGTTCAGGCCCGCGACCGTGACCGCCAGGGACTCCGGTCGCAGCCGGGCTCCCTTGCATGCGCGGCACGGCACCTCGCGCATGAACTGTTCGAGCTTGTCGCGTTGTGCCTCCGAGTCCGTCTCGATGTGCCGCCGCTCGATGTTGGGGACCACACCCTCATAGGTGGTGTGGTAGGCGCGCTGGCGCCCGTACCGGTTCTTGTAGCGCACGTAGATCTGCTCGTCCGATCCGTACATCAACACGTCGCGCTGGGCCTTGGGGAGCTTGCGGTACGGCGCGTCCAGGTCGATGCCGAACGTGTCGCCCACGGCGTCGAGGACGCGGCTCCAGTACTCGAGCGTGGCGCTCGCCCACGGCGCGAGGGCCCCTTCGTGCACCGAGAGGTCGGGGTCGGGGACGACGAGCTCCGGGTCGACCTCGAGTCGCGTGCCGAGGCCGTCGCACGTGGGGCAGGCGCCGTACGGCGAGTTGAACGAGAAGTTGCGCGGCGCGAGCTCGTCGAACGAGATGCCGTCGAACGTGCACGCGAGCTTCTCCGAGAAGGTCTGGACCTCCTCGCCGTCGTGCGTCTGCACCGCGATGGCCGCGATGCCCTCCGCGAGCTCCAGCGCGGTCTCGATCGAATCCGCCACGCGCCGGCGGATGTCGGGCTTGGCCACGAGGCGGTCGATCACCACCTCGATCGTGTGCTTGTAGGTCTTGGGCAGGCGGATCGGCTCGGACAGGTCGCGGACCTCGCCGTCGATCCGCGCTCGGGGGTACCCCTGGCGGGCGAGGTCCGCCAGGAGCTTGCCGTATTCCCCTTTGCGTCCGCGCACGATCGGAGCGAGCACTTGGAACCGTGTGCCCTCTGGGAGCTCCATGACCTGGTCGACGATCTGGTCGGGCGTCTGCCGCCCGATCGGCCGGCCGCAGTTCGGGCAGTGCGGATGGCCGACCCGAGCGAACAGCACGCGGAGGTAGTCGTAGACCTCGGTGATGGTGCCGACGGTCGAGCGCGGGTTCCGCGACGTGGACTTCTGGTCGATCGAGATGGCCGGCGACAATCCCTCGATGAAGTCGACGTCGGGCTTCTCCATCTGCCCGAGGAACTGGCGAGCGTACGCCGACAGGGACTCGACGTATCGGCGCTGCCCCTCCGCGTAGATCGTGTCGAACGCGAGCGACGATTTGCCGGAGCCGGATAGTCCCGTGAACACGATCAACCGGTCACGCGGCAGGTCGAGCGTGACGTTCTTGAGGTTGTGCTCGCGGGCTCCGTGGATGACGAGGCGCTCGGTGCCCATACGTCGCATCAGTCTACGGGCGGCCACCGACAGCCCCGCCGGTGCGTATCCTCCACCTGTGGAACGGGACCTCCGGGGTACACCGACCTGGAACGAGGTCGAGCGGTTCCATCGCGAGGTGATGGAACCGGGGTTCGGCCGCATCACCGAGCTCTCGGGGCCGCGCGTCTCCCCCGACGGACGCCTGGTCGCATGCACGGGCAAGCGCTGGGACGGGCTGGAGGGCCGCGCCCATGCGCGGATCTGCCTCGTGAACGCGACCGGCGGTGAGCTCCGCCAGGTCACCGACGGCCCGAACGACGACGCCGGACCCCGCTGGTCCCCGGACGGTGCGCGGCTGACGTTCGTATCGGATCGCGCAGCGCCCGGCCGGTTCCAGCTCTTCGTGCTGGATGCGAACGTGATCGGCGAGGCCCGGCCGCTGGTCGAGGTTCCGGGCGTGGTCGAACATCACGAATGGGCGCCGGACGGGTCTCGTGTCTTGCTCGTCGTCGCGGGAGCGAGGGCCGAGCAGGCCGATGCGTTGGGCTCGGGGACGCTCGCCGGGGAGGAAGCCGGTGCGTCCTGGTTGCCCGAGGTCGAGTCGTCCGACGACCCCGAGGAGGCGCGACGCCTGTGGATCGCGGACCCGGCGACGGGCGAGGCGCGCATCATCGGCCGCGACGACCTGAACGTCTGGGAGGCGTCGTGGTGCGGGACGAGCTCGATCGCCGCCGTGGCCGGGGCCGGCGTGGACGAGGGGGCGTGGTACCGCTCGCCGCTCGTCCTGATCGACGCCGACTCTGGCGCGGACCGCGAGCTGCTGTCGAGCGACGTCCAGCTCGGATGGGCGATGGGCGCTGCCGACGGCTCGTGCGTCGCGGTCATCGAGGCCCTGTGCAGCGACCGCTACGTCGTGGCAGGCGACCTGATCCTGGTCGACACCGCCGCCGGTGAGCACCGCCACGTCGACACGGGCGGCGTGGACGTGTCGTGGGCCGCGTGGAGGGACCCGAGGCGCCTCCTGGCGATGGGGTTGGACGGCATGGACGCCGTGGCTCTGGAGGTCGATGTCGGCGCGGGCGCTGCGAAGGAGATCTGGCACTCGTCGGACGCCTGCGGTGACTGGTATCCGGCCGCGGACCCCCTCGGTGACGACGCGTTCGTCGCCGTTCTCCACGCAACGGACCGGCCACCCGCGCTCGTCTCGGTGGCGTCGGGCGACGAACGGGTGCTGGCGACCACGGCACACACCGGCCACGATCGGATCCGACGCTCGATCGGCCGGCGCGAGCGGCTGTCGTGGACCGCCGACGACGGCCTCACGATCGAGGGCATCGTGATCCGTCCATCGGGCGCCGGCCCGTTCCCGTTGATCTTGCACGTCCACGGGGGACCGATCTCGGCGTTCACGATGGGATGGCCGAGCCTGAGCACGGCGCTGCTCGTGGATCGTGGATTCGCCGTCTTGCAGCCGAACCCGCGAGGATCGGGCGGGCGAGGCCGCGGCTTCGCGGCCCACGTCGTCGGCGATATGGGCGGTGGGGACGCGAGGGACGTCCTGGCCGGCGTCGACGCGCTCGTCACGGCCGGGGTCGCGGACCCCGCGCGGATCGGGGTGTTCGGCGGCAGCTACGGGGGCTTCATGGCGGCGTGGCTGCCCACCCAGGACGATCGGTTCGCGGCCTCGGTGTCCGCCTCACCGGTCACCGACTGGTACTCGGAACGGTTCGATAGCACGCTCGGATCGTGGGCCGGCGACTTCCTGGGCGGCGAGCCTCATGAGGCTCCCGAGGCCTACGCGGGCCGAAGCCCCGTCATGGCGGCGTCGGCGTCCACGACCCCGACGCTGCTGACCGCCGGCGTCCACGATCGGGCCACGCCGGTCGGGCAGGCCGTCGAGTACTACCGAGCTCTCCGGGCCAACGGTGTGCCCGCCGAGGTCGTCGTGTATCCGGAGGAGGGGCACGGCGTGCGGACGATGCCGGCGATCATCGACGCCGTCACACGGCTCGTCGAGTGGTTCGAGCGGTTCATGCCGCCGGACCCGGCCGCTCGATAGTCTTCGAGCATGCCGACCCGCGAGGAACTCGAAGCCACCCCCACGAAACGACTGCACACCCTGGCGCTCGCCGTGGCGAAGCACCGGCTCGACGTGGGGTTCGTCTGGGATCTGGTGAAGGCGCTCCCCGTCGCCGAGGAAGTCGTGGGCGACGACGACCGGAGCAAGATCGACATCGTGCGCCCCACCGCCATGCTCAACGACCTGCTATACGACTCGGGCGAGGGCGACCTGGGCGAGGTGCTCCGGCCGATGTACATCGACTACCTCCTCAAGCACCCCGACGCCGCCGAGCGTGCGGCCAGGATCGAAACGGAGTTCGACGACGGTGCCGAGGCGGGCGATGGCGACGACCCGACCGGCGGCTGAGCGCGACCTGCGCTCGTACCGGGACGAGTTCCCGGTGCTCGAGCACAAGACCTATCTGATCAGCGCGTCGCTCGGTCCGGTCTCCCGCCGATCGAAGGAGTACCTGTCCGCCTACATCGACGCGTGGGCGACCAAGGGTGCCCCGGACCACGTGTGGGTGGAGGACATCTTCCCCCGCATGGCGTCGCTGAAGCGCTCGTTCTCGGCGCTCGCGCGGTGCGATGAGGACGAGGTCGCCATCACGACGAACATCTCGATCGCCCTCGCGACGATCGCATCGGCGATCGATCTGGCCGGCCCGCGCCGGAGGGTGATCCTGTCGGAGCTGGACTTCCCCACCGACGGCCACGTCTGGCTCGCCTGGGCCGCCAAGACCGGGGCGGAGATCGTGTGGCTGCCCTCCCCCGACGGCCTGACGATCCCGCTCGAGGCGTACGACGAGGCGATCGACGGGCGCACCGCGTTGGTGATGGTGAACCGCGTCCTGTACCGCTCGAGCGCGCTGGTCGACGCGAAGGCTGTATGCGCGATCGCCCGCGACCGCGGCGCGCTGTCGTTCGTCGACGACTACCACGGTCTGGGGATCGTGCCGCTGGACCTGCACGACCTCGGCTGCGACCTGTACACGGCCGGCACGCTGAAGTGGATGTGCGGCGGGCCGGGCATGGTGTTCCTGTACGCGCGGCGTGCGCTGCTCCCCTCGCTCGAACCGGCGATCACGGGATGGTTCGCGACCCGAGAGCCGTTCTCGTTCGACCTGCAGCACCTCGAGTACCACCCCACAGCGCGCCGGCTGGAGCACGGGACGCCGCCGGCGCCGGTGTTCTTCCTGGCGCAGGGCGGGATCGACATCATCTCGGAGGTCGGGGTGGAGCGGATCCGCGCCCGCCAGGGCGAGCTGACCGAGCACGTCATGGTCCGCGCCGACGAGGCCGGGCTGGCCGTGCGCACGCCCCGGGATCGTGACGGCCGCGGCGGGGTCGTGAACATCCAGGTCGGCGACGATGCCGAAGCGATCTGTCACGCGCTGCTGGCGCGCGACGTGTGCACGGATTTCCGCGGCGATGGGCTGCGGATCAGCCCGCACTTCTTCAACACCGAGGCCGACGTCGATCGCTGCTTCGAGGAGCTGGCGAAGGTCCTCAGCCAACGGTGACGTCCACGACCTGCGGCGTGGTGTTGGAGAACCCGCCGGCGTTCCACGGAGGGTCGTCGGGCTGCGTCGCCCCGGTCTCGTCGGTCGCCCGCGCGCGGAGCCGGTGACGCCCCGCAGGCGCATCCCAGTCGAAGGTCCATCCCACCCAGGCGTATGGGGCCGGCGCGGGTTCGAGGGCGGCGTCCGACCAGGTGGCGCCGTCGTCGCTGCTGACCTCCACGCGGGCGATCGGACCATACCCAGACCACGCCCGCCCTCGGAGCCGGATCGCCCCGGCGTCGGCGAACCGTTCCCGGGTGAGGAAGTCGGGATCGCCCGGCGGGACCATCAGCGCCCGCGGCTGGATCCTGGTCACGGCGGTGCCGGGATCGTCGTCGTCGTCCCGTAGCCGGTACGCCTCCTGCTGGAACCCGTCGAACGGACTCGACACCAGCTCGATCCGGCGCAGCCATTTCACGCTCGCCATGCCGTACCATCCCGGCACGAGCAACCGCAGGGGGAACCCGTGTTGCGGGGGCAGCGGTTGGCCGTTCATCGCCCAGGCCAGCAGCACGTCGTCGCGCATCGCCTCGTCCAGCGGCAGGCTTCGCTCGTAGTCCTGCTCCACGTCGCCCTGCGTGCCGTGGTCGGCGCCGGCGAACACCACCTCGACCGCATCGGGCCCGACGCCGGCCCGTTCGAGGAACGGACGGAGCGGTGTCCCTGTCCACGCGGCGGTCCCCACCGCCTCATCGAGCCACGGCTGGCTGATCGGACGCGGTTCCAGCAGCGCGCGGCCGTTGCCCGCGCATTCCATCGTGACGGGCACGGTGACCGCGGGCGAGGCCACGATCTCGTCCAGCAGGATGGGCCTCGGGTCCCCGACCCGTCCGCCCAGCTCGACCGACCAATCAGCGGACTCGGTCTCGGGGATGTCGAAATGGATCAGGAGGTAGTGCAGGCCGACCGGCGTGAGGTCGTAGCGGAGGGCCTCCAATGGCATCCCGTGGTTCCGAGCGGCGAGCCGGAGCTCGTCGATCGAGATGCCCTCGGAGACCGGTCCGACGTCCGTGTGCGACAACGCCCCTCCTCGATCGTCCCGCAGCCGGGTGTATCACCCGCCCCTCTCCGGCCGCAACTCGGCCACTAGTCTAGGATGGACTACCATCGGTCGGTGGGACAGGTGCGTGCCTCGTCGACGCCGATACGCTGAGGTCGTGGACCGGCAGACGTTCGCGTTCGACTTCGACCCTCGCTATCGCCGCGTCCTGTCGCTGATGGGCGTCACGCCCTCACGAGCATGGGTCGAGGTGGGCGACGCATCGTTCGAGGTGCGGTTCGGACCCTGGCGTCTGCGAACCGCGACCGAGAACCTCGCCTGCACGAAGATCACGGGCCCCTACCGCGCGTTCCGCGGGATCGGACCGCACATCTCGCTGGCGGATCGCGGCCTATCCTTCGGAAGCACGACCGCACGCGGGGTCTGCGTGCTGTTCCACGACCCGGTGCCAGGCCCGGAGACCCTCGGGCTCGTGAAGCACCCCGGCCTGACCGTCACCGTGGAGGACCCCGACGGGCTGGTCGACGCGATCGAGGACGTACGACCGGCCTGAGCGCGGTCCCATCGGTCGCGCTCAACGTTCGAGCACCACCTCCCCGGCCTTGATCACGACCCGGATGTCGTCGAACGCATCGAGGTCGCCGAGCGGGCTGTCGCCGAGGACGATCAGGTCGGCCGGGGCTCCGAGCTCGATCGGCGCACGCGCGAGCGCGTGGACGACCTCCTCGGTCGCGAGCCCCGCCTCACGGAGCAGTCGTAGCTCCCGAGTGTGGATCCCCGAGGGGATCGCGCCGTTGCCGAGATCGGTCCCGTAGCCGATCGACCCACCCGCACGATGGAAGCGGGCGAGGTTCTCGAGCGCGATGCCGAGCGACGGCGTCGCGGTGCCGAACCCGTGGATGTCGAGCGTCGAGATCCACCGCATCCGGTCCGCTGCCGCGGCGATCGTCTCGTCCGACAGGCGTGCGGACCACGGCGCGTGCGCGAGCTCGTCCACTCCCGCGCCCAGGGCGCGCTCGACCTGGCCGCTCCCCTGCGCGTGCGCCGTCACCTGGAGCTCGAGCTCGTGGGCGGCGTCGCAGATCGCGGTCAGGACCCTGTCGGACACTCCCGGGCCCGCGTCGGCGTTCAACGAGACCTTGATCGCGGTGGCTCCCCGGCCCGCGAGATCCTGCACCGCGGCGGCCGCGCCCTCACCGTCGGCCACCTCGAGCCCGGTGCCAGGCGGGGCCCACCCGTCGTTCGTCGGATAGCCGCCGGGCGCCGTCAGCATCGGTCCGGCCGCACGGATCAGGGGCCCGTC
>Ga0081455_10004530_pt1 | contig 15522 bp, 8 predicted proteins | sample TabmetS3T2R1_FD_70207 | JGI IMG/M metagenome (GOLD analysis project Ga0081455, IMG submission 70207) | Tabebuia heterophylla rhizosphere microbial communities from the University of Puerto Rico - S3T2R1 | ecosystem: Host-associated > Plants > Roots > Rhizosphere ... | reverse complement strand
GCCAGCGAACATGTGCACAACCCGCGACGGCTCCTTGAATGGCAGCCCGCGCAAAAAAAGATCGTTGATCAAGCTGAAGATCGCGGTGTTCAGCCCGATCCCGAGCGCCAACGTAACGATAGCAATCGCGGTGAATGCCGGAGATTTGCGCAGCTGGCGAAAAGCGAATTTGAGATCGTTCATATGGTGACAGTGATCATTCGGCTCGAAGGGCAACAACGGGATCAACACGCGTGGCTCGACGGGCCGGAAGCCAGCAAGCGAGAAAAGCAACTGCAGCAATAAGTGTCGCAATCGAAGCGAAAGTGATCGGATCCCACGCGGCAACGCCGTAAAGCAGGCTGCTCAGGAAGCGCGTTGCCATGAATGCGCCGAAGAGCCCAATCAGGATACTGATCGCGACCATCAGCATCGCCTGGCCGACAACCAACCGAAAAATGTTCGATTGCGCGGCGCCAAGTGCAATCCGGATTCCAATTTCGTTTGTGCGTTGCGAGACGGAGTAAGCAAGCACCCCGTAAATTCCAATCGCCGTGAGAAGCAACGCAGTTCCTGAAAAAATCGACAATAGCAAAGCGTTGAAGCGGGGCTTGGCCAGCGTCCGCGACATGTATTCGTCAAAAACGCGGACTTGAGTGAGCGGAATATCGCGATCGACCGAGGCGAGCTGATCACGCACCGCATTGGTAAGAGCGGCCGGATCGGAAAGGCTCGTGCGCGCAACGATCCAAACGACATTCACCGGAACCTGGCTGGCCGGTACGTACATCTCCGGCGTAAAATCGGTTTGGAGCGAGAGATGTTTGACGTTCCCAACGACGCCGACGATCTCTCGCATCTTGGCCTTGTCATCGCCGACGCTCCACCCCGGCTTGATGCGTTTGCCGACCACGTTTTGCCCCGGGAAAAATTTCTGGGCAAAGCGCTCATTTACTATGACGACCGGAAGCGAATCAAACTTGTCCGTTTCCTTAAAGACTCTGCCCTGCAAGAGCGGAATGCCCATTGTCTCGAAATAGTCCGCCCCGGCGATGCGAATGGGAGCATCGTTCCGTTGGCCTTCCGGTAGCGGATGCTCTTCGACATCGAAATCAGTCGTGGTATGGCTGCCGGTCAACGGTAGAGGCAGAATGATGCTGGCGTAATTGACTCCTGGAATGCCCCGCAGCTTCGCGAGTAATTGATCGAAAAATTCGTTCACATTCGCTGGTCTCGGATAGGCTGCGTCCGGCAAATTGACGCGCGCTGTGAAAAGATTTTCGGTCCGCAGACCGGTCTTGACCCGAGAGAGCTGGGCGAAAGTTTGAATCAATAAGCCCGCACAAACCAGCAGCACCAGTGCGAGCGAAATTTCCCCCATAACGAGTCCGTTACGCAAACGATGCTTGTGTTCGCCTCCGGTTCCGATTCGCGCACCGGTCTTCAGTGCGTTGTTCAGGTCCACATGTGACGCGTGCCACGCCGGAACCAATCCAAAAACCACCCCGGTGGCCATTGAAATGAGCAGAGTGAAAGCGAGAACCGCACCATCAAGTTGGATCGCGCTGATGCGGGGAATATTTTGAGGCACGGTCACGATGAGTGCATCAGTTCCCCATTTCGCGATCAACAGACCGAGCGATCCGCCGATCCCGGCAAGCAACAAACTTTCCGTGAGTAATTGACGAATGATTCGCTTGCGACTCGCACCGAGCGCTGCCCGCACAGCGATCTCTTTCGCGCGCACGGAGGCGCGAGCGAGCATCAGATTTGCAACGTTCGCATTGGCAATCAGCAATACGCAAACGACTGCGCCAAAGAGCACGTAAAGCGCGGTGCGCACGTCCCCCACCATCTCATTACGAAGCGGGGCGACGGCGATACCAAATCGCGTGTTGGTGTCCGGATATTGTTTTTCCAACGCGGCTGCGATCGTTTGTAGATCAGCCTGAGCCTGCGCCACGGTCACGCCCGGTTTAAGTCGGCCGAAAGCCAAAAGCATGTGATTGCCGCGCTGTTCTGTAACTGGCTTCGTTCCGTCCGCGTTTGCTGCGTCCTCGGCAAACGTGACATACATTTCAGTGGCCGGCGTTTCGAAAGGAAATTGAAATCCGCGCGGCATGACGCCGATGACGGTGTAGGAATGACCCTGGATGCGTAGTGTGCGGCCAATCGCGGTCTTATCGCCGTCAAAAAGCCGCATCCACAAATTGTGAGTGAGAATGACCTTAAATCCCCCCGGTCCACCTCCGGGTTGTTCATCTTCGCGAACAAACGCTCTGCCGATCGCCGGCTTCACACCAAGGACGTCGAAGAACTCCGCGCTCACCGTTAAGCGTTGGATATTTTGCGCTCCTTGTTCGTTAACGAGCGTATAACTGCCGCCGCGATAAATCGACATGCGGTCGAAGGTGTGGTTTTGATTTCGGAAATCGAAGAAGTCCGGATAAGAGAGCGAGTTGAACTGGTGGGATCTATCCGGGTCCTTCAGATTTGTGTTGCCAATGGCAACAAGCCGATCCGGTGATGGAAACGGCAGTGGTTTTAACAACACCGCGTTAACTACACTGAAGATGGCGGTGTTCGCGCCGATACCAAGTGCCAGCGTGAGAACCGCCACAAGAGTAAATCCCGGCGATTTTCGAAGCTGACGGAAAGCAAACTTTAAATCATCCATATCATTCGCTGCGTAATGCTTGAATAACGTCGACGCGCGATGCGCGGTGCGCGGGCAGCAACGACGCGGCGAGGGCTATCGCGAGCAGCACAAATGCCGAAAGGGCGACCGGCAAAACGCCAGGCATGGTTACATCCGCGAAATAGCTGCGCGCCACACGCGCCAAAACGAATCCGAATATCGCTCCCGCAACGATACCGGCGGCGGCCATGGTGGCGCCCTCTGTGATGACATCCTGGAAGAGACGTCTCGGCTGTGATCCAAGAGCCAGTCGGATGCCGAATTCCCGTGTGCGGGCACTGACCGAAAAAGCCAGCACGCCTGCAACACCGACCACAGCAATCGACAACGCGACTGCGGCGAACACGCCCAACACCACTGAGTTCAAACGTTGCGGAGTGAGTACTTCTGCCCGGGCGTCTTGGAGAGTCCCGGCGCGCTCAATCGGTTGATCTGCAGACAGGTCGCGAATAATTCGCGTGACCGGCGTAACGAGTGAGTAAGGGTTTACATTGGTGTGGATGAAAAGACGGCCGCGAAACAGCGGACCCTGTTCAAAGGTATGGTAAATCGTGACGGTAGGCTCGGGAGCGACATGTACGTCATCGATGTCAGCAACGACGCCGACGATGCGTTGCTTTTGAGGTGAAGTATTGCGGCTGTTTTTCAAAACCGGATCGGTCCAGAACACATGGCGATTGATCGGGTCTTGATTGGGGAACATACGCTGCGCGAGCGTCTGGCTAATGATGGCCACAGGCTCTTTGTTTTGAACATCCTGATCAGTGAAATCGCGGCCGGCGCTGATCGGGACGCCTAGCGCCGCAAAGAATCCGGGCGATATCACTCGATATTGCGCGCGCGGATCCTCTTGACCTGCGGAATGATCGTGACCATCGCCGCAGAATTGTAGCGTTGGTCCTGAGCCGGCATCGCGCCATGGAGCAACCATGCCGAAGGCGGTTCGATTCACGCCCGGAAGCGCATCAATGCGACGAATGACTTCCTTGTAGTAGTGGAGCAACTGTTGTTTTGTCTTTCCGTTGAAGACGGCGGGCGTGTTGATGGCGAGAACGTGACGCGAATCGATCCCCGTCTCGGTTTTTTGCAATGCGAGCAGCGTTGTCACCAGCATGCTTGCGCCCGCCAGCAGAATGAACGATGCGCCGATTTGTGTGACGACAAAGATGCGCTGCCGGCGCTTGCTGCCGGTTATTTGCCCACTACCACTTGAAAAGTGCAGCGCTTCGGAGGTCGCTTCCGGCAGGCGCGGGACAAAAGCCAAAATTACTGCTGCGGCGGCGGCCAGGACTGCGCCAACCCAGAGCAAACTGGAATCGACAGTAAGATCAAGAGCGCGCACCGAAAACCGCGAAACGTAATGGGCCAATATTTCCACCAACGGTTGTGCACACCACAGTGCCAGCGCCGCGCCGCCGCCACAAAGCAAGAGGCTTTCGATCAGCAACATTCGACGGAGTGCACCGTTGCTCGCACCGAGTGCGGTGCGGATCGCCAGCTCGCCTTCCCGACGAACTGTTCGCGCCAGGATGAGGTTCGCAACATTGGAACACGCAACAACGAACAACAAGGCTGACGCAGCGAGCAGAATAAGAAGCACGGTCCTCGCGCCCGAGGTGATCTGGTCCCGCAGCAATCGCGCCGAAATCTGAAAATCGGCCTGCTTTGAATAAGCCTCCGGGTGATCTTTTTTTATCGTCGCATACACGGACCGCAATTCCGCGCGCGCCTGGTCAAGTGTAGCTCCGGGAGCAAGCCGCGCGAAGAGTTCCGTCATCCGATGCGTGCGCTCGGTCACCATTGTCGCCCCGAGATGGTGCGGACTGCTGGAAACATTGGCGATGATCTCCGTTTCCTGCGGGTATGGGATGGACGGCTCGAGCACGCCAATGATCGTCCCGGTGCGGTCGCCTTCCACGCCACCGAGCTGCACGGTCTTGCCGATAACAGAAGGATCTTTTCCCAGTGCGTTTGACCAGAAGCGATGTGTGAGCACAACGACGCTGGGAGCCTTGGGGCCGTCGTCTTGCGGTCCAATGAGGCGCCCGAGCACAGGACGTAGTCCCATTACCTCGAAATAGGAGCCGTTGACTACGCCGCCATTTACTTCGCGCGGCTCGCCCAATCCAAGGACGGTGAAAGCGATGGTCGAAAAATCACCGAATTCGCTCAGCGCTTTGACACCGGCTTTCAAATCCTGAATTTCCGGTATTGACCAGGTATTGTTTTCGGTGTGTGCGCCAGGGGCGCTCTGTCGGATATAAATGAGCTGGCTTTCATCACGATTGACCAGCGGCTTGATGAGCACGCCCCTAACGAGCGTGAAGATGGCTGCGTTGGCGCCGATACCCAGCGCCAGAGTGATCACCACGACAAACGTGAATCCGGGCGATTTACGCAGCTGCCGAAGAGCAAATTTTAGATCGTTCATATCACTCGGTGCGTAGTGCTTGAATGGGATCAACTTGAGTCGCACGCTGCGCCGGGATCAGGCATGCGAGGACAGCAATGAGCGTGAAGAGTAATGTCACGCCGGCGTAAATGAGCGGGTCGAGCGGATGCACAGAGAAAAGCAGCGTCTGAATCAAACGCGATGCGCCAATTGCCGCGGCGAGCCCAACCACGAGACCGAGCGCGACGAGCCGCAACCCGCTGCGGAGAATGAGAACCACGACTTGTTCGCGCTGTGCGCCGAGCGCCATGCGTAGGCCGATTTCGTTGGTCCGCTGCGTGACCGCGTAAGCAAGCAAAGAGTAAAGACCCATCGCCGAAAGCAACACCGCGACGCCAGCAAACGCTCCCGTCAGCCACGCTGTAATGCGCGGGAAAATCAGCGACGAGCTGAGCGTGGTATCCATCGTGGTGAAAAACGTGAGGGCCAGCGTGCTGTCGAGCGAGGCAAGAGTGGAGCGCATGGTCGATTGCAGCGCCGCCGGGTCGCCGTCTGTGCGTACCACGAGCGTGCCGACCGATTGCGGTAGCTGGCGAAACGGCACATACATTTCGTCCGGCGCGGGCTCGTCGAGATTGGCGCTTTTCACGTCGGCCACCACGCCGACGATTTCACATTTGATTTCGCCGTCGCGGCCGCGGATCAAAATTTTTCCGAGGGCCGATTCGCCGTGGAAAAGTCGCTTCGCGAACGATTCGTTGATGATGCAAACATTCGGGGCCTGGTTGTTGTCGCGTTCGTTGAACACGCGGCCTTCGCGCAGCGGGATGCCCATCGTCGTGAAGTAATGTTCGCTGACTCTGTCGAGCCAGGAACGTCCCCGCTCGGCTTGGGGTGGCACAGCTTGGCCCCCAATCGCGTAAGCTGTGCTCGCTTGAAATCCCGTTAGCGGCACATTGTAGCCGATGGCAGCGCTCTTGACTTGCGGCAGCGCTTCGAGGCGCTCGGTCAGCTGCGCGAAGAATTTCGCTTGTTGCGGTTCCGTCGCATAGCGCGACGAGTCCGCGATGCTGACGTACGCCGTCGCGACGCCACGCGGCTCGAAACCCGGCTGCGTGTGTCGGAGGCGGACCAAACTCACCAGCAGCAGGGCCGAACCGACGAGCAGCACGACCGAAAGCGCGACTTCACTCACGATGAGGCTCGCGCGAAACCGTCCGTCACGGCTGCCGCCAACGGCGCTGCGGGCGTTGTCTTTCAAAGCGTCCGCGACGCGCGCATGCGACACGTGCAACGCGGGGGCGCAGCCGACGAGCAGCGCCGACAGCACCGATACGCCAGCGGTGAACGCAAGCGCCGCGCCATTCAGGCTGAGCTTTGTGACCGCGGGCAGCGGACTCGAGCCGAGGATTCCAGCTACGCCGCTTTTTCCGACCGCGCCGGCGAGGAGGTACTGAATCAAGTCGAGCGCCCATGAGCTGAACAACACGCCGAGCAAACCGGCCGCGGCGGAGAAGAGGAGGCTCTCAGTGAGGAATTGGCGGACAAGCTGGCCACGCGTCGCGCCGAGCGACAGGCGCACGGCGATTTCCTTTCGGCGCGCGGAGAGCCGGCCAAGAAAAAGCGAGGCGACGTTCGCGCACGCGATCAGCAGAACAAAACCGACCGCGGCGAGCAGCAGGTAGAAGGTGGGCTTAAAATTTCCGACGAGCTCTTCGGCAAACAATCTCGTCGCACCATTGTGCCTCCCATCGACATGCGTGGGGAAGGCGGCCTTGTAGTTTTCTGCGAGCGTCTTCACTTCGGCCGTCGCTTGCTCGAAAGTGACGCCGTCTTTGAGTCGCGCGGTCACGTCGACGTAGCCCGCGCCGTTTTCGACCTGTTGGGGCGTGATGTCTTGCGGCTCGAACACGCGCGGCACGAAAACCATCACCGTGTTGTAGGGGTTGCTAAGAGCAGGCGGCAGGATGCCGACCACGGCGTAAGGCGCGCCGCCCAGCGTGATGTTTTCGCCCACCAGCGAGTCGCGCCCGCCGAAGAAACGCTGCCAACATTCGTAACTGAGGATCGCGACATTCGGCCCACCGGTTGTGTCCTCTTCCTTGGTGAAATTCCGTCCGCGCAGTGGCGCGACCCCGAGCGTCGGAAAAAAGTTCGCGCTAACCTGGAGCGAATTGAGTTGCTCGGGATCGGCACCGGCGCGCGTGAGCGCGTAGCTGGCGAAATTTGCCGCGGCGACATTGGCAAACGACCGCTGATGATCGCGGATGAATTCGTAGCGTGGCCACGAGACATAGCGGGTGTTGTAGTTGAGTGCCGGATTGCTCACCCAAATGCGCACGAGCCGCTCGGAGTGCGGCAACCTAAGCGGATGCAGCACGAGAGTATTGAACGCGGAAAATAGCGCCGTGTTGGCGCCGATACCTAGCGCCAGCGTGATGACCACGACGAATGTGAATCCAGGCGATTTGCGGAGCTGACGCAAAGCGAACCTTAGATCATTCATATCACTCGGTGCGTAGCGCTTGAATCGGGTCGACCAGTGCGGCGCGGCGCGCCGGGATCACACACGCCAGCAGCGCTGAAACGGCTAGCCCGATCGTCGCCGCACCGAGCAAAAATGGATCGTGCGGGGAAATCTGATAGAGCTGGGTCGCAATCAAACGACCAACGGCAAATGTCCCCGCCAGCCCAATGATCAAACCGAGGATGACAGGATTCATGCCCTGGCGCACGACTAGCCGCAACACGTCAGTTGTCTGCGCGCCCAACGCCATCCGCACCCCAATTTCGCCCGTGCGTTGTTCGACGGTGTAAGCGACAGCCCCGTAAATTCCAACGACTGCGAGCAACAAGGCGATGCCGGCGAAAACACCGAGTAACGTCATTGTCAGTCTCTGCTGGCCAAGCGATTGCGACACGATCGCGTCAAGGGTATCCGGTTGCAGAATGGGCAATCCGTTGTCGATCTTGTTCAGCGCCGAGCGAACAATCCCCGCCGTCGCTTCTGGTTTGGTCGCGCTACAGACGACAACATTGAGAAATGGCGCGCTGCGTTGCGGCCACGGCCGATAAAATTCAACATCGTTTGGTTTGGATAGTTCTTGCGAGCGGACGTCGCCCACAACACCAATCACTTCCGCCGGAAGTCCGTTCCCATTTTCGGTGCCGAAAAGAATTTGATGGCCGATTGGATTCTCATTCGGAAAAAGTTTTTTCGACGTCGCGTTACTTAGAATCACCACCAACCGCGAGTCCATCTTATCTTGTTCGGTGAAGTCGCGTCCCGAAACGAGCGGGATCCTGAGCGTTCGAAAATATCCAGGCGAAACGCTGCGCGTAAGGCCGAGCGGCCGCTGATTTACCGGCACAGGATTTCCATCGAGACGTGCATAGGGCGATGCTGAACGATTTCCAGAGAGGGGGACCGCGTCCGTGATCGCGGCGGCCTCCACGCCGGGAGCAATCTGCAGTTCTGCCTGCAATCGTTCCGCGAAGCGTGCGCGTGTCGCGGGCTCGGGATATTGCGCGGGCGGAAGACCGATTCCTCCCGTCCAAACTCGGTCCGAACGGAACCCCGCTTCCTGCTGACTTAGCCGGACAAAACTGGAAATCAGCATGGCGGCTCCGGCCAGCAGCACGACCGATAATCCTACTTGTGCGGCGACCAAACCGCGGCGAAAACGATGTTGACCGCGACTGCCGCTCGTTCCGCGTCCGCCCTCCTTAAGCCCACCAACGAGATCGGCGCGCGAACTCTGCCACGCCGGATAGAGGCCCATAAGAATCCCGGTCATCAGCGAAAGCCCCAGCGTGAAAATGAGGACTGGCCATTGCAGTTTTACTTCGCTTTCCAGTGGAACATTTTGACCGGCTAATTTCGGGACGATAGAGACCGTCCAGAGTGCAAGAAACAATCCTATTAGGCCTGCCATGACGCTCACCAGCGTGCTTTCAAAGACAAACAAGCGCACGATTCCACGCCGCTCCGCCCCGAGCGCCATGCGCAACGCAATCTCGCGTTTACGTCCCGTGAAGCGTACCAGCAACAGATTTGCGACGTTGCTGCACGCGATGAGCAGTACTGCACTCACTGCCGCAAGCAAAGTCAGGAAAGCCGGACGCAAATCTCCGGTGACATCTTCCGCCGCTGAGACCAGGTAGGGCGACCAGGTGTTATCGGCCGTTTCCGGGTGTTGCTCTTTGTAACTTTGAAATAATGCCTGCAACGCCGCCTGCGCCTGCGAAATCGAAATGCCAGGTTTCAACCGCGCTGTCACGCGCATGAAACTGACTCCGCGCATCAAGCGATCTTTCGTAAGGCCGGGCAGCTCGAACGGTTTGTTCGCAAAAATCTCCGAGTCGCGCCCGAACCAGGAAATCGGCAGGTTCGGGAGGACGCCGATGATTGCGTTAGGCACGCCATTCAGTGTAATACTGCGCCCGAGAATCGCTGGATCAGAGTTGAAATACTTACGCCAGAAACTTTCCGTCACCATTACCACGTCGCCTTTGCTCTCTTCTTCAGGGAGAAAATTGCGACCGAGAATCGGATGGATGCCAAGCAGTTCGAAATAGTTGGCACTCACGTTGCCGCCAAGCAATTGAATCGGCTCCCCGGATCCTGTCATGATGAAGCCGTTGCCCCGATCCGCCGCGATGCTTGAGAAAACGCTTTGTCCGTCGCGATAATGCCAGAACTTCGGCACTGAGAACGGCATTTGTTTCAAATCGCGCTCTTTCGCTTCGCCATAAATGCGCACGACACGGTCGGGTTCGGAGAAGGGCAGACCGCGCAGAAACAGATCCTGGATCAAACTGAATATGGCGGTGTTCATCCCGATGCCGATGGCGAGCGTGATGACGGCCAACGAAGTGAACCCCGGCGATTTGCGAATTTGGCGCATCGCGAACCGGAGATCATTCATAGGATTTTATCTCTTTGTTACATTTTCCCTAGGCTGCGATGCGATCTTCAACTACACGGCCGTCAAACAGGTGCACAGTGCGATCCGCATGTTGAGCGAAGCGCTCATCATGGGTGACCATGCAAATAGTAGCGCCGCCCCCGTGCAATTCCTTGAGCAAGTGCATCACCGCTTCGCCATTGCGCGAATCAAGATTACCCGTCGGTTCGTCCGCCAGTAGGATGGCTGGGCGCCCCGCAAGAGCCCGGGCGACAGCCACGCGCTGCTGTTGACCTCCGGAAAGCTGACTTGGCAAATGCTTTGCGCGATGCGCCATGCCCACTCGCTCAAGGGCTTCGGTGACAAAAGACTTGCGCTCGCTGGCGCCCATTCCGCGATAAGTCAATGGTAACTCAACATTCTCAAAAACGCTGAGATCCCCTATCAGATTGAAGCTTTGAAAAATGAAGCCGATTTCCCGGTTCCGAATTCGCGCGCGGTCAGCGAACGAAAGGTTCGCAACTTCATGTCCCTTTAGCGAGTAGCTGCCGTCAGAAGGAGTATCGAGCAGTCCGAGAATCGACAGCAGCGTTGTTTTGCCGCAGCCGGACGGTCCAGCTATGGAAACATATTCACCGGGCCGAATGTCCAGGTGGATACCGGATAACGCATGCGTTTCTACTTCGTCAGTGAGAAACACCTTCGTCACGCTGTTTAGTCGTATGAGAGGATCTGATCCGTTATTCATGATTAGGTTACTGATTTCTGATTACTGATTAGTTGAGTCGAACGCGCTCGTGACCATCATATGCGCTGGTATCGGAAAGAATGACCTGATCCCCGGGTTGCAGGCCGCTTAAGATTTCGATCGTGTTGACGGAACTCTTGCCCAGTTTGACCGGAGTGCGCACGGCGTCGCCGCTGCCATTGACGAGCTTGAACATTCCGACGGTATTGTTTTCCTGCCCGAAGGCGGGGCGGCCCACATAAACGACGTTGTCGAGACGCTCGAGCTCGATTGTTCCGTCCACGCTAAGATCGGGACGTGCGCCTTTCGGCAATGGTTCATCAAACGCAACATCGACAGTAACGGTCCCCTGCTCGACAGCAGGATCCACACGCGTGACGTGGCCATTGACGGTGCCGTTGCGGGTATCAATTACCGCTTTTTGATTAATCTGAATGTCTTTCGCCTGTGTCTCAGCGATCTTGACTTGCGCTTTTAATTTCGTGGGATCGGCCACGCGTGCGAGATTGTCCCCGATCTTCACGCGCTGTCCGATTTGCACAGGCAATTGCTGCAGGACCCCCGACATTCCCGCGCGCAAGTGCAACGCTTCTACCTGATCTGTTTTTAACTTTGCGAGCTGTTTGGCTTGGTCCACAGCCGCTTGTTTCGAGGCAAGCTGTGGCTCGATGGAATCGCGCGCAAACGTGAGGCGCTTTTGCTCGATGTCATCACTCTTCTGGCATTCCTCTTCCTTAATCTGCGATTTCTTGTAGTCGAGCACGGCGATCAAACCGTTCTTTGCCAACTGATCGTTCGTTTGGCGCTCCATCTTGGCCTGCTCGTATGCGGAGTGTGCCGCGGTTGTTTTCGATTCCTGTTCGAGTAATTCGCGTTGCAAAGTCGCGCGAACACTCGTTAGGTCCGCTTCCGCTGCGGTCGCTTTCGATTCCGCGTCATGAGCAGCTTGCTCCAACTCAGGGCTGCTCAATTCCAAAATCACGGAGTCAGGCTCCACAGGCGTGCCCGGCCAGATATTTATTTTTTCCACGCTCCCCTCCGTATTCGCAGGAATCCAGCGAATGTCCTCCGGCGTGAGTATGCCGAGCCCGCGGACCTGACGCGTCATTGGGCCGCGTTTGACTGTATCGACCCAAACGGTGGAGCGGTCGATGCTGGGGACTGCTGGTTTTAAGCGTGAGATGGCTATCGTCGCCACAATCAAACCCAGCGCAGAGGCAGCGATTATGATAGTGCGGCGCTTGCGCTTCTTCGCCGCTACACCTACGCGGGGGACGTCCATAGAGGAAAGATTCGATGTAAATCCGGCGGGACGCACGATTGTTTCGTCTTTTGATTTTCGTTGAGGAACCATGATTGAATCAAAGCTGAGAAAACGCGCGGCAAAGTTCGGCCACCGCATTTGCCGCGCTTACTAACGACAGGGCTGCGGTGATGACAACGATCGCGAAGCAAACTGCTTCTATGAGGAAATCGTGTCGCGCCTCGTTCTGAAAATACTGACCGCTGATATTCCAAAAGTGCGGCCTCCGATCTGTAAGGGATCGGCCCCGAAACCCATCCAGCGTCATCGGGCGATAATTGCAGTCCACCAATGGAGATCTGTTGTTTTTGCCAGGAATTGCTGAGATCGGCTTCATATTTCCTTTCGTCTTTCGGCACCAGCTTATCGCAATGTCCGTGCCAACTGGACGACCAACTTTATAAAATTCACTCCAAGAGACACTTACCGTTTGCAAACAAATTGGAGCCATTTTAAAGCAGTCCCGTTCTGGGACAGACTCGTCCCAATCCTGGGACGCTTCGGAAGAAGGTGATTAAAGCGGCAGGCGCAGCAAAGCCTCCGCGCCCTTGCCGCCTGGCCGATTCGTTAGGGCCAATGATCCACCATGCGCTTCGGCAATTTGACGACTCAGCGGAAGACCGATTCCAGAGCCTTCAGGCTTCGTGGTGAAAAACGGCACGAAAAGGTTCGCTGGATTCATAATTCCGGGACCGTCATCTTGAACGAAAATTTCGACAGCGTCTTCTTTTTCGCGCCATCCTATCGAAACATCGCCGTGCGTTTCAATCGCCGCGTCGACAGCGTTGTGCACAAGATTAATCAATACTTGTTCAATCTGCGCTCCATCGGCACAAATGACCGTTTTCGGACCTGCTATGGCTTTTACATTGAGCCTCGGTTCCAGGTCCACCACACGCTGAATCAGCGCACCAAGATCAACATCTTGTTTTTGTGGCGGCGGAAGCTTCGTTAGCCGCGTATAGGCTTGCAGAAAACGGCTGAGCGAATCCGCGCGCGAAGCGATGGAATTCAAACCAGCACTGGCGTCATCTTTCCAATCCGCTGGGAGAGGATCGCGCCGCAAAAGCGATTCCAGACTTGCTGCCAGCGATTTGATTGGAGCAAGTGAGTTGTTCATTTCATGACCGAGGACGCGCACGATCCGTTGCCAGGCGCGACGTTCTTCTTCGCGCAGCGTGCGACTCAGGTCAGTTAAAACAAGCAGCTCGTGAGGCAAGCCTTCTTCGCGAAATGTGCTCCGACGCACACCCCAACGGCCCGAGCCTCCAGCGAAATTCAATGTAATCGGCTCGTCCTCGTTGGCCTGGAGGCATCTATCCAGAACGAGTTCGTGCGCCGTTCTGCCGAGCAACTTGTCCATGGGCTGTCCCAGCAAATTCTCTCCTGCGCGATTCACGAGGCGTAATCGCCGCGTGGGATCGAAAGTGAAAACCGCAACGTCGATTTCACTCATAATTGTGCGCAAGAGAGCAGTCGCCTCAAAGGCGCCGAGACGTTGCAGGCGCAACGTTTCGCCGAGCGAATTAATTTCGAGCAGGACTTCGCCCAATGCGTTGCCACCGCGCGCTCCCCGGGCACGAATCGAGTAGTCTCCTTCGCGCAGTGCCGCCAGCAAGTTAGACATGGTTTGCAATGGTCGAATGATGTGTTCGCGCGCGCTGGAAACGAAAACAAGGAAACAGCCAAGGATGAGAATCGTTAGCGTCCACTGGACCTTGGCGGTGTGATTGCCAAACCAAAGAAGAAGAAGAGCAACAACAACCGCGGGCAGGGCCGCAGCCAAAGTGAGCCATGTGATCCTGCCTTCGTAGGAATACCGATGCGGATCTTTGGGTTTGCGCGTCACTTTCGCACTGTAGCGGTCCGCCTCAGGCGGATGCCGCCCGCGGAATCTAGACCGGCGCAGCCGACACGGCTGCCTCTACCGTTCATAGGCCATATTGCTGCAGGCGTCGGTAAAATGCACTTCTGCTCAGCCCAAGTGCTTCTGCTGCCTTGCGCGCGTTGCCGTCGTTTCGGGCGAGGGCCTTTTTGATAAGGAATGCTTCGACTTCTTCAAGACTCATTTCTTCGAGACTGCGCGGCTCACCACCGCCATTCGTTAGGCCCAGATCGGTCGCACCGATTTGTCGATCTTGCGTCATAAGCACTGCGCGTTCGATTATATGGTCGAGCTCTCGAACGTTTCCCGGAAAACGATGCTGCAGCAATAGGTCCCGGGCTGTCTCATCGAAACCGCCAATCTGTTTCCGATAGTGCTCTGCGTGCTGACGAACAAAACTGTTGGCCAGCGGCATGATATCATCCCGCCGGTCTCTTAAAGGGGGCAACTTAATCTGGATTGTATTCAGCCGAAACAAAAGGTCCTGCCTGAAACGACCGGCCGCCACTTCGCTTTCGAGATTCGAGTTCGTGGCAGAGATGATACGCACGTTCGCGTGCAATGTCTTAGATGAACCGACTCGTTCAAAATCTCCTGTCTCGATGACTCGCAGCAGCTTTGCCTGTTGAGCAAGCGGGATGTTTGCGATCTCGTCCATGAAAAGCGTGCTCTCATCGGCAAGCTCGAATCGCCCTGCTCGATCTGTCTTTGCGTCGGTAAAAGCACCTTTAACGTGTCCGAACAGTTCGCTCTCGAAGAGGGTCTCGGATAGTCCACCCATGTTTACGGTGATCATTGCGTGAGCCGCTCGCGGCGAGAGAGCATGGATCGCGCGTGCGATCAGACTTTTACCAGTGCCGTTTTCGCCCGTGATCAGAATATTGGCATCGGACGGCGCGACGCGTGAAATCATTTCGATGACCGGCCGCATCGCAGAAGATTCCGCAATCAAACGTGGCATGGTACCGCGCAGTAGTTCGTTTTCTGCTTCGAGTTTCCGTTCGCGACGCAGCGCCGAAGCCAGCTCAATCTGCGTCCTGACAATTGCGAGTAATCGTTGGTTGTCCCAGGGCTTTGTTATAAAATCGCGCGCGCCGCGTTTCATCGCTTCTACAGCCAGCTCGATGGTAGCCCACGCCGTCATCACCACAATCGGCAGCGTCGAGTCGATTTCCTGAATTTTCACAATGCCTGCCAACCCCTCCTGGCCCGACGTGGTGTCGCGCGTGTAGTTCAGATCCATCAACAACAGTGCATACTCTTTCTTTTCCAGCGCGTGGAAGATGCCCGCGAGCGAGGTGACTCCTTCTGTTTGGTAACCTTCGCTCTTGAGCAGGATGCGCAGTGCTTCGAGCACGTCGCGTTGATCGTCAGCTAAAAGAATTCGAGCCATAACTTATTCGTAACGCAACGCCTCCAGCGGATGAAGGGCGGACGCTCTCCGCGCCGGCCAAAAACAGGCAGCGATCGCGACGATTAATAACAATGCCGCTGCGCTCAGGTAAATTGCGGGATCAGTCGCGGAAACGCCGAACAAGACGCTCGAAAGAAATCGCGTCAGCACTAGTGCGCCACCGGCCCCTAAGAGTGTGCCAATGACAGCCAGAACC
>Ga0081455_10004529_pt1 | contig 15523 bp, 22 predicted proteins | sample TabmetS3T2R1_FD_70207 | JGI IMG/M metagenome (GOLD analysis project Ga0081455, IMG submission 70207) | Tabebuia heterophylla rhizosphere microbial communities from the University of Puerto Rico - S3T2R1 | ecosystem: Host-associated > Plants > Roots > Rhizosphere ... | reverse complement strand
TCGATCCGGTTGTCGCGCAGCAGCTCCAGCAGGCTTTCGCGCCGGCCTTCGCTTTCGGCGACGATCAGCACGCGGTGCGGCGTCGTGCCCACGTGGGTCTGCAGCTTCTTCAGCGGCTCGGGCGCGCCGCGGTCGGCCGCGAGATCGGGCAGCGGGCGGGCCCACTCGTCATGCGCCTGCGCCCAGCCGGCAGCGGGGAAGGGTTTCCAGGTGACCCGCCAGTGCAGCCAGCGGCCGGGCAGCTCGGCGGCGGCCAGGCCGATCGCAGCCATCATCGCTTCGCGGTCGTAGTCCGGGCGCATCGACCAGGGCCGGGGCGTGAGCCGGTACCAGGCCATCGTTCCGCCCTCGGTACGCGCGAGGTGACCGGAGATCCCGCGCAGCGCGAGGCGGGGCCGGTACTCCCGCACCTTGGGTGCAGCGCCGGTCTCGGGGCGCTCCCGTCGCTTCCGGTCGCGTTTGCTCTTGCTGCTCGGTCGGGTGGGCCGTTCCGCCCAGGCCGAGCTCTCACGGCGAGAGCTGCCGGTGCTGATCTGCGCCTCCCAGTCCGATCCGCTCGACCAGCCGTTGGGCGGGGCGTCGGGGGTGGAGTCGGGGAAGCCCAGGTCGGGGTTGGTGAACAGGGCGGGTTCGTTCTGCCAGGTCGTCATCGAGGCTCCGGGCGGCGGGGGCGGGTCACGGACACGAGCACGTGACGCGGGTCGGAGACGGACACCACCGGGGCGGCGGCGGTGGCGGCGCGGGGCGTGTTCAGCTCGGCGAGGAACATGCGGACGACTCCGAGGACGGGTCGCTCCGGAGTGATCACGCGCATGGTCAGCTTCGTCGCCGGGACGGCGAGGATCACGACCATGAGGTAGCCGGCGAATCCGGGCATGAGGCCGAGTTGGGCGCGTAGGACGAGCAGGATGAACACCCAGCCGACCCAGAGTGCGTAGGCGATGTAGCGGGCCTTGAACGGCAGGGTTCGACCGGGCGGGCCCAGGTAGACGTTCTGGAAGCTGTACAGCTCGTCATCGGAGCGGGACCGCATGGCCAGCTCAGCCCTGCGAGACGAGGCCGATGAAGAACCGGCCGATCGCGGCGTAGTCGCCGTTGAGCGCGATCCCGGCGACCGCCAGACCCAGGACAACGATCACCACGGTGCCCATCGCCTTGCCGAACTCCTGTTTGTGCGCGACCGCGGCGAGCAGCACCGCGATGCAGAGCAGAACCACGGACAGCACGTTGGCGCTGATCCAGTCCCGCAGTCCGCTGGTCCCAAAGTCTTGCGCCAGGTTGATCACTGTCGTTGCGCCGTCCACGGTGTGCCCCCTCGATCTCGTCCGCGCCCGGTTGGCGGTCCGGGCCTGGAAGTGGCAAGGGGGTGCCGCCCCCGGTCCACGAGGGGGCTCGTGGGCTCCGGGGGCAGCACCCCCTACGGTGCGGCGGCTTTTGCTCAGCCACCGCGGTTCTCTGTCCCGGCTCGCGCCACAGCCCCCTACGACGCGTCCGGTACAACCTGTGTGAGCGGAATATTTGCTGGCATACACGCCTCATGTCAACCGAGAGGACACGTAAATGACTCAGCGTGACGCCGTCAGTTCGTGATAGCCCGAAAGCGCGATCCGATGGCTCGTGTCACCACGCAACAGGGGCTCCGATGGTGCGATACTTGGCATCCCATTCACCCAGACAGCCCAACCATCCAGGATTCCGACTTGGTGCAAACGGCAATCCCGGGGTTGACTACACGTGCTTTTGCTAGCGGAACGAAGGAGCGGGGCGTGGCGCCAGCAGCCGGCGGAGACGACCAACCGAGATTCGCGGACCGTCTTGACCGCCTGATCCGGACCGTCCACCCCTCGGGGCGTGGGCCCTACACGCTCGACGAGATCAGCCAGGGCATCAAGGAGTCGTCCGGTGTGACCATCAGCGTCGCCTACCTCAACCAGCTCTCCACCGGGCGCCGCGAGAACCCCAGCCTCCAGCACCTCCAGGGGATCTCGACGTTCTTCGGCGTTCCGATCGGCTACTTCTTCGACGAGACCACCAGCCGCGCAACGGATGAGGAACTACGTCTCCTGCGCGCGATCCGCGACGAGGGAATCCGCGATCTCACCCTGGCCGCGCTCGACATGACCCCCGAGACCAGAGCCGCCGTCGGCCGGATCATGAACGAGATGAGCACCCTCGATCACCGCTCCCCGGGCGACGAGCCGATCCCGCGCACGCGCCGTGGCCGCAAGCGCAAGGAGGGCACCACCGCCGAGTAGCCGGCCACGCGAGGATTTACAGAGCCGAATTTATGCTGGTATAACCAGCGGGTCCACAGGGCCCGCCGATGCCGCGTTGGCGAGCCCACCGATCAGTCGGGGGATCCGCCAATGCCCTCTGTGCCCGCACACTCCGACGGCCTTCCTGCCGTCGCACACCCCCCGTCGCGCGGTGCGTGATGGGCCTGCTCCGCAGCCGACGGGCAGCCAGCCCGGCCACGTCGCGTCTGGACGAGCAGCACCGAGATGTCTTGCTCACCGCCACGACGATCTACCGACCCCCAGCGTCCCGAGCTCCGACCAGACGCACGCCCCCGCCTGCTCTCCCCTCCCCGACCCGCCTCGCGCTGCCTGCCGCCGACCCCGCACTCCCGGCGGCCCCGACGCGACCGCGGCCAAGTCCGCAGCCGCGACACCGACTCCGCACCCCGGGCACTGTCCCTCCCGAACCCCCTACCGAGACCACGGCGCCCCTCCCGGTCATCCCGCCGGCTGCGCCATCGGAACCGAACCCGCGGGGAGAGGGATCCGGCGGTCGTACCCACCGGGCGGCAGCCGACGAGCTACCCGCCGCCGACTGGCAGGCTCCGCCGTCACCGCGGCGGCCCCGGGCTATCGGCGGAGGGCGGCACGCGAAACCCGAGCCCGAGCCCCAGCCCGGTGACGAGCCCGTGCAGGACGGTGAGGCGGCGTCTCTCGCCGCGGCATTCGCGCTCGACCTGGCCTCTTGGGACGAGGACCACCCGCAGCGACGGGCCGCGGTGCTCGCGCGCTACCTACCGGACGCCGAGGTCGATCAGCTCTGGTGGGACGGGATCGGTCGACAGCGTGCGGACACCGCACTCCCGGGACGCGTCGACCGTGTCGACGACACGCACGTAGTGGTGGACGTCCGGGTGCGGGTGACCCCGTTCGTCCGCGTGACCGCCATCGTTCGGCCGCTGCACCCGCCGCCCGAGCACTCCCCGACCGGCGGGGCGGTGCCCGCGGTCGCGCCCGCACCGGAGGCGCCCGGATGGGCGTCCTGCGACGCCGAGTGGACGCGCCTACGCATCCCGATCAGCCGCAACGAGGCCGGCGGCCTGGTCGTCACCCTCGACACCCCGTCTCGCGCCCGCGGCACCGGCTGAGCCCCTCCCCTGTTCGTTCGGAAGGAAACCCGATGCCTCTCCCCGCTACGGCGCTGGCCCTGACGATGTCGGCAGCCGTGAGCCTGCTCCCTTCGGCAGCCGGTGACGCGTCCGGCGGCAGCCGCGCGGTGCAGGAGTGCGCTTGGAAACTCTCCGCCGCCCGGCTCTATCAAGAGTTGAAGGCCGAGCAGAACCCGAGCACGACTCAGCGCCAGCTCTTCACGATGCTCGACGAGCGGGGGGCTGGTGCGGTCAAGTTCGTCCCGCAGCGGTGCCAGGACGGCGGCGGGAACGGCAACGCGCTCGGCCGGATCGGGTCTCCCACGGGTGGCTCGACCGGGCAGGACTCCCCCAGACCCGGCGGCTCGACCGGCGGCACCGGCAATTCGACCGGCGGCACCGGCAATTCGACCGGCGGCACTGGAAATGGCGGAACGTCGAGCGGACCGGCCGGAGCGACGTCGACCGGATCCGACGGGAACTGCCCCACCACGGCAGCTAACAAACTCGGATGGGGCACGCCCAATCGCGAGGACGGCTTCGATGACGCCTCTTCCATCGAAAACTGGGGTGTCTACGACGGGGCCGGACACGCGGGGAACGGAACCCGTTCACCGCAAGCGATCAGCATCGATGATGGAATCCTGACGATCACCGGAACCCCGGATGGGCAGAGCGGCGGCATGGCCTGGAATCCCGGTCAGAAGTTCGGCCGTTGGGAAGGTTGCGCACAGTCGCCGCCCGGTGACCCCGACCTCCATTCGCTGTTCTTGCTCTGGCCTGATGCCGAGAATTGGCCGGTCGGTGGTGAAACTGACTTCATGGAGATCAGCGACCCGTCCCGTCAAACCGTTGACGGATTCTTCCATTACGGGGATGACAACTCGCAGGAGAGCGCATCTGTCGAGGTGGACGCCACCCAGTGGCATGCGTTCGCTGTCGAGTGGACCCCTCAGGGGGCAACGTACTTCGTCGACGGTGAGGAGTGGTGGAACACCACCGACACCTCAATTCTTCCGCCCGGTCCACAGCATCTGACCATCCAGCTCGACAACTTCGGGAACCCGAGCCAGGAAACGAAGATGCACGTTGACTGGGTTCGTCAGTATTCGCTCGACGGTTCCACCGGAGGGAATTCCGCGGCAACCGATAGCGAGGGCGAGGCGAGACAAGGCGGCGAAACCGCAAACGGCGGCGGCGAGGGCGAAGGCGAGGGTGAACAAGGAGACGGCCGCAGCGATTCAGGAAATGGCGACGACGACGACAGCGGCGAAGACGACGGCGACAACAACAACGGCTGAGCGGTAACCGACCAATCACCAGACAGCAGGAGCACAGTAATGCCAATCGGAAGCGCTGCCGCCGCGGCAACGATCGCAGCAGCCATGTCGATTAGTCCGCTCGTGGCGGCCACTGCCCCGGACTCCGGAGACGAAGCCTCCGGCGACAACGTTCAGTGCTCGATCCAGGGCGACAACAACAACAGAAACGCCGACAGCGCGGACAGAACCGGGGACGTGTTCGGGACGGTCCAGGCCCAGCCGACCGTCGAGCAGCTCCACCTCGCCGGCGAGATCCTCGACCAGGCCCGCGCCCTGCTCGGCGCGATCCCCTACGACACCGGAGACGGCACCGCCACAGCGCTGCGAGCACGGTTGCAGGCTCGCGGCATCACCCCCGCCCTCGGGACCGGAATCGCCCAGACCGCTCGGGACGTCTCAGACGCCCTGCTCACGGTTCCGGGCTCCCGGTCGGCATCGATCGCCACGGCTCTCGCCAGGGCCGGCTACGGCCCAACCCCAGCCGACATCGTGCCTCGCATCGTCCCTGCTGCTGCTCCGCTCGGGCAGCCTGCTGGCGGGACGACGGTGAGCGCGGTCTATGTCCCCGTCACCGCCGCGCCGGCTCTTGGACGAACGAGTGCGCTCGCCGAGCTCGTCGACCAACAGCCCGCGATCCAACGGCAGATGATCACCGTGGCAGACGGCAACGGTTCCCAGTCGGACTGCCTCGCTTGGCTCAGCAGAGTCCACGAGCTCGTCGAGCAGGCTCTCGCCAATCCGACCGATCCAGCGACAGCGCGCGTTCTGCGGGAGCTACAGAACAGCGACGGGGCCGACCTGCTCGGCCAGGGAAGCGAGCCGCAGAGCGGGAGTGCCATAGGGACGCCTTCGACCGGTTCCGGAGACCCCAGCTCGAGCCCGCGGGGAGGGGAGGCAGGAGCGGGCGGAAGCGACAACGCCAGCGGCGACACCACCGGCCAGGACAGCCAGGACACCGGGACCGGCACCGACACCGGCACCGGGAGTACGCCCGAGGCGACCGACAGCGACCAGGCCGACAGCACCACCGGGAGCGGCAGCGGTTCCGAGGACCCAACCGAGGAGAAGGCGGAGGGCGACTGGCAGGCGGCGACCCAAGACCTCCTGTCCAAGCTCGACGCGGCTGCACCCGACGATCCGACCGCGAGCGAGTGGGCCGACGACATTCGCGGAGTCCTAGGCCAGGACGCCCAAAACTCGAACGATTCCACCGGTAACGGTCCGTCGGACGACAGCGGCGGCAGTTCGACCGGCGAGGGCGGCGGCCAGGACGGCGGCCAGGACGGCGGCCAGGACGAGCCGCCCGCGGCGGCTGCGCCAGCCGCAGCCGTCGAGCCCGCATCGACATCGTGGGATGCGCTCGCAGATTGCGAGGCAAGCGGCAAATGGGACACCAACACCGGCAACGGATATTACGGTGGTCTGCAATTCAGTACTGGGACGTGGAATGCCTACGGCGGCAGTCAGTACGCGCCGTCTGCGGACAAAGCGACTAAGGAACAACAAATCGCGATCGCCGAGAAGGTCCGTCAGGATCGAGGCGATTTCAGCGCTTGGCCGGCCTGTTCGTCAAAGCTCGGGCTCGGCTGATAACCAACTCGCGCGCCGCCACCGCGCGAATCAACGATCCAAGGGGGCAACACAGATGGGCACGACGACCAATCCGTTTCAGGAGCAGTGGGACGAGGAGGGCACGCCACCAGCACCACCGGTCCGCCCTCGACCGGCTCCACGCTCGACCGAGAACCGCCCGACCCTCTACCCGCTGCGGTGGCCACCGCAGGACGAGCCGGAGGCCGCGGTGAGTCCGGGCGAGCCGGCGGCCACCCCTGCGGAGCCGACCCTCGAGAGCGGACGGTTCGAGCCGCACGACGTCGACGAGCGCCAGGGGCGCGACGAGGAACAGGGACCGCAGCCGAGCTCCGCACCCGGTGCGGTCGTCAGGGCGGCAGCTGACCTCTCCGGTGATCAGGCCGACAGGGCCGCCCAGCAGGCCGACGCGTCGGGGCCCGCGTTGGTCGACACCCCGCTCCCCAGGAGTGCGCCCGAGGCGGCCACAAGGCCCACTGCGGCCCATCCGGAGCCGGCGCGGCCGAACGGCCCGCAAGCGGGCAGAGAGCATCGTGCGGGGCTCTCCGATGAGACTCTGCGCCGCCATCGGGGGGACATTCCGACGAGCGGGTGGCGACGAGCCGTCTACACCGCGAGCGGCCACCTGATCAATCCCGGGCCGGGACCGACGGAGATCCGCAGGAGCGCGCTGCGCGACCGGGTGACCGCGCCACTGCGCAGCAGCTACCGGGTCGCCACGATCTCGATCAAGGGTGGCGTCGGTAAGACGACCGTGACCGCCTGCAGCGGGTTCGCGCTCGCAGAGTTCCGTGGCGACCAGGTCGCCGTGGTCGACGCCAACCCCGACGCCGGCACACTCGCAGATCGGCTCACCGGGGAGACCTCGGTGACTATTCGCGACCTTCTCGCGAATCTCGACGATGTCGCGAATCTGACCAGCGTTCAGGGATATATGAGCCTCGCGGGGCGGCTCAAGATTCTCGCCTCGGATCAAGACCCCGCGATCAGCGAGTCTCTCGGCGGTGACGAATACGCCTCTGCCATCGATAAACTCTGCCAGTTCTTCAATCTCGTCATCACGGATTGCGGAACGGGAATGGTCCACCCCACGATGCGGCCGACCCTCGACATGGCAGACCGGTTCGTCATCGTCGGCGGAGTCACCATCGACGCCGCCTCCCGTGCGGGAAAGACCCTGGATTGGTTGAAGCTGCACGGTTACGAGCAGAAGGCGCGAGACGCTGTGATCGTCCTCAACCAGGACCGGAAGTCCAGCGAGGTCGACGTGTCCAGAATCGTCGAGCACTTCGCCGAGGAGGTCTCTCGCCACGGCTGCCACGGCGGCGTCGTACTCGTGCCGCACGATCCCCACCTCGCGACCGGCGGACGTATCGAGTTCGGTCGGTTGAAGCCGCCTACCCAGGACGCGTTTACCGAGGTCGCCGCGCTGATCGCCGACGGCTTCAGCGGTGGCCGCCCGCTCTACTGAGCCATGCCTGCGAGGTTCACGGCATCGGTGGCGGCGCCGGAGCCGGATCCTCGCCACATCGAGAGAGGCCCGGTGGCATCAGACGGGCGGGTCTACACCGGGCCTCTCTCCATCACCTGCCCGTCCACCGAGCGCAATCCTGCGGAGAGTTGCACCAACTCTGCCGCATCCTCCGCGAGAGTCTGGGGTCCCGGGATCGCGAGTACCCGCGGGGGAAAGGATCTCGGGTCGGGGGCCGTTGCTCGATAGGTGTCGACAGCCGCGGCCACGGCAGCAGGGCTCGGTGTCGGGGCGTTCGGCGAGGTTCCCTCCTCCACGTACACCCCCAGCCTCAGCAGTCCGTCGCGGCACTCGACTACTCGCCGGTAGTAGCGCCTGGTGGTGGCCCTGCCCGGGGCGCCGAGCCATTCCCCCGGGCCGCGGCTTTCCGATGGCAGCTCATGTTCCGGCAGGACCGCATGAATCAGGGACCACAGCGGCTCCAAGGCTCGATACGCCTGCCGCTGCCGGTGCACAGCACGAGCGCGCGCAACCGCAGCTGCGACCGGCGCATAGAGAAGCCCAACGGTCAGAACCACCAAGCCCAGGGTCATGCCGAACAGCCCGATCCCTTGCAGCACAGGGCGTGGGCTCGACGCCCAGGAGAGAACCCCGGAGATCAGCAGGGCTGTCGTCGCCAGTGCCAGGACCAGTGCACCTAGCTCGATCATCCGGAGCCCCCAGCGCAGCGGGGCGGCCAGCCCGAGGCCGCGGCGACGTCTCGCCCACCAGGCGATCACCAGGACCGCGTACAGGTAGTACAGGTTCTCCGCGGCGAAGAACGTCATCCCGGCGAACCCGATGTCCGGGGCGTTCGGGGTGGTCTGGCCGTTCGCTCGTGCGGCAACAGCGGCGCGCAGGCTCGTGGGGATCGCCGCCTCCGCGATGACGACCAAGGTCAGAGACGCCACCAGCACCGGGCCGATCTGCCGGGTGGCGACAGAGCGGAGGCGACGGCCGCTGTCGGCCGCGGTGATGAACAGAATCAGCGCATAGATCGCCAGCAATCGCAGCACGTGCTCCGCTGTTCGCAGAGTGAGAGCATCCGCGCCGAGGAACGGAACTTGTTCGTTCGCAGCGACACCTAAAGGCCACGACGCGACCCAGCAGAAGGCTACCGCGATCAAGGAATACAATTTGTAGTTCGCGGAACTCTGGTATCGGATCCGCCCAATGAGCACCAGGCATGCGGCAGCGGCGGCTCCGATGATGCTATAGAGTGCTGTCACAGAAGCCACCGTCGGTCGTCATAGAGGGCGTCGTTCAGATCTGCGGTTCGAGAATCTATCGGCATTGTTCCGTAGATGGACTCGTAGAGTCCGGCGCTTTCCAGGATTGCTGTCGCCACACTCTCTGCCTCCCACTCCATGCGCTCACTGTAATGAGTCCGGTGCAACTCTCCCGGCTTGGATTCGGTGGTGATGGAATGTACGAACTCATCCATGGCGTCCTGCTCGCCCCGGAATAATGCAGATGCCGCGCCGCGGGCAATCGGCGCGCTTTGATGCCCGCAGATCATATGACCGATCTCATGGAGAACGATATGCTGCTGATGAAGTCTTGTCGTTTCCTTCTGATATGTGATCAGGTCGAGTTCGGCCCCTGGTATCCACTGCCCGGATGGTCCGGGTATGGGAAGCGCGACCGGAATAAGGGTGAGTCGCTTGCCCCGCAACGAAGAAAGGCGGTCGACAAGAGTCGATACGTCCATCGGTGGCCGCAAATCAAGGTCTCGCACCAGTCGTCGACACCGCTGGCGAAGTTCGCGCTCGCGTTGTCCCATGCTCTGACCACCGCCCGCCTGCTTGCCTGTTCACCGGCCCTCGTGCGCGATCTTCACACAAGAGATCGACAGGTGACGCATGTCAGCATAAATTAATCCGTTCGGCGGACACCAGCGCTCGTTGTGGCCGGGCCTCGTCACTGTCGGTAGGTCTGGCATGATGCAGGCCATGGCCGATCAGGAAACTGTTATGCCCGCGCCGACCGACGTGTTTCAGTCTCTCGCCGAGCTGCTTGCCGCGTCGGAATGGGAGAAGGCGGCGGAACTTTACTCACTCGATGTTGAGGTCACTAATCGATTCTCTCCTGACGGACCCACAACCAATCGTGGACGTAAAGCCGTGGAAGGCTTCTTCAAGGGACTCGGGTCTCAACTTGACTCGCTTGCCGTCACCGACGCCACTCTGACGCCCGGCGGCGACCCGGAGATGTTGACGGCTGAATTTGATTTCTCGGCGAGCTCCCGGGGGACCGCCTTCAAGCTGCCTGCGATTTTCGTCATGCGGGTGCGCGGAGGAGAGATCATCGAATCACGCGACTACATCGGGCCGCGGCGAGCCGCCTGACTGGCTCGGGCTGCTGCGATGAGGACTCATCGGGAGTCTGCTTCCGATTCCTCATCGTGCTGTGTGAAGCTCAACGCCAATGCAAGACCGTTGGCCCGCTCCGCAGGCGTCATCTTTCCTCCGCGACACAAGAAGACGTCGGTCACCCCGTAGTGCTGTAGAGCCGTGTTGATCAGGTCTATGTCTGTTTGAGCTGCGATCGAGGCGTCAACGAAATAGGTCTGCGGGATCCCCATGTGAGCTGTCACCGCTGTTGCCAGCTCCACGGGCAAATCGTCTCGCGCACCGATGAGGGCCTCGGTGAACAGGGTTGCCTTCACCTGGACCTCATCGAGTGTGTCGCTAGGCAGTCTCGCCGCCTCCGCCAATTGCACAGCGAAGACCTCCGGTGTGGTCGGTTGCGTGACCTGGCTCAGCTCGTGAAGCCGCCTCAGCCGCACCCCCGCAGCCGCCGACTCACCCACCATGACAGCGGTCATCGAAACTGGCCCCCCGCTCAGTCGTGGAGCGACGATGGTTCGCTCACGTGAGCCGCCGCGACGTCCGATGAGTCGCCACCCATCCTCTGTCTGATGATCTGCGCCAGCACCCTGTTCACCTCCGTCTGCTGCTGCGTACTCAGGCCCGAGTGTGCGCGGTGCGCGATCTCCGCGACGCCGGCCTGCAGCATCGCAGCGCGGAGATCCAGCTCGGATTCAACGAGTGCGACGTCGGCGTCTCCGCCGAAGAAGTACGTGGCAGGCACCCCGAACACCCGCGCGAGACCTTCAAGAACCCGGAAGGTCGGGTTGCTCTTGACGCCACGCCGCAGCTCAGAGAGGTGACTCTCCGAGATGTCCGTACCGGAGTCCCGGATCCACATCACCGCCTGCTTGCTACTCAGCTTGCCGCCGTCATCGGTGCGGACCATCTCGAACAGATAGTTGATCTTGTCTGCGAGAGTGCGCTGTGAGCTGTCACCTGTCATCGGGGTCGTTCCACCTACCTCGGTTCCTGCCACTGCCCGTCTCGACCTCGTGGAGATCGTCCGAAGGCAGTGAATCCGTCTGCTCGGTAGTGCGCATCCTAACTCGGAACCCTCCCCTCAGAATTCGCTCAGGTGTACTGTCCTGCTCACAGACGACACACGGACGCTCACAGAGGGAGACCGCCTGATGCCCAGCCGCACCCCTAGCCTCCCCAGCGGCACAGCACAAGTGGACGCAGTCGCCCAACAACTCGGAGCACGCAGGCGACGACGAGCCGAACACGACCGGGCCGCAACAGAACAGGTCACCAAGCTCATCAGCGAAGGCAACGGCTCAGGCGACAGGCTCAGCCGCGAGATCAGCGCCGCCCTCGCGCGAGCCACCCAGGAGATCAGCGCCGCCCTCAACCTCGACACAGAGAACGCCGCCGAGTCGAACACCGCGCACCTCACCCACCACCTCGCCCAAGCGGCAGAGGCGCTCAACGTCGCCGACGTCCTAGCAACCGTCCTCAGCGCAGCAATGAACGAGTCCACTCGCGCTGCCGCAGCATCTTGATCGTGGGCGTCGACGTCCAAACACGGGACCTCGAGCCCGGCCCCCGCAGGCTCACCGACCCGGAACAGTCGCGCGAGCTGTCCGACCGGGACGGGCGCGGCGCTCCGAGACTGTCGGGGGTGCGATGTAGCGTCCCCGCGTGGTCGAGCAGACGGATTCCTCCACGGGCCCGCTCCCGATCCTGGCACGGCTGATCGCGACGGGGATCGACGAGGACAAGGCCAGGGACTACCTGCGTATTCAGTGGGTTCGCTCCGGCGAGGAGATCATCACCGACCCCGAGGCCCTGGTCGTCAAGTACGTGTTGAAGCCTCCCCCGATCACCGAGCGCGAGTGACGTACGTCGGCTCGTCGCCGTCGCTCCCCTTCCCCTTGGCTGTCGTCGCGGCTGCTACTAGTCGATCTCCGGACCGGGACCGCAGGAACGCGGCGGAGTCGGCTCCTCCCCGCGGCGCCAGCGCCACCAGCGGGACGGGGCGGGGCGGTCCATCGGACCGACGATCATCACCTCTGCCCAGTCCTGACCTTCCCCGGGCAACGCCTTACGTCTGCGACGTCGCCACTCGGCCGCGATCATCCGCAGCTCGGCCACCGGGCGAGGTTCCCGCAGCTCGTCAAGGACGGCACGCTCGATCCAGGTGAGCGCCGCCGTGTCGATGGGCGAGCCGCCCATGGTGCGAAGGAGCCGCAGGGTCGTGACGTCCACAGCCATCCGCCAGCGCAGCTCGACCTGATCGGCCAGCGGAGAGCACGGACGGCGCTGCGCGGCGGTCCGGCCCTTGTACCCGGCCATGCTGCCGTCCTTCCCGGGCAGACCCTCGTTGAGCCACTTGCGGTTCATCCCGATCTCCCTCGGGTCGTGCGGTCGGGTGTGTTACCGGGGGACTCGCGGTTTCCGGGTGGGCCCGGTGCGACGCGCGTGAAATACATGATCGTGTCCGGCGAGATGAACATGTACTAACGACTGCTCAGGGCCGCTCCCGCATCGGTCGACGCACCCTCTGCGCGGTCGCGCGTGCATGGGCGTGCGGGTAGTTCCACGGCACGACCGCGCCAGGTGGGGTCAGGGTTCGGCGTGCTCGGCCTGGTGCTCCCGCAACAGGGCCGCGGCGGTCACGTGGGAGACGCCGATCTCGGCGCCAAGCTCGCGGCTCGTCAGCGCTCGGCCGCGCTCGGTGGCACGACTGATCGCCTCGCGGACGGCCTGCGTGGTCTCCTCGCGGGTGCGGCGGCGGCCGTCTCGGGTCGGGCGACCACCGCCGGCTCCCTGGCCCGGGCGGGAGATCCGCCAGCGTTCCAGGGTGTCTCGGCGCCAGTGTGCGACTCCGCCCGGTTCATCGTCGGGCGGTGGGATCAGGGGGCGCTCGCGGTTGCCGTAGCGGCGCCAGGTCGCGGCGTCGATTCCTGCGAACTCGGCCGCCTCAGCGGCGTCGAACAGGTCTGCCGGGTCCTCGCCGTCGGGCAGGGCGGGTACGGGCTCGCCGCGGGCGAACGCTGTTGCCTGCTGCTCGTCCCACAGGGCCGGCGTGCGGCCCGCCGCCGGGCGGACCGGGGCCGGGTGACCGGGTGTCTGCCACGGGCGCATGTCGGTCGCCTGGCGGCTCGTGAGCCCGTGCAGAGCCGCGAGCTCGACACGGGTCACGGCCGATCGTCCGGCGCGGATCATCCGGGCCCCCTCGCTGTCGATCTGACCCTGGTCAGACCGAACCATACGGGGGGAGCCGTCCGGATCTCGCGACGTCGGATCCGGGGTGCTCATCCCGAGACCTGCTGTCCTGGCGGGCAGTGTTCGCCGTCGGGGCAGCCGTGGTGCCCGAGCTGGCACCGGTCGGTCTCGATGTAGCGGGGCGGTGACTCGTGCGGTTGCCGCCGCGCGGCGGTACTTGTCCGCGAGCCGGACGGCCCCGAGGTGACGGAGCGCCGCCGCGGCGATCTGATCGATCCATGCGGCGGCCCGGAGTTCGGCCGCCTCCTCCTCCGGATCTGGTCGGGTGCGGGGCATCGTGCTCGTCCTCCTGGTCGTCTCGGTCAGAGGGTCAGATGGAAGCCGCGGCAGCGGGCGCAAGGTCGGGCCCGGCTGCCCAGCCGGGCCGCCTCCTCCTGCGCGGTCTCGTCGTCGGCGAAGTAGGTCTGGTACGGGCATCGGGGGTGCGCACGGCGGCGGGCGAAACGCCCGCCGCCGTGCGGGTTGGCGAGCTTCACCGCTTGGCGGCCTTGCTGCGGCCGGCGTCCGCGGGCGAGGCGGACAGCGCGAGGGCCTGGCAGCCCGGGTGTGAGCAGACCTCGCCGAGCTTGGACCGGACCTTTGCGCCGCAGAAGCGGCAGTTGATCGGGCCGTCCGCACCATCGGTGCAGGCGAAGGGACGGCGGGCGGGCTTGCGGGGCATAGCTCCTCCTTTGGCGGTGAGGGGCGCCCGGATGGCGCCCCCTCGAGGATTGGTAGAAACTTTGACTTGTTGTCTTACGGGACATGCGGACAGGGCACGCCCCGACGAGGGGCCGGTCAGGCGGTCACGATCCGCCTAGCCTGCTCGGCCAAGATTCGGCCGTGAGGCGTCAGGTCGACCACCTCTCCGCGGCGATCCACCGAGTAGAGAAGGCCCGAGCCGTAGACCTCGCGCGCCCGGCGGCTGCGCCCGCTCCCATAGAGCAGCGCGGCGGCCAGGGTGTTGCGCCGACCGGCCGAGGACTCCTCGAAGTCCTCGGCCAGGACCAGGCGGACTCCGTTCTGCAGGGGATAGCTGACCATGCCGGTCACGAACATGTCCCCCAGCTCGGCGACGTCGACCCGGGTCAGGGTGACCGTCTCGACCATGCCCGCGGGGTGGAGGACCAGGGCGTTCCTGCTGTGCGTCATGGAAAGAACATTAGCCGGTTGTCATACGAAGAACAACCTTAGCTCGTTGTGGTCCACATCACCCACTTTGTGTCTAGTGTGCTATAGACATCTTGTGGCTAGTACGCCCTAGACTTACACTCATGACGAAGCCACGCGACATCGTGAAACGCATCCAGAAGGAGGCCAGACGCCAGGGGCTCGACTTCGAGTTCTACCGCGAGGGTGCCCGGCACACCGTGTACGACCTGGACGGACTGCATATCCCGATCGCGCGGCACGGCGACATCGCCAACGTCATGGCCGAGGTCATCTACAAGGAGTGCGAACCCAAGCTCGGAAAGAGGTGGTGGAAGTGAAGACCTACACCGTCGAGGCGACTCGCGCCGGGTCCGTGTGGCTCGTCCACGTCCCGGAGATCAAGCGCACGACCCAGGCCCGCAACGAGGCCGAGATCGAGCCGATGGCCCGCGATCTGGTCGCCGTCATGCGCGGCGTCTCGCCCGCGTCCGTCGCGCTGCGAGGCCTCCCGGCCCCGTCCCGCACCTAACAAACTAGAAAACAAGGAAACTAGGAAACAAGGGGAGCCCGTGGACACCTACACCGCACAGGTCAGGCGGGCCGAATCCGTGTGGCTGGTCTACGTCCCGGAGGTCGATCGGACCACCCAGGCCCGCAACGTCGCCGAGATCGAGCCGATGGCCCGCGATCTGGTCGCCGTCATGCTCGACGTCGAACCCGACTCGTTCGAGCTGCGCACGGAGATCGAGCTGCCCGCCGGCGTCCGTGCCCACCTCGACGCCGTCGAGAACGCCCGAGCCGACGAGGCGACCGCCCGCCAGCGCGGTGCGTCCGAGCTGCGTGCGGCGGCCGCCGAGTTGAAGGCCGCAGAGCTGACCGTGCGCGACATCGGCGCGCTGCTCGGCGTCTCCCACCAGCGCGCCAGTCAGCTCACCACACCGGCGAACCTCGCCACCGAGTCCCGGACGCCCCGCCAGCGCCGCCC
>Ga0081455_10004528_pt1 | contig 15525 bp, 15 predicted proteins | sample TabmetS3T2R1_FD_70207 | JGI IMG/M metagenome (GOLD analysis project Ga0081455, IMG submission 70207) | Tabebuia heterophylla rhizosphere microbial communities from the University of Puerto Rico - S3T2R1 | ecosystem: Host-associated > Plants > Roots > Rhizosphere ... | reverse complement strand
AACTGAACCTGTGGTACCATACGGAACAATACCTGTTACCTCTAATTTGGCGGCACTATAACAGGTTGGCACTTGAACTGTCAAGGTTTCGAGGCCCTCGGTAGTGTCCTAAATTGACTTGAAAAGCATTGCTGACCAGTCCTCCGGCGTCCAAATTAGGACACTGCCAGGCTCTCGATCAGCTATGACAGAGGGGAACACATGTGAGAGATTTGAGCCATATCGATGACTACGGCAAGGCTCACATGGTGGATGTCGGAGATAAACCTGACACGGTGCGCGAGGCGCGGGCGCGGGGGGCCGTGGTCATGCAGCCGTCGACCTTGGAGCTGATCCAGCGCAACGCCTTACAGAAGGGGGACGTGCTGGCGGTGGCGAAAATTGCTGGCATTATGGCCGCCAAGCGTACGTCCGAGTTGATCCCGCTCTGTCACCCACTGCCGTTGACGAGTGTCGACCTAACGTTTGGCCTGGATCCCAGCGCAGGCCGGATCGATATTGAGAGCGTAGCACGTGTGACCGGTAAGACCGGCGTGGAGATGGAGGCATTGACGGCTGTTGTGGCAGCGGCGCTCACCGTGTATGACATGTGTAAAGCGGTGGACCGTGGGATGTACATCACGGACATTCGCCTCATTGAAAAACAAGGAGGGCGGAGTGGTTTCTTTCATCGCCCGGGGGAGAGGTAGTGACCGGAAAGGTTCGCACGATATACATTTGCCAGAGCTGTGGCTACCAGAGCAGCAAATGGCTTGGGCGGTGCCCCGAGTGTGAGCAGTGGAGTAGCTTCGTCGAAGAACGCACGTCGATGAAAGCCCACCGCCACTGGGGTGGGGATGAGAGGTCCACGGCAAGGCCACTAGCGATCACTGAGGTCAGCGCTGATGAAGGAGAGCGCTTGCCGACCGGCATTGAAGAACTCGACCGTGTGCTCGGCGGCGGTGCGCTGCCCGGCATGGTCATACTCGTCGGCGGCGATCCCGGCATCGGAAAATCGACGCTGCTTTTGCAAGTCGCTGGCTACATAAGTCGCAGCGGCCATCCCGTATTGTATGTCTCCGGCGAGGAATCGGCCAAGCAAACCCGCCTGCGAGCCGACCGTATCAGCGCCTTATCCGAGCATTTGCTCATTCTCCCGGATACTTCGGTGGAGCGCATTTTAGAGCACGTCGAACAGTTGCGACCCAGGCTGGTGGTGGTTGATTCAGTCCAGACCCTATCTTCAGAGCAGCTCCAATCTGGGGCGGGGAGCATCAGTCAGGTGCGCGACGTGACGGCGCGCATCGTCGAGATGGCCAAAACCAGCGGCATTGCGACCTTCCTGGTAGGGCATGTGACCAAAGATGGGGCCCTCGCGGGTCCGAAGGTGCTCGAACACATGGTTGATTGTGTACTCTATTTCGAAGGCGAGGCAAGCCATGCGTTTCGCATCTTGCGTGCGGTGAAAAATCGCTTCGGGTCGGTCAATGAAATCGGCGTGTTTGAGATGGCGAAAGAAGGTCTTCGTGAGGTGTGTAATCCCTCCCAACTTTTTCTCAGCGAACGCCCAGAAGGCACTTCTGGGTCGGTTGTGGTCTGCACCCTGGAGGGCACACGTCCCTTGCTCATTGAGGTCCAGGCTCTCGCCTCCCCTTCACCCCTGGCCATGCCACGGCGTGTCGCGACCGGCTTTGACGTCAATCGGGTGGCTTTACTAATCGCCATTCTTGAGAAGCGGGTCGGACTTCATCTTCATGGCGAGGACGTGTATCTGAATGTCGCCGGTGGGATTCGCGTCACTGAGCCTGCTGTCGATTTGGGGGTAGCCGCGGCTATCGCCTCCAGCTTTCGCGACCGTCCCATCGATCCCCACACGGTGATCATGGGGGAAGTCGGGTTGGGAGGGGAGGTTCGGGCCATTCCACATCTCGAAGGTCGGTTACGGGAAGCGGAGAAATTGGGGTTTCAGCAAGCCGTGATTCCAACACCCCAGCGTCCCCTTGGAGCCCTCGCTGGCAAACTTCATATCATCCCCATTACTTCTGTTGCGGGTGCCTTCGAAAGTCTCTTTTGAAGCGCGATTTCCCGCCTACGTGCTTGACCGATGGGCCCAATTGTGGTATGATTTTTGTATATTTGGGGCTTAATTTTCGATCACCTTTAGGACAGTGGTGGCTCACATCGCAGGATGTGGCCTCGTCACTCTCTTGAGCTCCATAGGGGAGGTGAGATTCATTGGGATAAGTTTTCTGCGTATCGGGTTTGTCCTCTTAGCTGCGTTTCTAGGATATCATCTGGGTGCCCCGCAGATTGCCGAGATGGAGTTCCCGTGGCTTGGTATGACGATAGGAATTACGCTTGCCGCCGGTATCATTGCGATCGAAAGGGGGGCACAGAAGATTCCGCCCAAGGTTCTGCTCGGTGGACTCCTGGGTTTAATTGTCTCGCTTCTGCTTGGGCACCTCCTCACGATCTCCTTGCTAACTATCCCCTGGATCGGGGATCCGGACAATATCGCGTTGCATGGTCTGGTCCACGCGGGTCTAGCCTATATCGGTATAGTGCTAGGGGCCCGTAAGGGTGCAGAGTTTGACCTGAACGAATATAAGAAGCTGTTCAGGGGTGAGGCGAAGGAGGAGAATCCAAAACTGCTCGACACGAGTGTAATCATTGATGGACGCGTGGCGGATATCTGTGAAACGGGATTTCTCGAGGGCACGCTGATCATCCCTCAATTTGTCTTGCGTGAATTGCAGCAGATCGCTGACTCCTCTGATCCGATTAAGCGCAATCGCGGCCGACGCGGATTAGATATTCTCCAGCGCATCCAGCGCAGTGTGGATGTACATGTCAAGATCCTAGAGCAGGATTTCCCCAAGATCCGTGACGTCGATTCCAAGCTAGTGGCACTGGGAAAGGAATTGGGGGCTAAGATTCTGACGAACGATTTCAACCTCAACAAAGTGGCAGAGTTGCAAGGGGTGCCTGTCTTAAACGTCAATCAGCTCGCCAATGCGGTCAGACCTGTCGTGTTGCCAGGAGAGCTGATGAGCGTTCATATTCTGAAAGAGGGGAAGGAGTATGGTCAAGGGGTAGCCTACCTCGATGACGGCACCATGGTGGTCGTCGATAGCGCCCGCAAATATGTCGGGAGGAATGTCGATGTGGCGGTCACTAGCGTTCTGCAGACAACTGCGGGTCGCATGATTTTCACCCGCCTAAAAGATGACTTCGAGCGCGAGGAAAGCCTGGAAAGCAAGGTGGGGCGATGATCACCGCTGCCTTGATCCCCGCGGCGGGACGAGGACAGCGGATGGGGCTTGACATTGAGAAGCAATTTCTGCACCTCGGGGGAAAACCCCTTCTCGCCTACACGCTCGCCCGGTTTGAAGCAACGCCGACCATCGACCGCATCGTAGTAATCGTTCCTGCGGGACGTGAAATCTTTTGCTACCAGGAAATTGTCGCGCCGGGGGGGATACGTAAGGTCACCCACATCGTGGCCGGTGCAGAAACACGCCAGCGTTCGGTCATTGCAGGCTTTAGTTGTCTCGATCAGGATGTCGATGTCGTCGTCATCCATGATGGGGCCCGACCGTTTGTGACTCCATCGCTGATTCAAGCGGCAGTTGATGCTGCTTTGGCGGGCGGTAGCGCCGTTGCCGCGATCCCAGAATCAGATACATTGAAACGCGTGTCGAGAACGGGTACTGTGATCGAGACGGTGGATCGGCGGAACCTGTGGAGAGCGCAGACGCCTCAGGCATTCCGTCGCGCGACATTACAACGCGCTCTGGCGTATGCCACACGACATAATCTCGATGCGACGGATGAGGCGTCATTAGTCGAATGGTTGTCATGGCCAGTGCGAATTTTCCCTGGCTCAATCTGGAATTTCAAGATCACCTCCCCCGATGATTTAGTGTTGGCGGAGTTGTTGCTGGGCCCGCACGCCAAGGTGGACAATACTATCGAGAACCTTCGGGAACATCAGTGAGAATCGGCATTGGGTACGATATCCATCGCTTGGTGCGCGGGCGTCCACTTATCCTGGGTGGGGTGGAGATAGACTCAGAGTGGGGTCTTAAAGGGCATTCCGACGCCGATGTATTGTTGCATGCCATTGGTGATGCCTTGTTAGGCGCCCTGGCGTTGGGAGACCTCGGCCACCATTTCCCGGACTCTGACCCAAGCTATCGTGGGATAGCCAGCGTGAAGCTCCTCGAAAAAGTCATGGAGATGGTACGAGATCAGGCCTATACGCTGTACAACCTGGATACCATAGTGATTGCTCAGAAACCTCGTCTCGCCGCATACATCCCCGCGATTCGGAGGAATGTCGCCGATATACTCGCCACGGATCTCGGATCAATCAGCGTGAAAGCTAAGACCGCCGAAAGTTTGGGAGCCCTTGGACGCAGTGAAGGCATAGCCGTGCATGCCGTATGTCTCATCACTCAGGATAGCCGATAGCCTATGCGCCATCATAAAGTTCGTCCTGATCATGCCTTGGCCTCCGTTGTCCCTCGCTCCAGCAGGCGAGACCGAGACCATGTGCTGTGCGGGATTCATGCGATTCAGGAAGCGCTGCGCGTGGGAACACGGCGGATCAAGAGCATCTGGCTGGCCGAGGGGAGGGAGGGAAAGCGTCTGCGCCAGGTGAAGGCACTCGCGGCGGTACGGGGGACGCCGATCGAAATCGTTGCGGAGCCTCAGTTGATCGAAGCGGCGGGGACAACAGTGCATCAAGGCATCGTTGCGTTCATGGCATCCCCACCCCTGTTGACCTTTGACGAATTGACCGCGCGGCTCACACTCCAGAGCCCAATCCCCCACATCGTGGTCCTAGATGGGGTGAAAGACCCACGCAATCTGGGCGCCATTATTCGCTCCGCCGCGGCGTTTGGCATCGGGGGGGTGATCATGCCTGGACGACGCGCTGTGGGCGTTACGGCAACAGTCACGAAGGCTGCCGCTGGGGGTATTGAACATGTTGGCATGGCCGAGGTCGCCAATCTCTCCCAGAGCCTTGAACGTCTGAAACGACTGGGATTTTGGATCGTGGGTGCCGATGAACAGGCCGAGATCTCCTGCCGGACATTTGCGTTTCCCACACCACTCGTCTTTGTCTTGGGCGACGAAGGTTCCGGCATTAGTCCGCTGGTCAAACGCCACTGTGATGCGTTGGTGAGCATTCCTGTGTGTGGGCCACTGCGCTCACTCAATGTTGCGGTGGCGGCTGCTGTGCTGTTTTATGAGGTGATGGGACGCGAGCTTCGTCAACATGTCGCATCCGTCATACCTACTCCCGAAACGTCATCGCTGTAGCTTTTTCGCGTCGTTTGTGGTATAAATATCGCTACGCTGCCGCTGGGGGTTCGCACGAGGACCCATGTGCACAAATCGCTGAGATGCCCGCCGATCATTGAGATCCCGGCTGACGCCTGCGAATTGCGACTATTGTAGTGCAGCTTAGACTCGCCGGACCAGGTCCCATGCTCACCAAATCAAGACGTTTTTCCGAGGGAGGCATGCCCATGCTTCGGTGGTGACTGTGTAACCTCGGGGCGGCTTGAGCCCTTGTTTTCATGACAAAAATTGTCCTTGACTTTGGAGACACCCAAGCGTATCGTAGTGAGTTTGCGCTGGGCTGGCGTAGCTCAGGGGTAGAGCAGCTGATTTGTAATCAGCCGGTCGGGGGTTCAAATCCCTTCGCCAGCTCTGGTCTTATCGTTTCTCCCCTGCGTGCTATCGGCCCACACGTACCATCTGGTGCATTTGGCAAATTCATCAGAGACTGGGGGAGGTGCCCGAGCGGCCAAAGGGAGCAGACTGTAAATCTGCCGGCGTATGCCTACGGAGGTTCGAATCCTCCCCTCCCCATTGGTGGCGCAGAACGTTTAGGGCAGAAGCTGTCGCAAGGAAGCGCAGGTGGTTTCAACCCGGCACGGCCAGCCGGTAAAGGCGGGAATAGCTCAGTTGGTAGAGCGTCAGCCTTCCAAGCTGAGGGTCGCGGGTTCGAATCCCGTTTCCCGCTCCAACCTGTGTGGTTTGGGTCATTGGCTCACGTAGCTCAGGCGGTAGAGCACTTCCTTGGTAAGGAAGAGGTCACCGGTTCGATCCCGGTCGTGAGCTCTGGTTCATCATTGAGAGGTGTAGTTGGGTTGTCTGTTGTGTGAATCGGTTCGCGGTTATAAACCGTACCGATGCGGTGGGTTTAAGCCGAACGCCAGAAGAGACTGAGAGCTAGCCATGCGGGAAATCATTACGTTAGCATGCAACAGCTGTCGACAGCGTAATTATTCCACCATGAAGAACAAACGCACCACCCCCGATCGACTGGAACGTAAGAAATATTGTCGCTTTTGTCAAAAGCATACGATTCACCGTGAAACGCGGTAATGCTGAGAATGTTTGACCCTTGGTGGAACGAGTGATGAGAGGTATTGTTTCATGGCCATGAGAGGGGCCAGTAGCTCGAACGGCTAGAGCACCGGACTCCAAATCCGGGGGTTGGGGGTTCAAATCCCTCCTGGCCTGCTTCTTCAACGTGTCCATGGCTCTTTGGTCTGCAGACTCTCATTTGTGAGCAATGTGCCATGCGTGAATATGTTGCGCGGGTGACCACTTTTCTGCAGGACGTCCAGGCGGAGACGAAGAAAGTCACATGGCCAAGCCGGCGAGACGTCGTGGGCTCCACGCTGGTAGTTATTGTGGCGGTATTCATCATCGCTGGTTTCCTCGGCATTATCGATTTTATCCTGTCGTTGCTTATCGGCGCACTTATTAAGTGACTCCTTCTCATTGACGGTCTGGCCACGGAGAAGAGGTTGCGAGGCATAGCCTTTTAGTTAGGCTTTAACGTGGGTCATATGCGTATGGCGCTGCATTGGTATGTTATTCATACCTACTCAGGCTATGAAGATAAAGTTAAAGCTAGTATTGAAGAGCAGTTTAAGGCGAAGGGGCTTGCATCTGCGGTCGGAGAATTGCGCATTCCTACAGAGGATGTTGTCGAAGTGAAGGCCGGTAAGAAGCGCGTGTCGAAGCGCAAATTCTTTCCCGGCTACCTCTTGATCCAGATGGAGATGAATGATGAGACGTGGTACTTGATTAAAAGCACGCCCAAGGTGACGGGTTTTCTCGGCGGTAATACTCCGACCCCCTTGACAGAGGCGGAGGTGGAAGAAATTTTGAAGACGGAAAAGGGCGAGCCAACGACCCCGAAGCCTAAGGTGCTCTTTGAAGCTGGGGAGAATGTCCGAGTCATCGAGGGACCCTTCACCAATTTCACCGGTGTGATCGATGAAGTGAACCTCGAACGTGGCAAATTGCGCGTGATGGTGAGTATTTTCGGTCGGGCTACCCCTGTCGAATTAGACTTCCTGCAAGTAGAAAAGATTTAGGGAGGCTCCATGGCAAAAGAAGTCATGGCATCGGTCAAACTCCAACTATCAGCCGGTCAAGCGAACCCCTCACCTCCTGTGGGACCCGCGTTGGGTCAACACGGTGTGAACATCATGGAATTTTGCAAAGCGTTCAACGCCCAAACAAAAGGCCAAGAGGGTACTATTGTGCCGGTGGTGGTGACTATCTTCACGGACCGTTCCTTTACCTTTATCACCAAATCGCCCCCCGCACCCGTCTTATTGAAGAAGGCCGCTGGCATCGCCAAAGGCTCAGCGGAGCCGAACCGCAATCGAGTGGGGCAGGTCAGCCAGGAGCAAATCCGTGAAATCGCCCAATTGAAGGGGAAGGACCTCAATAGTTATGATCTTGAAGCCGCGATGAAGACGATCGAGGGAACCGCCCGAAGTATGGGGATTGAGGTCGTCCCCTAAGACAGATTATGAGGGAGGCAACTATGCCAGATTATGGCAAGAAATATGCGGCCGCTAGGAACCTCGTTGACCGAACTAAACGTTACGATCTCCCGGAGGCTCTATCGCTGGTGAAGAAAATTCACCCGGCGAAATTCGACGAGACAGTTGAGGTGGTGGTGCGTCTGGGCGTTGACCCGCGCCATGCGGATCAGATGGTGCGCGGTAGCGTGGTGATGCCACATGGCATCGGAAAAGTGGCCCGAGTGCTGGTATTCGCCAAGGGCGAAAAAGAGAAAGAGGCGCTGGAAGCCGGTGCGGATCACGTGGGTGCTGAGGATTTAGTCGCCAAGATCCAGCAAGAGGGTTGGCTGGAGTTCGACCGCGCTGTAGCTACACCGGATATGATGAGCCTGGTCGGTCGTCTGGGTAGGCTCCTGGGGCCACGGGGGCTTATGCCAAACCCGAAATCCGGCACTGTAACGTTTGAGGTGGGGCGTGTGGTGCGGGAGATCAAAGCGGGAAAGGTCGAGTTCCGGGTCGATAAGGCGGGCATCATTCATGCGCCGGTTGGGAAGGTCAGTTTCGCTGACGAAGCTTTGGTAGAGAATGCCCGCGCTATTATCGACGCGCTGATTCGGATGAAGCCGACATCGAGTAAAGGACAGTATATCAGAGGCATCGCCGTATCATCGACGATGGGCCCAGGTGTCAAGGTAGACCTGACACAAGCCACCGCCACACCGCGATAGTTGAGTCCGGAGGTAGGGGAGCGTGGGAGAGGGAACACGAGTCAAGTCAGAGAAAGTGGAATCCGTTGCCGAATTGCATGAGAAGTTCGCCCGTGCGGTCTCGGCGGTGTTGGCTGACTTTCGTGGTCTCACGGTACAAGAGATCACAGACCTGCGGCAGCAATTACGTGATGCATCGCTCGAATTAGCGGTGGTGAAAAATACGTTGGCGCGTCTCGCTGTCCAGGAAACGCCCTTTGAGCGATTGTCGCCATACCTGAAGGGTCCAACGTCTATTACTTTGAGCTATCGAGACACGGTGGCACCAGCGAAGATCCTCAGTGCCTATGTCAAGAAGCAGCCGAAGTTGGCGGTCCGCGCCGGATTGTTCGAAGGGGAGATCGTCCCTGCCGAGAAAATCGCGGAGATCGCTGACCTACCGCCACGTGACGTGATACTCGCACAGGCATTGGCCGCCATGCAAGGGCCATTAGCTGGTCTGGTATGGACACTACAGGGTGTTTTAAGCACTTTTATCGGGACCCTACAAGCCATTCACGACAAGAAAGCCCAAGGGTAGGAGGAAATCATGCCCGACATCACACGGGAGGATGTGGTCACCTTCATTGAAAACATGACCGTCTTGGAGTTGTCCCAGTTCGTCAAAGATCTCCAGGAGCGCTTCGGGGTCTCAGCGGCGATGCCGATGGCTATGCCACAAGGTGGGGGAGGGGCCACCGCCGAAGCACCCCAAGAGGAAAAAACCGAATTTGACGTAGTGCTCAGCGGCGCCGGCGACAAAAAGATTCAGGTCATTAAAGTCGTGCGAGCCATCACCGGCTTGGGATTAAAGGAGGCTAAGGACCTCGTCGACGGAGCACCCAAACCAGTCAAAGAGAAGATCAGCAAAGATGAAGCCGACGAACTGAAAAAACAGCTTGAAGAGGTCGGAGCCGCAGTCGAGATCAAGTGAGAGGTGACCAGCATGGCGAAGGTGGACGTTTCGCTGGATCTTAACAAACATCGGCAGCGCAGGGACTATGCCAGGATTTCCACCGTCATCAATATTCCCAACTTGATCGAGGTGCAGAAAGATTCGTACGCTCGGTTCCTGCAAAAAGATCGCCACCCGAAGCAACGGGAGGATCGAGGCTTAGAGTCGGTCTTCCGCAGCATCTTCCCGATCAGCGATTTCAACGAAGTGGCGTTCCTCGAATATGTCGGCTACGAAATTGGGACGTGGGAATGCGACTGCGGCGAATACAAAAGTCTGGGCGGCGAAGGTGTGGAATGCGAAAAGTGCGGGAAGAACCTTATCTACAAAGAAAAATATGATGTGGAAGAGTGTCGCCAACGCGGAATGACGTATGCCGATCCGTTGCGCATTATGGTCCAACTCGTGGTCTCGGAACGGGACGAAGAAACTGGCGAGATTCGCATTCGCGATGTCAAAGAGCAAAAAGTTTACCTAGGGGAAATCCCCCTAATGACGGACAAGGGCACGTTTATCATCAACGGCACCGAGCGCGTTATCGTCAGCCAACTCCACCGCTCTCCTGGTGTGTTCTTCAACGCCGAGAAGGTGCGGGGGGCAAGCGGCAATGTGGTATACTCCGCGCGCATCATTCCCTATCGGGGCTCGTGGCTAGATTTCGAGTTCGATAGTAAGGGGACGTTGTTCGCTCGCATCGATCGCCGCCGGAAACTTCCCGTGACTATCCTATTGCAAGCGTTGGGCTACAACGGTGAGCAGGTGCTGCGGGCCTTCTACCCCATCGAACACGTGGTGTACGAGACTACTCGCGGGGTGTTTGCGAAACGCGTCTCAGAGCTATTAGCTGGGCAGGCCCCAACAGAGGATATCGTCGATCCAAAGAGCGGCGAGATGATCGCCAAGGCTGATCGCAAAATCTCCAGGGCGACGGCAAAGCGCTTGACGTCAGCGGGACTCGAGATGGTACCGATTGGCACAGACGAACTGTTGGGCAAATATTTAGCCCATGATGTGATCGATGAGACGACGGGCGAGGTGGTGGTTGGGATCAATGAAGAGGTCACCCCTGACGTCCTAGATAAAATCCGCCTCAAAGGCATTCGAGAATTCTCCGTTCTGTACATGGAAAACCCTCGGTTAGACGCCTGCATGCGAGACACGGTCGCCGGCGATAAATCGCGCACGCAAGAGGAAGCGCTGCTGGAGATCTACCGACGATTGCGGCCGGGCGACCCTCCGACGAAAGAGACCGCAAAAGCGCTCTTCGAAAACTTATTTTTCAATGCCAAGCGTTACGACCTGTCTGAAATCGGGCGCTGGAAGCTGAACCACAAGCTGCAAGAGACGTTCGACAAGCTTGAACTGACCCCACCCCCGGCAGAGCATCGCACCTTAACCGAGGCTGATATTGTGGCGGTGATAGGTTATCTGCTCGACCTTCGCAAGGGGCGCGGGACGGTCGACGATATCGATCATCTGGGGAACCGGCGCGTTCGATCGGTGGGGGAACTCCTGGAAAATCAATTTCGCATCGGCTTGATACGTATGGAGCGTGCCATCCGGGAGCGCATGAGCATTCATGACCTCGATCAGGTGATGCCGCATGACCTCATCAGCTTCAAGCCGGTGTCGGCGGCGATTAAAGAATTCTTCGGTAGCAGCCAACTGTCACAATTTATGGATCAGACCAATCCGCTCTCGGAGCTGACCCATAAACGCCGCCTCAGCGCTTTGGGACCGGGAGGTCTGACGCGTGATCGGGCGGGGTTCGAGGTACGTGACGTCCACCCCACGCACTACGGTAGGATCTGTCCGATCGAAACCCCTGAAGGGCCAAACATCGGCCTTATTGCGTCGCTCAGTACGTATGCCCGCGTCAATAAACTGGGGTTCATCGAATCACCCTATCGCAAAGTACGGAATGGGCGCGTCACCAACGAAGTCGACTTTCTGTCGGCGGTCGAAGAAGATCGCTATGTCATTGCTCAAGCCAGCGCTGAACTCGACCCTGATGGGCGGTTTGCCCGTGATATCGTCGCAGCTCGTAAGGGCAGTGAATTCTTGCTAGTGCCAGTGGAAGAAATCGACTACATGGATGTGTCGCCGAAACAGCTCGTCAGCGTTGCTGCGTCGCTCATTCCGTTCCTAGAAAACGATGATGCGAACCGCGCCCTGATGGGTTCCAACATGCAGCGGCAGGCCGTCCCCTTGCTGTGCACGGAAGCCCCCTTGATTGGGACTGGGATGGAGTACATCGCGGCCCGCGATTCTGGGGCTGTGCTGGTTGCGAGGCATCCTGGCACGGTAGTCAGCGTTGATGCCACCCGCATCGTCGTGCGGGCCGAACCAGGCAGCGACACAGAACGCCTGGAGGCTAAGGTCGACATCTACAACCTGACCAAATTTCAGCGTTCGAACCAGAATACGTGCATCAACCAAAAGCCGGTGGTTCACGTAGGGGAGCGGGTGGAACGCGGTGAGGCTATCGCCGATGGACCTGCCACAGATGCCGGCGAATTAGCCCTGGGGCAAAACGTGCTGGTGGCCTTCATGCCGTGGGGTGGCTATAACTTCGAAGACGCCATTGTCGTTAGCGAGCGATTAGTGAAGCGTGACCGCTTTACCTCCATCCATATCGAGGAGTTCGAGGTCGAAGCCCGCGATACGAAGCAAGGCAAGGAAGAGATCACCCGCGATATCCCCAACGTGGGTGAGGAGGCGCTCAAAGATCTCGATGAAAGCGGCATCATCCGCATTGGGGCGAAGGTCAAACCGGGCGACTATTTGGTCGGAAAGGTCACGCCAAAAGGAGAGACACAACTCAGTCCTGAGGAAAAGCTCCTGAAGGCGATTTTCGGCGAGAAAGCCGGCGATGTACGCGATACCTCCTTAACCGTTCCCCCTGGGGTAGAGGGGACTGTGGTCGGCGTCCGAGTGTTTTCCCGTAAGGGACTCGATAAAGATCTTCGGGCGCGCGCTATCGAAGACGATGAGGTGCGCTATATCGAGAAAGACTTTGCGGAGGAGCGGCAGATCCTCGAGAGTGAGCGTGACCAGCGCATTCGAGAACTGCTGGCGGGGCAAAGAGTCGGCCAAGAGGTGCGCGATCCCGAAACTGGCATGGTGTTCCTCAAGAAGGGGGCGACCTTAACATCCGACATCCTGTCGCGTTTCGGGGGTTGGGCGCTGTTGGATTTGCCTCTCGCCGAGCGCGATGGCCCGGTCAGCGCCGTCGAAATGTTGTGGGAACGCGTGCGGGATCAGGTCCAGCGCTTGCAGGATCTCTGTGAAGAAAAAACCTCCAAGGTTCGCAAGGGAGATGAACTCCCACCCGGGGTGTTGAAGCTGGTGAAGGTCTATATCTCCATGAAACGGAAGCTGTCCGTTGGCGATAAGATGGCCGGCCGCCATGGAAATAAGGGAGTGGTCTCGGTGATCGTCCCCGAAGAGGATATGCCATGTATGGCCGACGGTACGCCGGTTGACCTGATTCTCAATCCTCTGGGGGTACCTTCGCGGATGAACGTCGGGCAGATTCTTGAATCTCATCTGGGCTGGGCCGCCGAGCATCTTGGACTATACATTGCGTCTCCTGTTTTCGATGGGGCTCGCGAGGAGGACATCAAGCAACTGCTCGCTGAAGCGGGATTGCCACAGACAGGGAACACGATTCTATATGACGGCAAGACCGGCGAGCCGTTCAATCAGAAAGTTACGGTGGGCTACATTTATATGATGAAGCTGCACCACTTGGTTGATGATAAAATTCACGCTCGTTCCACGGGTCCCTATTCCCTTGTCACACAGCAGCCACTGGGAGGCAAAGCGCAATTTGGCGGACAACGCTTGGGTGAGATGGAAGTTTGGGCTCTCGAAGCCTATGGGGCCGCATACACCTTGCAAGAGATGCTGACCGTCAAATCGGACGATGTGGCTGGGCGCACCCGCATGTATGAAGCGATCGTGAAAGGTGACAATATCCTCGACGCCAGCCTGCCAGAGTCATTCAATGTTCTGGTCAAGGAACTGCAGAGCCTGTGCCTTGACGTTGAATTGATCAAGAGCGACGGGCATGCCAATTGACCGAGGCATGGGCGTGGTCAGGATGGTAGTCGGAGCGCTTCGCTAAGGAGGAACGGGTTTGGACAGCATTCTGGAACTCTTTGAAAAGCCCAAGGAGCCGCTCGATTTTGATGGTATCCGCATTCGGATTGCATCGCCGGGGAAGATCCGCGAATGGTCGCATGGTGAGGTGAGGAAGCCCGAGACCATCAACTATCGGACCTTTAAGCCTGAGCGCGATGGGCTTTTCTGCGCCAAGATTTTCGGCCCGACAAAAGATTGGGAGTGCAACTGCGGTAAATATAAGCGCATGAAACATCGTGGCATCGTCTGCGAGAAATGCGGCGTCGAGGTCATCCAATCGAAAGTACGGCGTGAACGCCTCGGACATATTGAGCTGGCCTGCCCAGTGTCCCATGTGTGGTTCTTTAAGGGGCTGCCCAGTCGCATCGGCAATCTCCTCGATATGTCGCTGCGGGAGTTGGAGCAGATCCTCTATTTTGAGAAGTATGTGGTCATCGATCCTGGTGAGACGCCCATCCCCGAGAAGGAGTTGCTGAGCGAAGAAAAGTATCGGGAATATAGGCAGGAATATGGCGACCGATTTAGGGCAGGCATGGGGGCGGAAGCCATTCGGGAGATGCTGCAGAGTCTCGATATCGAGCAACTCGCAGCCCAGCTCAAAGTCGAAGTCGCCGATGCTACATCGACGCAGCGTAAGAAGAAGCTCGCCAAACGGTTACGACTGGTAGAGGCTTTTCGCAAGTCGGGAAATCGCCCCGAATGGATGATTCTCGAAGTCGTGCCGGTCATTCCGCCGGAGCTGCGCCCCTTGGTGCCGCTGGATGGAGGCCGCTTCGCTACCTCAGACCTGAACGATCTTTACCGCCGCGTGATCAATCGCAATAATCGGCTTGTCCGGCTGCAAGAGCTCAAAGCGCCGGAAATCATCATCCGCAATGAGAAGCGCATGCTGCAGGAGGCCGTCGATGCGCTGTTCGACAATGGCCGTCGAGGGCGCCCACTGCGCGGGCCGAACAAACGCCCACTCAAGTCTCTCAGCGACATGCTGAAGGGCAAGCAGGGACGGTTCCGCCAAAACCTGCTGGGAAAACGTGTTGACTATTCAGGCCGCTCGGTGATTGTGGTGGGTCCCGAGCTGAAGATGCATCAGTGCGGCCTGCCGAAAAAGATGGCGATTGAGCTGTTTAAGCCATTTATCTATCACAAACTGGAAGAGCGAGGCTACGTGGCGACGCTGAAAAGCGCCAAACGGATGGTTGAGAAAGAACGCCCTGAAGTATGGGACGTGCTCGATGAGATCATCCGCGAATATCCGGTCCTGCTGAACCGTGCGCCAACCTTGCATCGTTTAGGCATTCAGGCCTTCGAACCAGTGCTGGTGGAAGGCAAGGCCATCAAAATCCATCCGCTGGTGTGCGCTGCCTTCAACGCAGACTTCGACGGCGACCAGATGGCCGTGCATATCCCGCTGTCGATCGAAGCGCAGACCGAAGCGCGCGCCTTGATGCTGTCAACGAACAATATCCTTTCGCCAGCCCACGGTAAGCCTCTGACCATTCCCAGCCAGGATATGGTGTTGGGATGCTACTACCTAACCAAAGTGCGCGGCGGTGCCAAGGGTGAAGGGCGCATTTTTGCGAATTTCTCTGAAGTCCGTATCGCCTACGACCAAGGAGTTGTCGCCCTGCAAGCGCGCATTAAAGTCCGCCTGAACGGTGAACTGGTGGATACGACGGTGGGCCGTGTGTTGTTTTATGAGAGCGTGCCGAAGGAGTTGGCCTTTTCGAGTGCGAACCGTCAGATGGACAAGCGCGCCATGTCCGAGCTCGTTGGTGAGTGTTACCTGCGCTGCGGTCAGGATGGCGCCGTTGAATTTCTGGAAAACCTCAAGCAAATTGGTTTTCAGTATGCGACA
>Ga0081455_10004527_pt1 | contig 15527 bp, 14 predicted proteins | sample TabmetS3T2R1_FD_70207 | JGI IMG/M metagenome (GOLD analysis project Ga0081455, IMG submission 70207) | Tabebuia heterophylla rhizosphere microbial communities from the University of Puerto Rico - S3T2R1 | ecosystem: Host-associated > Plants > Roots > Rhizosphere ... | reverse complement strand
GGCTCGAGTTTCGAGCAGCGTCCTGCCGCGAGATCGACGCGGCCGTCGCGCTGGTGATCGCGGTGACGATCGATCCCGCGCTCGGAGCCGAGGGGCTGCCGGAGGAAGTGCTGGGGATCTCGGACACGGAGGAAGCCCCGGAGCCCGTGCTCCTGGCGCAGCTGCAAAAAGAAGGGGATACCGCAATGGCGCCTCGCACGGCCGTCGCGAAAGCTGTGCCTGCCGATCACGATCAGGCTCCGAGCCCGCAGACGCAGGCGCGAGCTCCCCGAGATTGGCAGATCGATCTGGCGGTCGCGCTCAGCTGGGGTGCGGCGCCGACGACGGGCGTAGGCCTGCTGCTGGCCGGCTCGAAGGCGGTTTCGCATGGCTTCGAGTTGCTCGTGCAGCTGGAAGCGGCGACGGGACTCGGCTCGAAACCCATCGACGCGCAGCGATCGGTGAGCGGCGGCTCGCTGGGCCTTTCGGCGCTGGCATGTGGGCGCTGGGAAGTCAGCCAGCCCCTTGCGCTGCGCGGCTGCGGCGGCGCGTTCGGTGGCGTGGCGACCGCGAGCGGCAGTGGCTTCAGCGACAATCAAGTGGGTGTGTTGGCGCGCTACGGCACGCTGGTACGCGTCGATGCGACGCTCGAGCTGGCGGGCGCTTGGCGGCTGGTAGCTGCGGTCGCGGCCAACCTGGATTTCGCGACGGGTGAGTTCGTCTACCGACACGACTCGGTCAACTCAAACGAGGCCTACGCGCCGGGGACGCTGGCAGTGCAGGTCGGCCTGGGGCCGGGGATCCGATTTTAGTCGCAAAGTATTTTGGGGGTTGTACGCCGCCGGGCGGCACTCATGGAAGCAGGAGGATCATGAAGCAACGCTCCGTGGCGCTGGTTTGGGCACTCACGCTCGCGGCCTGTGGCGGCGAGGCGGAGATCGGCAGCGATCTTTGCATCGGGGACAACCTGCGCTGCCACACCGATTACCCGGAGCCGGCCGCACAGGTCGCGGGCGCTCCCGACGTCGCCGTGTCACCCGAGTCGTTGACCAAGGTCCGACCCGCGAGCTCGCTTGCACCGATCGGCGAAGACACATTGGACTCGTACGAGCTGGCCGCAGATGGCGCCGGCACACTTTGGGAGTTCGCCGTGCAGGTCGCCAATCCGAGCGCATCCTTGCGCGGGGAAAACCGCATACGTTTTCGCGCAACCCCCCTCGAAGGCGACGTGCGGCAAGGCAGCGTAGAACCGCCTGAGAAAGCCGGTCCGGACGCGCAAGCGGTGCGCAGGCAGCCGGCTCGCAAATCGGAGCTTGGTCCGATGGTGGATGTCACCTGGGTTCCAGTAAACACGTGTTCCGGCGGATCGTACTGCGCGGTGGGTGAGACGCTGGCATTCGGTCCGGACCCCGCCATCTCGCCCGAACGCGAGCCCTGGGGCGAGAACGAGAACCGGGAGTGGTCGAGCTTCGCCATGGGGCGTTGGATCGATGTCAGCGGCTATCGCGTGGTCGAACAACGAAACAGCTCTCGCAAGCTCATCTGGCGTCAATCGGCGCTCAACGTCGCGGGCTTCAAAGGAATGATGGAAGGTATCAACCTGGCTCGGGTGGACGCCGCCAGCTACGGCTGTGGCTTCATCAAGGCCGCCATCCGGGAGTGCTCGATCCGCGCCAATACCCGTACCGCGTTCGGTCAACCTTTGAGCAACATTCAGGTCATTCAGACCAAAATCGGGCTGATGGCCACTGACTACGAGGCAGCCCGCCTACTTACCTTGGCCGCCGGCGACAGCTTCGCCCTCGGCCGCGGCGGTGACCCGATCCTGGTGTCCAAGGCAAAGCTCTTCAGTACCGACGCGGCCATGCGGCACGCCGTCGAAGCGGTCCAAATCTTCGGTGCCATGGGCGTCCACCACAGCAGCCGGGTGCAACGACTGTTTCGAGACAGCAAGGCCCTCCAAATCTTCGATGGGACCAGCGAAATCCACACCCTCATGATTGGACGCGACGCGATCAACGCCTATCGCTGATTCCGTCAAACCGGGCGAGACCGCGTTTGGCGCCAGACGGCGGCATGCCATGCAGAAGCGGGTGGCGGGGGCCGACCGTGAGGTGGCCGATCGGCCCGTCCGCCGTGCGTGGGTTGGGAAGGTCAGGCGGTTTTGATCGCGGAGACCTCGAACTCGAGGGTGATCTTGTCGCTGACCAGGACGCCGCCGGTCTCGAGCGCGGCATTCCAGGTGATGCCGTAGTCCTTGCGGTTGATGACCGTGGAGCCTTCGAACCCGACCCGGAGGTTGCCGTACGGGTCGGTGGCCGCACCTTCGAATTCAAACGGGATCGTGACTGAATTGGTGACGCCTCGAATGGTCAGGTCACCGGTGACCTCCAGGGTGGTCGGGCCGGTCTGGCGGACGTCGGTGGCAATGAAGTTGATCTGGGGGAAGCCCTCCATGGCAAGGAAGTCGTTGCTGCGCAGGTGAGCATCGCGCTGCTCGTTGCGGGTGTCGATGCTGGCCGCCTGAATGGTCAGCTGGCCGGTCGACTTGGTGAAGTCGGTGCCGTCGACGTACGCGCTGCCCTCGAAGTCGTTGAACCCGCCGCGGACCTTGGTAACCATCGCGTGCCGTGCGACGAACCCGATGCGGGTGTGGGCGGGGTCGATGACGTAGGTGCCGGACAGGTCGGACAACGTGGCCGGGATGGTGTTGGTCGCGGTCATTCTTACTCCTAAGGTCTTGGGTAGCTTGTTAGTGACGTGTCACCTATATCGGGTCCAACTTCAGTGACATGTCAACTATTCCCACTTAATATTTGGGCATGAGCTCTGATGTCCGGTGGTTGACCGCGAAGGAGGAGCGCGTGTGGCGGCGATGGCTGACGCTGAACGCGCGGCTGTCGGCCGCGCTGCAGAGAGAGCTACAAGACGATGCCGGCCTGTCGGCGCCAGACTACGAAGTCCTGGTGCATCTCACCGATAGCCCTGCGGGTCGAGTGCGGGTTACCGATCTGGCACGGCTCCTGCAGTGGGAGCGCAGCCGAGTCTCGCACCACGTGACTCGGATGGAATCCCGGCGCCTGGTGGAACGTGTGGAGTGCGCTGAGGACGGCCGCGGCGCCTTCGTTGTGATCACACCAAAGGGGCGTGCAGCCATCGAACAGGCAGCACCGGGTCACGTCAACACCGTTCGTCGCCTGGTCTTCGACGTACTGACTCGTGAGGAAATCGATGCCCTCGCAACCATCATCGATAAAACGTTGGCTCAACTGGAAGACCAGCCACAAGCCACTCCTCGTCACTGACTGACTAAGTCAGGCGCGATCCCAAATGCCTTGCCTTCGGCGCACCCGACTCAGCATTTGTTTGGCTAGGCAAGCCGCGGTGAGTGCGCACCAACCTCCGACTCCATGGCGCTCCGGTAGGCCATGAGGGCGCAATGATCATGGACGAGACCGAGCCCACGCCCGAACAACCGCGCAGCGAGCTGGCCGTTAGGGAATTGACTGGTGAAAGCGGAAGAAGCCGCTCGGGTCGTACGCTGCCTTGGCGCGCCGCAGGCGGTCGAAGTTAGTCCCGTGGTAACTGCGTTCTTCCGGTCAGGCGTGGCCGGAGGCGTAACGTTGCATGTGGCCGCGAGGATGCGTGAGGGGGCAGATGGGCACGCGCGTCTCACGTGTCGGGTTCTACGTTCTCTGCACGCTGATGTCTCCGCTGATCGTGGTCGGCTACCTGGTGTGGCTGGGCAAGTTGGTTGCCGCAGGACGCTCAGGCGTGTCCGCAACGGCGCAGGGTCCGCTAGCTGCCCGGTTCTCCGAGCATAACTTCGGGACACGGCAGGACGAGGCAGCGGATCGGCTGATGCGGGCCCTGCCCGGTGTACCGCGCTTGGGGTTGCGGCTGACGACTGGTCCGGTGCTGCTGGCCCACCGGGTCACCGGGTACGTGCCACGCGCTTACCGATACCCCTTCGAGGGCGATGTGGCCCCTCAGTACGAGGCATCGGCGCGCATCTGGTTTTTCGACGCCGCGGTCGATCGGTACCTGCCAGACGTCGCGCAGTTTGTCATCCTTGGCGCGGGTTTCGACACCCGCGCCTACCGGCTGCCGAACGATGCTCGGGTGCGGGTGTTCGAGGTTGATTCTCCACAAACGCAGGCGGTCAAGCGCGAGACGCTCCAGAAGGTTGGCATAGATTCCAGCGCGGTGACATTCGTTGCGGCGGACTTCGAGAAGGACGACTGGCTGGCCTGCCTGTCCGCGGCGGGATTTGGCCCTGGCAAGCGAACGCTGTTCCTATGGGAAGGCGTGACCATGTATCTCACCCGGGAGGCCGTCGAGGATTCCCTGCGGAAAATCGCTTCCACGGCGCAGGGGAGTGTGGTGGCGTTTGACTACTTCACCACCGAAGCCCTTGAGTCACGCGCCCTCTATTGGCGTTACGGGCGGGCTGCCACAAAGTCCACGGGAGAAATGCTGAAATTTGGCGTCGACAGCGCTCCGCCCTCGCGCGAGCGACTGTCCGAACTACTCCGATCCGGTGGGCTGTCGCTTGCCGATCAGCGCACCCTCGGCGACGACACGCCGACTCGGCGCGCATGGGGCGGGTTCGCGATCGCGACAGTCGAAAGTCGTCGGCCTACCGCCGAGCAACTTCGTGATTGATCACCGATTGGCCGAGGCCTGTCGCCGATTTCCTTGCGCGGATCGGTGAGAGGAGGCATTCACCTGCGTCGGCAGCGGCAGACTGAGGCGATCCGGGCTTGGGCGCCGCCGTGGCTTGAGCCGGCCAGATCATGGCCCGCGCACGCACCGAGCTCACTGATGGCGACCCGACTAAGGCTGTGAGGGACTTGGCTCGGTCAGAACGGGTAGCGCTCGATCGATCCCTGCGCGGTGATCCAGCGGGTCTCGGTGAACGCCTCGGCGTTTGCCTCGAAGCCGCCGAATCGGGCGCCTGTACCAGAGGCTGCAACGCCGCCGAATGGGGCGACCGCCTCGTCGTCAACCGTCTGGTCGTTGATGTGCACAATGCCGCTCGGGAGCCGCTCGGCCAACTTCAACGCCCGCATCACGTCCCTGCTGAGGATGGCGAGAGATAGTCCGTGCTCGGCGCGGTTCACGACGTCGACAAGCTCGTCGTCTGATTCAAACGAGAGCACCGGCGCGACCGGGCCGAAGACCTCCTCGGCAAATGCGCGATGCTCAGGCTGCATGTCGGCGAGCACGGTCGGCCGGTAGAAGAGGCGTTCGTAAGTTCCGCCCGCAGCAAGCCGAGCACCGGCGTCGACGGATGCCGTCACTAGCTCGTGAATGTGGTCGCGCTGATGTTCGTCGATGATCGGACCGAGTGCGACTTCGCTAACGCTCGGATCGCCAACCGGCAACCGATCGGCTGCCGCGACCAGACCCTCCACGTACTCGTCATAGATGGAGCGGTGCACGAGATGGCGCCCCGTAGTCATGCAGATCTGCCCTTGGTGCAAGAACGAGCCCCAGGCGCCGGCGCTGACGGCCGCATCCACATCGACATCGTCGAGTACGACAAGGGCGCTATTGCCACTGAGTTCAAGGTGTAGGCGCTTTAGCAGTCGTCCGGCGGTCTCGCCGACCTGGCGACCAACACGCGTGGAGCCGGTAAACGAAATCACGGGCACGTCGGGGTGCTCGACGAGCGCCATCCCGAGGTCGCCCCCGCCGGGCAGCACGGAGAGCACACCCTTCGGTAGCCCGGCCTGCTCGAGAACGGCAGCGATGAAGAGGCCGCCAGCGACCGCAGTGCGGTGGTCCGGCTTGAGCACGACCGCATTCCCGAGGGCGAGCGCCGGCGCAACCGATCGCATCGAAAGCACGCCGGGGAAATTGAACGGTGAAATAACGCCGACCACACCGACGGGCACCCGTTGCGCAAGGCTCAGTCGTGGCCTCGCGGTCCGCAGTATCTGACCCGTCGGAGCAAGAGCTAACGCTGCGGCGAAGTGCGCCTCGGCCGCGACCAGTCCAGCCTCGAAGCCGGCCTTACCGCCTGCCGACCCCGCCTCGCGCATCAGCCAACCGGCACACTCCGCGGCATTTTCCTCAAGAAGCTGACCAGCCTTCCGCAGCACCTTCGCACGGTCGTCGAACGGCGCCGCCGCCCAAACCGGCTGGGCTGCTTTGCCGGCCTGTACGGCCTGATCGATGTCCTCCAGGTCGGCGATGCCCACCGATCCCAGCGTCTCGCCATCCGAGGGATTGACAACATCGCGACTGCCGCCCCCACCCTTAGTCCACTCACCGTCAAGAAACAGCTTGCCGGCTGACCCATCGCCGTCGTACAAGGCCATCAAAAGCTCCTTCGCTCCTCAAAAAATGATCTTAAGTCGCCTCATCGGTCGGTTCGATGAGCACCTGCTGCGCGATCCGAAAGGCGGTGTTGGCGTCTGGGACCCCGCAATAAATCGCCGTCTGCAGCAGCGCCTCGACGATCTCGTCGTCGGTCAGACCATTACGACGCGCCGCCCGGAGATGCATCGCGAGTTCCTCGTGATGGCCGCGGGCGACTAGAGCCGCCAGGGTGACCAGTGACCGGCTGCGGCGGTCAAGGCCGCCGCGGGTCCAGACGCCACCCCAGGCGTAGGTGGTGATGAAGTCTTGGAAGTCTCGAGTCAGTTCGCTCGTCCCTGCAAGCGCCCGATCGACGTGGGCATCGCCCAACACCTCCCGTCGGACCCGCATGCCTTCCGCACGGATCTGTGCCGTCGTCCGAGTGGAGCGCCCTATGGCGGCGTGGTCGGCAATCAGTTGGGCGACGCGGTCGGGCGCCTCCGCGGGTGCCAGATGGGCCACCCCATCCAGGACGATCAGCCGTCCTTGCTGTACGCCCGCGGCGAGGTGCCTCAGTAATGGCGCGGGCGTCGTCGCATCATGAGCGCCAGCCACGGCGAGCAGTGGCGCGGCGATCTCCGGGAGCCGGTTCCGCACGTCGAATTCGGCCAGTGCCTCGCAGGCGGCGGCGTAGCTCTCGTCATCGCAAGCCGCGAGGTTGTCCAGCAATGCAGCCGCGGTCCGCGGGTCGCGGTCGGCGAAGCCGGGAGCGAACCAGCGGTCTGGTGCCGAGTCGAGGAGCCCAGCGGTACCGCCGGACCGGACCGCGTCAACTCGTTCTCGCCACCCCTTCGGTTCGCCGATCCGAGCGCCCGTGCAGCACAACACAGCCCATACGACCCGCTCCGGGGCGTCCAGCATCAGCTGCAGGCCCACGGCTCCTCCGAGGGAGTCGCCGGCATAGCCGAACGTGGTCGATTCACCGGCGTAGTCGTCGACCGCCGAGAGGACCGCGGCTGCAAGGTCGCCCATCGTGAAGTCGCTGGCAGGCGCACTGGGTCCGTGGCCCGGAAAATCCCAACCCAGGACGCGGAAGTGCTGTCCGAGAAGTTGCGCCACCGCTGCCCAGAGCGCGGAGACCGAGGTGCCCAGCGATGGGCCGAGTACGAGCAGCGGGCGGCCGACAGGGCCGGGAGCCAGCTCGACGCTCGCTAGCGTAGGCGTCGGCATCAGCCGAGCTCCTTGACGAACCCGTCCGCGCGCTCCAGGGCGGCGTCGATGAGCAGGTCAGTGGCACCGAGATAGCCCGTGAGTTCGAGAGATGACGGCTCACCCGAGAGCAATTCTCGGATCGACCGCTGCTCGGCCAGCAGGTCTTCCGCGGCCTGTTCCGCCGTCACGCGCATGCGATCGGCGTGAACGACAAGGTTGGAAACGAGTTCGGTGGTCTCGCGTCCGGCGACCACGGTTTGCCTGGCGAGCGTCCGCAGCGGAGCCCATTCCGCGTGCCAGCCGCCGTCGGGTCGCTCGTCGACTGCGGCCGCGGCGGCGGCGTGTAGCGCGGCAGCAAGCCCAGGTGCCGCCAAGGCAGCGCGGTAGATGAGGACCGACAGCACCGGGTTCTGCTTCTGCGGCATGGTCGAAGAGCCGCCTCGGCCGGGCACGCTGCCCTCCGACAACTCACCGATCTCAGGTCTGACTCGGATTAGGACGTCATTGGCGATCCGCCCCCAGGCGTCCGTCGCTGCCACCAGGGCATCGGCCGTACGGGTCAGAGCCCGCCGGTTGGTGTGCCATGGCATCGACGACTGCAAGCCCAGCCGTCTGGCCAAGTCTTCGGCGAGCGCGACCGCACCGGACGCGGAACCAGCCAATTCCGCAACCGCCGCCAGTGTGCCCGCAGCGCTGCCCACCTGAACCGGAAGGGAGCCGTTTACCCGCACAAGATCATCTGCCGCGTCCAGGACTGCCTGCAGCCAGCCAGCCGCCGTAAGCCCGAACGTGGTGGGTACAGCGTGCTGGGTCAGTGTTCGGGCTGCCGCAAGAGTCCGACGGTGGCGGTCGGCGAGATCACGAAGGGCCTGGGCTTGCGTACCGACCTCGGCCAACACAGCCTGGAGCGCGTCGCGCAGTTGCAGGACCAGCGCCGTGTCGAGAGTGTCCTGGCTGGTGAGCCCCTTGTGTAGCCATGGGCTCGCGCCGGGCGCAACCTGATCAAGGCGGGACCTGAGTAGGACCAGCAGCGGAATCACTGGATTGCCACCTGACTCTGCCGACTCGGCCAGCTCGCCCAGCTCGTGATCGGATACGGCTGAGAGGACGGATTCAGTGGGCAGTTGGACCCGCGGTGCGATCGCAGCGTCGGCCAGCACTTCGTACCAGGCGAGCTCAACCCGGACCAGCGCAGCCAGCAGAGCGCGATTGGTCAACAGGTCCCCGGCTCGGGCATCGCCGGGCCAGAACAAGTCGATCATGGCGCGTCGCCGGGGAAGGCCAGGAAAACAGTCTCCTTGTCGCCTTGCAGCCGTACGTCGAACCGAAGTTCATTACCGTCTTCGGTTGCAATCAGAGTCCGCTGGCGGTCTCTCGGGAGCGATCCCAGAAGGCGGTCAGTGGCTATGGCATACGGCGAAGCGGGAAGATAGACACGGGTGAAGAGCCGATTGCTCAGGCCGCGGGCGAAGATCGCCATCGCAAAGAACGCGAGCTTGCCCTCGCCTGTCGGGCCGGGCCGCACGGTGGTGAAGGAATACCGACCGGTGTTGTCGGTCGAAGCCCGGCCCCAGCCTGTGAACGTGTAACCATCGCGGCGCAGCGAGCCGGGCCGAGGCTCGAGATGTCCGTCAACATCGGCCTGCCAGATCTCGATCATGGCGTCGGGTACTGGCTGGCCGTGGCCGTCCAGGACGAGTCCGGTCAGCCGTACGGCGTCACGGCGGCTGGGCGGTACGAGCTGGTCGCCCGCGGCGTACGGAAGCGCGAAGCCGAAGAAGGGACCAATGGTCTGGCCGGGCGTGGCCACAAGGGATTTGGCGCTCACTCGCCGTCCTCCGGCTCCATCCAGGTACTACTGCTGCCGGTGAGCACGATGTCCCAGCGGTAGCCGGTGTTCTCCTCGTGGGAGGTCACGTCATGATCGTAAGTGGCGACAAGACGCGCCCTCGCCCGCTGGTCGCGTACCGATTGATAGATCGGGTCAAGATCGAATAGTGGATCCCCCGGAAAGTACATCTGCGTGATCATCCGAGAAATGAACTGAGTGCCGAACAGCGAGAAGTGGATGTGTGCCGGGCGCCAGGCGTTGTAGTGGTTGCGCCACGGGTACGGGCCGGGCTTGATCGTGCGGAACCAGTAGTTGCCGTCAGCGTCGGTGAGACACCGCCCCACGCCGGTGAAACTCGGGTCGATCGGAGCGTGGTGTTGATCTCGCTTGTGGATGTAGCGGCCGGCGGCATTGGCCTGCCAGATCTCGACCAGTTGGCCCACCACCGGGCTGCCATCGGCGTTTAGCACCCGGCCGGTCACAATGATTCGCTCGCCGATCGGATCACCGCTGGCCTGAATCGTCAGGTCCGCCTCGAGAGGATCGACGTCACGCTGCCCGAATGCCGGCGCGGTCAGCTCGATGGTTTCCGGGTCGGTGTGGTGGAGGTCTTTCGTGGGGTGCCGGAGAATCGTGCTGCGGTACGGCGGATAGTCATAGCAGGGCTGGGCCTCCTCTGCTGCTGCTTCGGAGTACTGGCGCCGAAGGTCCATGATCTCCGCCGAAATCCTCGCCTGGCTTTCGCTCGCCAGGTCTGAGCTCGCCGGAGGTTCCGGCTCGATCGCGTCGTCGACCAACGGCTTCTCCAGCATCGAGCCTCCTCCGTCGTCGATCGACCTCAGCACTTCACGGTACGGTTCTGACGGCGGCCGGGTTGACCCTTGTCTTCCGACCAGTGGAAGCTGGACTGCGTGGCGGGGAATGTGTCGCGCTCGGGCACGAGCGTGACGAGCCGTGTTCTCTCTGTGTTGGGCACTTTCGACGCGGAACACCAAATCCTGCGGCTGAGCGACATTGCCCGACGAGCCGAGCTGCCGCTGCCTACCGCGCATCGCCTGGTCGCCGAGCTCACCGCCTGGGGTGCTCTGACAAGGGACGTCGACGGTTCGTATGTCGTGGGCCGGAGGCTCTGGGATCTGGGGCTGTTGGCTCCCGCCGCGACGGAGCTGCGCGAGGCCGCCTCGCCGTTCCTGCAGGACATCCACGCCGCCACGCGAGCCACTGTGCACCTCGGCGTACTGGATGGGACTCAGGTGCTCTACCTCGACCGCATTGCTGGCAGCGCCTCAGTTCCGGTAGTGAGCCGGGTCGGCTCACGGCTGCCGTTGTATGCGACCGGTGTGGGGAAGGTCTTGCTGGCATACGCCCCACCCGAGGTTCAGGCCGTGGTGTTGTCCCGGCTGGAACGGATCACCCCATACACGATTACCCAACCCGGGCGCCTGCACGCCCAACTGGTGCGGGTGCGCGCCGACGGATTCGCCCAAACGAATGAGGAGATGAGCCTCGGCGCCTGCTCTGTGGCAGTGCCGGTCCGCTGTGGCGACGGCGAGGTCGTGGCCGCCGTGGGCATCGTGGTGGCCGACCTTCGACGCGATCGAATGCGTCTGGTTGCCGCGCTGCAAGTCGCCGCCTCCGGCATCGGACGCAGCGTCTCGGGCCGCGCCTTCCACTGAGCGGAATCAAATCGTCGCGGACCCGGGCACTCCTGCGTTGCCATGAGCCCATGTCAGCCTCACCCGTGCTGCACCAAAGCACGACCGTGGGAATCGTCGGCGGCGGGCCCGCCGGTCTCATGCTCAGCCACCTCCTCGGACGCAGCGGTATTGACTCCGTCGTCGTCGACGATCGCTCGCGTCTGGAGATCGAACAGACCATCCGGGCGGGAATTCTGGAGCGGGACAGCGTCCGGCTGCTGATCGATACCGGTGTCTCCAACCGGGTCTTGCACGAAGGCAACGAGCACGAAGGCATCGAATTGGCCTTCGGCGGGGAAGGTCACCGGATCGACTTCGCAGAGCTCGTCGGCGCCTCGGTTTGGCTGTATCCACAGACCGATGTCTTTGCCGATCTCGCTACCGCGCGGGACCGTGACGGAGGCGACGTCCGCTTCGGGGTGTCGGAGACCGCCGTCGTCGATGTCGCCACAAGCCAGCCCGGCCTGAGGTTCGTCGACACCGACGGCCGCCGGCAGGAGATTCGGTGCGATTTCCTGGTCGGCGCCGACGGATCGCACAGCATGTGCCGCGGCCAGATTCCCCAGGCGGCCTACCGGGAGTACTCAAAGGTGTATCCGTTCGCCTGGTTCGGCATCATCTGCTCCGCCCCCAAGAGCGCACCCGAACTGATCTACAACCACTCCGAGCGTGGCTTTGCCCTGATCAGCCAGCGGACGGAGGCGGTGCAGCGGATGTACTTCCAGTGCGACCCCGACGAGGATGTCCAGGCCTGGTCGGAGGACCGCATCTGGACCGAGCTGCAGGCCCGGCTCGGCGCCAATGGACACAAGTTGAACGAAGGACCGATCATCGAGAAGACGGTGCTGCGATTCCGCAGCTTCGTGCACGAGCCGATGCAGTACGGCCGACTGCTGCTCGCGGGCGACGCGGCTCATACCGTCCCCCCGACCGGGGCCAAGGGGCTCAACCTGGCGCTCGCCGATGTCCGTGTGCTCGCCGACGCCCTGGAGCGAGCCGTCCGCACCAAATCCGACGAGCCGCTGGCCCGTTACACCCGGTTGGCCCTGGCGAGAGTCTGGAAGGCCCAGCACTTCTCGTACTGGATGACCACAATGCTGCACCGCCTGCCGGACGAGAGTGACTTCGATGTGCAGCGACAGCGGGCCGAACTCGCCTCTGTGGTCGGATCCCGGGCGGCCTCGACGTTCCTGGCCGAGGGTTACACGGGCTGGCCGGCTTGATCACTGACGCCGGGTCCACCATCTTGGGGCCATAGTGTGCGCGATATTCCAGGAGTGATGTGATATCGAAACCAACCGATGAGGAAAGCGCCAAAAGGGCTCGAGGCCACACCAGCAGGACAAAAGTCCGCATCGGGATTCTCGGCGCAGCGAGCATCGCACCTCGCGCGATGGTAAAGCCAGCCGCCAAAGAATCTGAGGCTGAGGTCACAGCCGTCGCGGCGCGCGATCTTGAACGCGCCCGCAGGTTCGCGGCAAAGCACAAGATTTCGACGGCGTACGGGTCGTACGCGCAACTGCTCGCGGACCCAAGCATCGACGCGGTCTACATAGCCGTGCCGAACGGGCTGCATGGACGTTGGACCCAGGCCGCACTGGACGCCGGCAAGCATGTGCTGTGCGAAAAGCCCTTCACTGCCAACGCCGAGGAGGCGGCAGCAGTCGCAGCGGCTGCTCAGCGGTCGGGCAGGGTTGTCATGGAGGCGTTCCACTACCGGTATCACGCCTTGACGAGTCGGATGCTGGAGATCATTAACTCAGGTGAGCTGGGTGACATCACCGAGATGGAAGCGTGGCTCTGCTTCCCGCTGGTGCCGGCGAACGACATTCGGTGGAGCTACCGACTCGCTGGTGGAGCTCTCATGGATGCCGGCTGCTACACAATCCATCTACTGCGGACGCTGGCCGGCGCCGAACCTGAGGTTTCATCCGCGACGGCCAAGACCCGCGGCGCTGCAGCGGACCGGCTGCTGAGAGCCGAGCTGGCCTTTCCCGGAGGCTGCACTGGGTCGATCACGGCCTCGATGCTTTCGTTTCGAGTGCTAGGCGCCGGTACGCGGGTGCGCGGAACCCGCGGCACGCTGGAGGTGCTGAATCCGTATGTCCCCCAACTGGGGCATCGCCTCGTGGTTCGCTCAGAGGCCCGCCGTGCGGTCGAACATGTGGCGCGGCAGCCGTCCACTTATGCCTGTCAGCTGCAGGCGTTCACCGGCGCCGTCCTGCGGGGCGAACCGGTGCTCACCGGACCTGACGACGCTGTGGCCAACATGACGGTTATTGATGCGTGCTACGCAGCGGCTGGACTCCCGCGGCGAGAACCTAGTCGGTGAGCCGCGCGACCCGGGTCAGCCAGTCGTCGATCAAGCCAGTCAGCAGGATGGGCTGCTCGTGGGGGAGCGCGTGGCCCGCGCCGTCGAGCACCGCGAGTGTCGCCCGCGGGTAATAGTCCAGCAGATCCGCGGCCGCGGCGTACCCCACGGTTGAGTCCTGCCGGCCCGCGACGACCAGCGTCGGCCCGTCGTACGGCGGTCCCGGGATCGTGCTCAGCTCCCATCGCTCGCCGATCCGCTCCATAGCGGCCTGGTCGGCAAGCGAGACTGCGGGGGCGACGAAGCGCTGGTAGCGGTCGAGCATCGCTTGTGTCTGCATGACGAAGTAGCCCCGGAACTCCTCGTCGCCCAGGTCGTCGCCCGCGACCACCGCGCGGTGCTTGGGGACGTCGCGGATGTGGGCCAGCAGAGGACAGACGAGCGCGAGGCCGGCCACCCAGCCGGGCCGACGCGCGGCGATGCCCTGGGTGTAGTACGCGCCGGCCGAGTGGCCGACCACGAGTGCGGGTTCCGCCCCGACGACCTCGTCCGCGAACCCGAGCAGGGTATCGAGAACGTCGTCGGCGCTGCGCAGTGAGGCGGGCGCCGGTGTACGACCCATGCCTGGGAGGTCGGGATAGATCCGTCGGTAGGCACCGCGCGCGCTGAAAGCGGGCTCGAAGCACGCCTCGGTCTCCCGGTGGTCGACCCCGGCGCCGTGCAACACCAGCACCGAGGTGCCCTCGCCGTGTTCCACGTAGTGCACGGCGACGTCGCCGATCTCACACTTCACCGAGCCAACGTACTCAAGTCCGTCCCGAGGTCGAAGAAGTGGCGGCCGGATGGGCCAGGGGTGCGCTCACCGGCTCGCCGGGCGGCTCCAGCGGCCACTCACCTCCTGCCAGGTGGGTGGCGGACCGGCCAGCGGTTCCGGTGATGGGCTGTGCAGGCCGTCGAGCAGCAGTCCCAGGTAGCGGTGGCGGAGCTGGCGGGTGCGGTCCGGGTCGCCGAGGCGTACCGACGCCACCTGCTCGAATACGAATGAGAGGTCGTTGACGTCCAGGTCGGCGCGTACGACGCCGGCGGCCTTGGTCTGCTCCAGCAGCCGCAGGGTGAGCTCGTGGGCCCGCTCGGCGTCGTTGTACAGGTCCTTGGTGGGGGTGAACGTGCCGGCCAGACGCAACACGAGCGCATGGGTGTCGGCGTCGACGATGCGCCCCATGAATCCGACAAAGACGGTCCAGGGCTCGCCGTCGTCGGACAGGGCGGCCTCGACCTCGGCAATGATGCGGTGCAGGCCGTCACCGGCCAGGCGCGCCAGCAGCTCCTCCTTGCTGCGGTAGCGGCGATACAGGGCGCTCATGCCGACGCCGGCTCGGTCGGCCACCGCGCCGATCGGCGCGGCCGGGTCGGCGACGAACACCTGGCGGGCGGCCTCCAGAATCCGCTGGTCGTTCTTGGCTGCCTGAGCTCGTCGGCCGCTCAGCGGCACGGTCGTGGGTTCCATGCCACCAGCATACTTGAACGGAACGCTCTATTCCGCTATGATGGAGTAGAACAATCCGTTCCGATTCTGAGTTGGTCAATTTAGAAGGGAGAGCCTCCCATGCGCGAAAAGGCCAACGGCGGCGCTCGCGCCAACGCTGAGATCCGGCCGTACCGCATCGACATCGCCCAAGCCGACCTGGACGACCTGCGGGATCGGCTGCACCGCACCCGTTGGACCGACGAGTACGAGGGAGTCGGCTGGGACTACGGCACCAACTTCGGCTACATGAAGGAACTCGCCACGTACTGGCAGCATGGCTACGACTGGCGCCAGCAGGAGGCCGACCTCAACTCCTTCTCGCACTACACGACCGAGCTCGCCGGCGAGACCCTCACCTTTATCCATGCTCGCGGCACCGGCCCCAACCCGATCCCGCTGCTGCTGCTGCACGGCTGGCCAGACTCGATCTGCCGCTACCTCAAGCTCATCCCCCTGCTCACCGACCCGGCCGCGCACGGCCGCGACCCCGGCGTCTGCTTCGACGTGGTCGTGCCATGGCTCATCGGCCGCTACACGGGCGGGCCCCGGCCACCGCGGCCACAACTGTTTGCCCACATCGCTGAGCAGCTGTGGCACCTGATGACCCGGGAGCTTGGCTACACGCGGTTCGGCGCCGTAGGCGGCGACGGTGGCAGCGTGCTC
>Ga0081455_10004526_pt1 | contig 15529 bp, 13 predicted proteins | sample TabmetS3T2R1_FD_70207 | JGI IMG/M metagenome (GOLD analysis project Ga0081455, IMG submission 70207) | Tabebuia heterophylla rhizosphere microbial communities from the University of Puerto Rico - S3T2R1 | ecosystem: Host-associated > Plants > Roots > Rhizosphere ... | reverse complement strand
CCATGCTGAGCCACGGCAACCTACGCGCCAACATCGACCAGGTCCGGGCAGGCGCCGCCGCCGTGGACCCGAACGCGTCGCCGACGGCCGGCGACGTGGCGCTCGGCGTGATCCCCCTGTTCCACATCTTCGGGCTGAACGCCGTCCTGGGGCTGGCGATGACCGTGGGGGCGTCGGTCGTGCTGGTCGACCGCTTCGATCCCGCCGCCGCGCTGGCCCTGCTCGCCGAGCACCGGATCACCGTGGTGTCCGGCGTGCCCACGATGTGGCGGGCGTGGGCCGACCTGCCGCCGGCGGGCGCCGGCGAGCCCAACCCGATGGCGAGCGTGCGGCTCGGCGTGTCGGGGGCGGCGGCCCTCGATCCCGAACTCCGGCGGGCCATCGCCGCTCGCTACGGCCTCGTGCTGGCCGAGGGCTACGGGCTCACCGAGGCCTCGCCGGCGGTCACCAGCGGCGTGGGTCACCAGGCACCCGACGGCAGCATCGGCGTGCCGCTCCCCGGACTCCTGGTTCGCCTGATCGACCGGTTCGGCGAGGACGCGCTCGTCGGCGACCCCGGCGAGATCTGGGTCAGGGGGCCCAACGTGTTCCGCGGCTACTGGGACGATCCCGACGCGACCCGGACGGTGGTCACCGAGGACGGCTGGCTGCGCACGGGTGACCTCGCCGTGGTCGACGACGACGGCTTCCTCTGGCTCGTCGATCGGGCCAAGGACCTCATCATCGTGTCGGGCTTCAACGTCGTGCCGGCCGAGGTGGAGGGGGTGCTGGTGCGCCACCCGGACGTCGCCGAGGCCGCCGTGGTGAGCGTGCCCGACGCGCGCACGGGCGAGGCGGTGAAGGCCTTCGTGGTCCCCGAGGCGGGGGCGTCCATCGACGAGCGCGCCCTGATCGACTACGCCAGCCGCCACCTGGCGCGCTACAAGTGCCCCTCGGTCGTCAGCGTCGTCGAGGAGCTGCCCCACGGCCTGGCCGGCAAGCTGCTGCGGCGGCGGCTCCGCTGAGGCCCCGTCCTTGTGAGCGTGTGAACAAGCGGGGATAGGCTGCCGAGCTGATGGCGAATGGTGGCAAGCGGCAGGCTCGCAAGATCCCGGAGGCCACCGTGAGCCGCCTGCCCCTCTACCTCCGCAGCCTGCTCGAGGTCGCCAACGACGGCATGCCGACGATCTCGTCGGAGCGGCTGGCGGAGATGTCGGGCGTCAACGCCGCCAAGGTGCGCAAGGACCTCAGCTACCTCGGCAGCTACGGCACGCGCGGCGTCGGGTACGACGTCGAGTACCTCCTGTTCCAGATGAGCCGCGAGCTCGGCCTCACCCACGACTGGCACGTCGTGATCGCCGGCATCGGCAATCTCGGCCATGCGCTGGCCAACTACGCCGGGTTCCACGAGCGGGGCTTCCCGATCGCCGCCCTGGTCGACGCCGACCCCCGCGTCATCGGCACCGAGGTCAACGGCATCCCAGTCCGCCACATCGACGAGCTGCCCGCCGTCGCCGCCATCCACCAGATCGCAATCGGCATCATCGCCACGCCGGCCAGCGCCGCCCAGGAGGTGGCCGACCGCATGATCGCCGCCGGGGTCAGCTCCATCCTCAACTTCGCCCCGACGATCCTGTCGGTGCCGCCCGACGTGTCGCTCCGCAAGGTCGACCTCGCGGTCGAGCTGCAGATCCTGAGCTTCTACCAGCAGCGCAAGACCGCGACCGACCGGGTGGCCCACGTGGCCGCCGACGCGGCGCCGCCGGCGACATAGCCGGGCCGAGGCGCTGCGCCCGCCGACATGCCGGTCGAGCACCCCGCCTACCCCGTCAACCTGATCGTCGACGGGCGGCCGTGCCTCGTGGTCGGCGGCGGACCGGTTGCGCTCCACAAGGTGCGTGGGCTCGTCGAGGCCGGGGCCCGGGTCACCGTCGTGAGCCCCGAGCTGGACCCTGGCATCGCCGAGCTCGCCGCGGCTGTGGCGGGCGGCGCCGGGGGGGTCGCCGCCGAGGCCCGGCCGTACCGGCGCGGCGAGGTGGCCGGCTACCGGCTGGTGGTGGCCGCGACCGGGGACCCGGCGGCGAACCAGCAGGTCTACGACGACGCCGAGGCCGCCGGCGTGTGGGTCAACAGCGCCGACGATCCCGAGCGTTGCACCGTGACGCTCCCCGCCAGGCTGCGCCAGGGCAGGCTGACCGTCACGGTGTCGACCGCTGGCCACAGCCCGGCGGTCGCCGCGTGGCTGCGCGACCGCCTGGCCGGCGAGCTCGGACCGGAATACGACCAGCTGATCGGGCTGTTGGCCGAGGAGCGCGTTCGTGTCCAGCGCGACGGTCGATCGACCGAGGATGTGGATTGGCGATCGGCGCTGGATTCGGGAATTCTGGAACTCGTTCGGGCCGGCCGGCTCGAAGCCGCAAGGGAGCGCCTGCGCTCGTGTCTCTCGTCGTCATCGGACTGAACCACCGCACCGCCCCGCTCGAGCTGCTCGAGCGGATGAACGTGCCGGACGCGCAGGCACCCAAGGCCCTCCACGACCTCTGCAGCCGCGAGCACATCAGCGAGGCCATGGTGCTCTCGACGTGCAACCGGGCCGAGGTGTACGCCGTGGCCGAGCGGTTCCACGGCGCCTACAGCGACATCCGCGGCTTCCTCGCCGAGCACTCGTTCCTGCCCCCGGAGGACTTCGCCGACCACCTCTACGTCCACTACGACTCGGCCGCCGCCGCCCACCTGTTCTCGGTGACGGCCGGTCTCGACTCCGCAGTGCTGGGCGAGAGCGAGATCCAGGGCCAGGTCAAGCAGGCATGGGACCTGGCACGCGACCAGGGCGCCGCCGGTCCGGGGCTCAACCTCCTGGTGCGGCACGCGCTCGAGGGCGGCAAGCGCGCGCGCACCGAGACCGCCATCGGTCGCAAGGTCGCGTCGGTCTCGCAGGCGGCCGTCGCCATGGCCCGTGAACGGCTCGGTGGGCTGGCGGGCAAGGCCGTGCTGCTGCTGGGCGCCGGCGACATGGGCGAGGGCATGGCCGTCGCCTTGGCCGGCGCCGGCGAGCGCATCAACCTGATGGTGGCCAACCGCACGCAGGCCAGGGCGGCGGCGCTGGCCGCCCGCATCGGGGCCGAGCCCGTGGCGCTCGTCGACGTGCCCGACCGGGTTGCGGACGTCGACCTGCTGCTCACGTCGACGGGTTCGCAGGCGCCGATCATCGAGCGCTCCGACCTGGAGCCGGTGGTGGCCGGTCGCGCGGGGCGTCCCCTGCTCGTGGTCGACATCGCCGTGCCGCGCGACGTCGATCCGTCCGTCGCCGACATCGACGGGGTCACCCTGCTCGACATGGACGATCTGCGCGGCTTCGCCGCGGCCGGCGTCGCCGGACGCCGGCGCGAGGTCGCGGCCGCCGACGCCATCCTCGACGACGAGCTGCAGCGCTATCTCGACGCCAGCTCGGCCCGCGAGGTGGCACCGATGATCGTGGCGCTGCGCGAGCGCGCCGAGGTGGTGCGCCGAGCGGAGCTCGACCGCTTCCGGGGGCGGCTCGACGACCTCGGCCCCGACCAGGCGGACCTGGTCGACGCCGTGACCAAGCGCCTGGTGTCCAAGCTGCTCCACCAACCGACGGTGGTGCTCAAGGACGCCGCCGGAAGCCCCCGGGGCGATCGCCTCGTGGCCGCGCTGCGTGAGCTGTTCGAGATAGAGGGGTGATGAGGCTCCGGGTGGCGACCCGGGGCTCGGCGCTGGCCCGCTGGCAGGCCGACCACGTGGCCGTCCTGGCGCAGAAGGCCGAGCCCGGCCTCGAGGTCGAGACCGTGGTCGTCGAGACCGGCGGCGATCGCCGGCGCGACGTCCCCATCTGGGAGCTGGGCGGCAAGGGGGTGTTCGTCAAGGAGGTGCAGGCCGCGGTGCTCGAGGGGCGGGCCGACGTGGCCGTGCACTCCGCCAAGGACCTCCCATCGCTGACGCCGGACGGCCTCGTGATCGGGGCCGTGCCCGAGCGGGCCGACGTGCGCGACGCGCTCGTGGGCGCCACGCTCGCCGCCCTCCCGCCCGGGGCGACGGTGGCGAGCGGGTCGCTGCGCCGCCGGGCCCAGCTGGCGCACGTCCGTCCCGACCTGAGCTTCGAGGGCCTGCGGGGCAACATCGCCACCCGCCTGGCGTACGCCGAGCGCGAGGACGTCGCCGCGGTGGTGATGGCCGCGGCCGCGCTCGACCGGCTCGGCCTGGCCGATCGCATCGCCGAGCGCCTCGATCCCGACGTGATGCTGCCCCAGGTGGGCCAGGGGGCCCTGGCGGTCGAGTGCCGCGCCGACGACACCGACACCCGATGCCTGCTCGATCGCATCGAGCACACGCCCAGCCGCCGCGCCGTCGATGCCGAGCGCGGGTTCCTCGCCGAGCTCGGTGGCGACTGTTCGGTGCCGGCCGCGGCTCACGCCACCCTGGCGGGCGACCGGCTACGGGTCCGGGGCCTGGTGGCGTCGGCCGACGGTCGGACCGTGGTGCGCCACGAGCTCGCCGGGCCGGCGTCGTCGGGTGCCGCGTTGGGCCGGTCGGTGGCGCGCCAGCTGCTCGACGACCAAGGGGCCGCCGCCCTCCTCGGCCGGAGCTGATGACCGTTCCTCCCCGGGGGCTGCACCCATGACCGTCCACCTCGTGGGGGCGGGCCCGGGCGACCCCGGACTGCTGACGGTGCGTGCGCTCGAGCTGCTGCGGCGGGCCGACGTAGTGGTCTACGACCGGCTGTCGCAGGAGTCGCTGCTGGACCTCGCACCGCCCGGGGCCGAGCGGATCGACGTGGGCAAGGCGCCGGGGCACGTGCGCCTGGCCCAGCCCGAGATCAACGATCTGCTGATCGAGCGTGGCCGGCGGGGCGAGACGGTGGTGCGCCTCAAGGGCGGCGATCCGTTCGTGTTCGCCCGGGGCGGCGAGGAGGCGGCCGCGCTGGCCGCGGCCGGCGTTCCGTTCGAGGTGGTTCCCGGCATCACGTCGGCGATCGCCGCACCGGCGTACGCCGGCATCCCGGTCACGCTGCGCCACTCGTCCACCAGCGTCACCATCGTCACCGGGCACGAGGACCCGGGCACCGAGGGCACCGAGGGCACGGTCGACTGGGAGGCAGTGGCCAGGGTGGGCGGCACGATCGTCGTGCTGATGGGCGTCGCCCGCATCGGCCGGATCGCCGCCGAGCTGATGGCTGCCGGACGGTCGCCCGACACCCCGGTGGCCGCGGTCCAGTGGGGGACCCGGCCCGAGCAGCACACGGTGAGGGCGACCCTGTCGACGATCGCCGACCGGCAGCTCGGGACCCCGTCGACGATCGTGATCGGCGAGGTCGCCGCCTCGGAGCTGGCGTGGTACGAGAAGCGGCCGCTGTTCGGCCGCCGGGTCGTGGTCACGCGCGCCCGCGGCCAGGCGGGCGAGCTCGTGGAACGGCTGCACGCCCAGGGCGCGGCCGCCGTCGAGGTTCCAGCGATCGAGATCCGCGACCCCGCCGACGGTGGGGCCGCGCTGGCGGCGGCGGTGGACCGACTAGCGGACTACGAGTGGGTGGTCCTGACCTCCCCCAACGGCGCGCTCCGCCTGCTGGATGCCGTGCGGGATCGCGGCCGCGACGCCCGCGCCTTCGCCGGCGCCCGGTTGGCGGCGATCGGCCCCGGCACGGCCGAGGCCCTGGCCGGCGGCAACCTCGTGGTCGACCTGGTTCCGCCCGAGTTCGTGGCCGAGTCCCTCCTCGACGCCATCCCCCGGCCGGGCGGGGGCGCCGGAGGACGGCTGTTGCTGGTCCGGGCCGCAGTGGCGCGCGACGTCCTGCCCGAGGGGCTGCGGGCGAAGGGATGGGACGTCGACGTCGTCGAGGCGTACCGGACCGAGCCGGCGCCGGTGACCGCAGAGCAGGCGGCCGCCGTCGCTGCGGCCGACGTCGTGACGGTCACGTCGTCGTCGACGGTCACCAACTTCCTGGCGGGGATGGCGGGCCGGCCCCTGCCGCCCGCGGTCGCCGCCATCGGACCGATCACGGCCGCCACCGCCCGCGAACACGGGCTCACGGTCGACGTCGAGGCGGAGGTCCACACCATCGACGGCCTCGTGGACGCGCTCGTCGCCTGGGCCGCCAAGGCCCCCCGGCGAGCGCCCGGTGACGACGCCGGTGGGTGAGCTCGGTGGTCTGGTCTTCGATTTCGACGGGCTGATCCTCGACACCGAGACCTGCACCTACGAGACGACCGCGGGCATCTTCGCCGAGCACGGCCAGACGATCGACCTGGCGTGGTGGCACTCGATCATCGGCACCGCCCACCACCCCCACTGGTCCGAGGTCCTGGCCGACCGGCTGGGGCGGCCGGTCGACCGCGCCGCGCTGGTGGCCCGACGCGACGACCGCCGGCTCCGGGTCATCGATGCGTTGGCGCCCTGCGACGGGGTGGTCGAGCTGCTGGACGCCGCGGTCGCCGAGGGCATCCCGACGGCGATTGCGTCGTCGTCGGGGCTCGACTGGGTGGGGGGCCACCTCGAACGGCTCGGGCTGCGGTCCCGATTCTCGGCGCTGGTCACGCGCGACGACCTGGGCGGTGCGAAGGGCCGCACCAAGCCGGCGCCCGACCTGTTCCTCCTGGCCGCCGAGCGCCTGGGCGTCGAGCCGTCCCACTGCGTGGCCTTGGAGGACTCGCCCAACGGGGTCGCCGCCGCCCGGGCCGCGGGGATGGTCGTGGTGGCGGTGCCGGGGCCGATGACGGCCGGGCTGGACTTCAGCGCCGCCGACCTGGTGGTGCCGTCGCTGGCCGAGACCGACCTCCCCGCGTTGCGGAAGCTGCTGGGCGGCTAGGGACGAGGTCGTGTGGAGTCCCAGGGTGACCCCCGGGACTCCACGCTCGGCGTTAGAACTCGAAGTCCTCCGCGAAGGGTGCCTCGTATTCGGCCACGATGAGGCCCAGCCCGATCGGCTTGTTGGGGTCGACCTCGAAGATCGAGTTCGACCGCGGTGGGTCGCGGTCTTCCGGCGCGCCCCAGCCGTACTCGCCGAGAAGCCCCTCGAAGTCCAGCTCGTCGATCGAGTTCATGGCCTCGATGATGCCGTCGTGTGACAGGTCGCCCATCTCTACGGCCTGCTCCAACACCTGGTGGACGGCCTTGGCCTCGTTGTACCCGAAGTTGAAGTAGATGTCGGGTTGCTGGTCGGGCGCGTAGGTCTCCTGGATCCGCAGCAGCTCCGACATGCCGGGCACCGACTCGTCGCCGTACTCGGGGCCCTCCGAGACCCAGGTGAAGTTCTCCTGCAGGTACGGCAGCAACGGCGAGTCGACGAACAGGCCGATCCACGTGGGCGACTGGGCCATCCACCGGGGTGCGTAGCCCAGCTCGGCGGCCTTGCCGAGGGCGCTCCCGGTGTCGGTCGGCGTGGATGTCAGCCACACCATCTCGCATCCCGCCCCTTGAAGCTGGGTGATCTGCGTCGTGAAGTCCGGGTTGCCCACGGGGAAGGTGACCTCTTCGGTCAGGTCGATGCCGAGCTCCTCGAGGGCGAAGTCGACGCCCTCCTGGCCGGCCTCGCCATAGGGGTCGTCCTGGCGCAGAGTGCAGATGGCGCTGTCCGTGCTGCCGCCGCCTTCGTTGACGTACCAGTCGACGCCGTTGATCGCCTGGATCTGGTACGGCGCGCCGATGGGCAGCAGATTCTCTTCCCGCACCCAGAACGAGTCGAGGGACGCAGGCTGGGCCACGATGTTGTCGGCGACCAGCTGTTCGAGCAGGGCGTTCACGATGGGCGTGCCCAGGAGCTGGTTGAACATCACCACGTCGCCCTTGATCTCGTTGTACTTCTGGACCGCGGTGGGTGCGTCGTACGCCGAGTCTTCGATGACCAGCTCGACCGGGTACTTGCCGCCAACCCCTCCGAGTTCCTCGTTGACGTAGTCCCAATAGGCGCGGTTGCCGTTCGTCAGCGGCTCGCCGATGATCGCCACCGGCCCGCTGGTCGGTGTGACCACCCCCAGGCGGATGGTCTCGCCGTCGAAGCCAGGCACCGTCGCCGGCTCGCCGCCCTCTGCGGCCTCGTCGTCGCTCGCGGCATCGTCGTCGTCGCGACCGCCGCACGCAGTGGCGAGGAGGGCCACGGCAGCGAAGGCAATGAGCAACCGCCGCCACGCTTGTCGTTTGTCCATGTCTCCCCCTGTTGCTGTCGGTGGTATGGGATCTAGTACGAGAACGGCCAAGTGACGAACCAGGTCTTGATCCGGAACCAGAAGGCCGCCAAGCCGCGTGGCTCCAAGAGCAGGAACAAGACGATGGCGAGCCCGAACAGCACCGCGTTGAGCTCGCCGATGGTGAAGATGCCCGGCTCGCCCGACCGGGTCGTGATCAACGGGTCGAAGATCGCCTGCCCGCTGTTCTGCTCGATGAGCGAGCGGCCTCCCAGCACGAACAGCGCACCGATGATGGAGCCGAAGATGGTCCCCAGCCCGCCGATGATGATGATGGCCACGTACGTGATCGACAGGAACAGCCCGAAGTCGCCGGGACTCACGTACTGCTGCAGCAGCCCGTACAGCGCGCCCGCCACCGCGGCGTACGCGCTGGACCAGGCGAAGGCGCCGACCTTGTAGCGTGCCGGGCTCACGCCGATCACCTCGGCGGACAGGTCGCGATCTCGGATCGCTTGCATGGCGCGGCCGGCCCGGCTGCGCACAAGGTTCTTGGCCAGGAGCGCACTCAATGCGACAAGGATCCAGACCAGCCAGAAGAAGCTCTGCTCGAAGGTGTAGGTCTCGCCCCCCAGTTCGAGGCCTTGCTTGAAGTCGAGCGGGCCCAGGGACATCGGCGCCCCGCCCAGGCTGATGCCATTTCCGCCGCCCGTGACGCTGTCCCAGTTGTTCCACAGGTGCTCGCCCAGGAACACGAGCCCCAGTGTCACGACGACCAGGTAGTTCCCCCGGAGCCGGAGGGCAAAGGGGCCGATCACGCCGCCGACAACGAAGCCCAGCAACGCCGCGAAGGCCAGATAGGCGAGCATCGGCCAACCGTGTTGACCGCCGAAGTAGGCGGCGGTGTAGGCGCCGACCCCGACGAAGAAGGCGTGGCCCAGGGAGATCTGCCCGGTGTAGCCGGTCAGGAGGTTGAGGCCGATGGCGCCGATGGCATAGATGCCGCACAACGACAGCACCCGCAGCCCGGGGTCACCGAGATAGGTGGGCAGCCACAGGAACAGCACCAGCCCGCCGACGACGACCACCCACCGCCAAGGGGTGCGCCCGGGGCTGCGCAGCAGCTTGATCTCGTCCTCGTAGGAGAGGGTCAGGTCCGGCGCCGGGCCGCTGCGGCCCGGCCGCGCGAGCCGGAAGCGTGTCGTGAACGGATGGGTGATTGCCATCAGACGCGCCGCACCTCCCGGGTGCCGAACAGCCCATAGGGCCGGATCAGCAGGATCACGATCATCACCAGGTAGGGCGAGACCCGCTCGAAGCTGTCACCCACCCAGTCGAAGTATTCCGGCGCCAGCAGGGCGGTGAACTGCTGGACGAGGCCGATGATGATCCCGCCCACGACGGCGCCGAGCGGCGAGTCCAGCCCGCCGAGGATGATGGCCGGAAATGCGACCAGGGCCAACGAACCGGTGGCGGGGCTGAGCTGGCCGGCGCCGGCGGCCAGTGTGGCGCCCGCCAGGGCCGCCACCGCCCCGGCGATTGCCCACGCCACACGGTGAACTCGACGGGCGGGGATCCCCTGAGCCATGGCCGCCTCGGGATCGAATGCCGCCGCCCGCATGGCCAGGCCGAGCGTCGAGTAGCGAAAGAACACGAAGAATGCCGCCACTGCCACCGCAGCGAAGCCGATGGTCCACACGTCGCGGTCGGCCACGGTCACGCCGACCACGTCGCGCGTCTGGATGCCCCAGGGATCACCGAGGTTGCGGTTGTCCGGGCCCCAGATGGCGGTGACCACGTTGTTCAGCACGAACAGCAGCCCGATCGTGACCATGATCAGCGCGGCCGGCGGCTGGCCGACCAACCACCGCAAGACCGACGCCTCGGTCAGCACCCCGACCAGGGCTCCTGCGGCCATCGCCATCACCAACGAGAGGTAGAAGTTCAGGTCCCAGGTCTGGGCGAAGTTGAAGGTGAGGTAGGCGCCCAGAAGGACGAGGCTCGCCTGGGCGAAGTTGATGACGCCGGTGGCCTTGAAGACCACCGAGAACCCCAGGGCGATCAGTGCGTACTTGCACCCCAGCGCCAGTCCCGAGAACGCTGTCTGCAAGAGGTCGTCACCGGTGATCACCGCCAGGATCGGTCCCCCGGGGCCGCTCATCGGCATGCCCCCCACCGCCGCTCCGCAGCGAGCAACTCGCCGTGCGTCCGATTTGTGCCCGTGCGTTCACTCATCGGTACAGCGCCTCGATCATGGGACCGAACGCCGTCTCGATGGCCCGGCGCTTGACCTTCTGAGTGGCGGTCACCTCGCCGTCCTCGTGGTCCAGCTCCTTGGGCAGCAGCGCGAACTGCTTGATCTGTTCCACCGACGCCATGGTCGTGTTCACCCGTTCGACCACGTCTCCGATCAGCTCGATCACCTCGGGCTTGGACGACAGATCGGCGTACGTGGTGAAGGGGATGCGACGCTGCTGGGCCCAGCTGCCGACCGTGTCGAGCTCGATGCCGATCAGGCTCACCAGGTACCGGCGCTGATCACCTATGACGATGGCCTCGCGCACGTACGGCGAGACCTTGAGGGCGTTCTCGATCTCCGAGGGGCTGATGTTCTTGCCCCCCGCAGTGATGATGATGTCCTTCTTGCGGTCGGTGATGGTCAGGTAGCCGTCGTCGTCCAGGTGGCCGATGTCGCCGGTGTGGAGCCAGCCATCGGGATCGATGGTGTCGGCGGTCGCCTCCGGGTCGCGGAAGTACCCCACGAACGTTCCCGGTCCCCGGGTCAGGATCTCGCCATCGTCCGCGATGCGGACCTCGCAGTCGGGCACCGCTCGGCCCACCTTGCCCAGCCGGACCCCGTCGACCGGGGTGACCGTGGCCTGTGCCGAGTTCTCCGTCATTCCATAGCCCTCGAGCACCGGGACGCCCAAGGCCCAGAAGTACTCGAGCACCTGGGGGGCGATGGGAGCGGCACCGGATAGCGCGTACCGCATCCGGCTCATGCCGATCTTCTGGCGCAGCGACCGGTACAGCAGCAGCCAGCCGAGGGCGTACTCGACGGTCGCCAGCGGGCCCCGCTTCCCCCGCCAGCGCTTGCGGGCCATGTGGGCGCCCCGGGACATCCAGAATCGGTAGTTGGCCCGCTTCAGGGAGCCGGCATCCTGCATGCGAATCGTGATGGTGGCCAGGAGCTTCTCCCAGACCCGCGGCACGCCGAGGAAGAAGGTGGGCTGCACCGCCCGCAGGTCCGCCGCCAGGTCCTCGACACCATCGCCGAAGTTCACGACGTAGCCGTGGGCGATGGCGTCGATGACCGATATCAACCGCTCGGCGATGTGGCACAGGGGGAGGTAGGAGAGGACCTCGTCGTCGGGCGACACCGAGAACACCCGGCCACCGTTGCGGGCGGCTGCCAGCAGGTTGTCGTGCGACAACATCGCGCCCTTGGGCGGGCCGGTCGTGCCCGAGGTGTAGACGATCAACGCCGGCTTGGCCGAGTCGATCTCCGCGACCAGGGACGCGTAGTCCGTCACGCCACCCTGCGCCAAGCCCACCGCCTCGAGCTCGGCGCAGGTCATGAGGTCGGGGTCGGACATGTCGACGCCCCGGGGATCGATCACGACGATCTTGTCCAGCGCCTCCAGTTCGGCTCGAACTGCGAGCGCCTTGTCGACTTGCTCCTCGTCCTCGGCAATGAGCACCCTCGAGCCCGAATGCCGCAGCAGGTACTCGAGCTCGGCCGCCGGCGAGGTCGGATAGACGCCCACCGTGACGGCGCCGATGCCCTGCACTCCCATGTCGGCCAGCGCCCACGCCGGACGGTTGAGGCTGTGCACGGCGACGCGATCGCCGGGCTCCACGCCGAGGCTCCGAAGGCCGAGGCCGATGGCGGCCGCCCGCGCCGCGTAGTCGGCCCACGTGTACTGCTTCCAGATCCCGAGGTCCTTCTTGCGCATGGCGACCCGATGCGGCGTGGCCTGGGCCCGCTGGAGGAGAAGTGCCGGGAGCGTCGAGCCGCCGAGGTCGGCCGGGTGGCGCCCGGCCTCGACGGTCGGTGTTGTCGCGACGTTGGACATCACGAACCTCCCAGGTAGGCCTCGATGACGCGCGGATCGGCCCGCACCTCATCGGGGGTACCGGTGGCGATGGTGACCCCGAAGTCGAGCGCCATGACCCGATCGGCGATGTCCATCACCAGCTGCATGTCGTGCTCGACCAGGATCATGGGCAGGCGCAGCTCCCGGCGGGCCTCGAGGATGTACCGCGCCATGTCCTCGGTTTCCTCGAGGTTCATGCCGGCCACCGGCTCGTCGAGCAGCAACAGCTTGGGCTCCATCGCCAGCGCCCTGCCGAGCTCGATGCGCTTCTGGATGCCGAAGGGCAACAGCCCCACGGGCTGGCGGCGGTACCGGGTCAGCTCCAGCAGGTCCACGATCTGCTCGACGATGGCCCGGTGACGAATCTCCTCGCGCCGGGCCTTCCCCAACCACAGCGCACCAGCGGCGAACCCGCTGCTCATCAGGTGGTGCCGGCCGAGCAGGAGGTTGTCGATGAGCGTCAGCTGGGTGAACAGGCCCAGGTTCTGGAACGTCCGGCCGATACCCAGCCGGGCCACCCGAACCGGGCGCTCGCCTACCAAGTCGTGCCCGTCGAGCCGGATCGAGCCTGCGTACGGCCGATAGACGGCGGAGAGGCAATTGAAGATCGATGTCTTGCCGGCGCCGTTGGGGCCGATGATGGCGAAGAGCTCGTCGCGTCCGACCTCGAAGGTCACGCCCGCCAGGGCGGCGACGCCCCCGAAGTGCAATGTCAAGTCCGACACCGTCAACAGCGGTGTGCCGGTCACCTCGGGCGGGGGCGCCCCCTCTTCGGCCTTGGCATCTGTCGTAGTGGCCCTGGCCCTGGCGGCGGCCTCGGCCTCCGCCTCCACCACGCTCACGTCGTGACGCACTACACCCCCCAGCTCTTGCGTCGGCGGTAGGTCTTGACGTTGCGGAACGAGCGACGCTCGGCCGATGGGTTCATACCCAGGTAGAACTCTCGGATGTTCTGGTCGGACATCAGCTCGCCACCGGAACCCGACCGGACGACGCGGCCCTGCTCCAGCACCAGCCCGTGGTCGGCGATGGCCAGCGCCATCGTGGCGTTCTGCTCCACGAGCAGCACGCTGGTGCCCTGGGCGTTGATTTCGATGATGAGGTTCCGGATCTGCTCGACGACCAGGGGCGCGAGGCCAAGCGATGGTTCGTCGAGCAGCAACAGGCGCGGCGACGACATGAGCGCCCGGCCCATCGCCAGCATCTGCTGCTCGCCACCGGACAGGTACCCGGCGATCTGACGCCGGCGGTCCTTCAACACCGGGAACAGCTCCATGACCCGGTCGCGGCTCTCCGCCAAGCCCGACCGGTTGGTGTAGGCGCCGGCGCGCAGGTTCTCCTCGACGCTCAGCTCGGCGAAGACCCGGCGACCCTCCATCACCTGGGCCAGGCCGGCTCGGACCCGCCGGGCGGGGTCGTGGTGGGTGATGTCGCGTCCGGCGAAAGTCACGCGCCCCTTGGTGACCTTGCCCCGGTGCACCGGAAGCAGGCCGGTGATGGCCCGGAGGAGCGTGGTCTTACCGGCGCCGTTGGCTCCCAGGACGGCGACGATCTTCCCCGGGGGCACGGTCACGCTGACGCCGCGGAGCACCAGCACGACGTCGTTGTAGACGACCTCGAGGTTGGCCACTTCGAAGTCGCCGGCGCCCGGCTTCGCTCCATCGCCCGCCCGCGGCGCGGTTGCTTCGGCTCCCCCCTGCTCGGCCACAGGTTGCCCCATGTGCTGGTCCCCCCCCGGGATCTGGTGATCGCTACGTTAGTGACGTTCGTCGCAGAGGCCCAGCGGCGCCCGGGGCCGACGACCGGACGCCGGTGATGAATTCCGGCCTGGTCTTCACGTCGAACGACGCCAGCGAGGCCAGCACGATCGCCACGTCGCCGGCGGACAGGTCGGCGCTGAAGCTGACCATCGTCACCCCGTCGGACACCGTCCCCGTCGTGGACGCCCAGGTCTCCTGCGCTCGGCCCGAGAAGGACCCGGCGCGGAACGGCTCGCCCCAGGCGGGGGCGCGGCGGCCCATCCGGACGCGACAGCTGTCCGAGGTGACCCCCAGCGACAGCCACCCGTTCGACACCGCCCGCAGGTCGCGGTAGTCCAGGCGGAGCCAGGGGCACTCCTGCGGCAGCCCCAGGGTCCCATCACGGGTGGCTCGCGCGTCTGTCAGCGCCCACCCGGCTGGCAACCGAGCCAGCTCGAGGGCCTCCACACCCGCGGCATCGAGGACATCCATCGGCAAGGCGTCGCGTGCCGGGTCGCCGACCTCGGCGGGCCTGATGAGCTCGGGCTCTCCCAGGCGCTCGATGGCAAGCCGGACCGCGAGCTGGGGATCGTCGACGGGCACCGAGGTCACGGCGATGCGGTCGACGTCGCCCAGTTCGTCCAGGACCAGTGACACGTCGGCCCCGGCCAAGAGGTCGCCGTAGCGCAAGCCCGCCGCGTTCTGCGGGGCTACGGCGTGGAGCGTGCGCCGTCCGGCGGCGTCGGGTGGCTCGCTGCGCCGGTTGCCGGCCGAGCGCGCGACGTCGGCCAGCAAGGCCATGCCAAGTCGCTTGGGCCGGGGCGCCTCGAGCGCGTCCGGTGGACGCGGTTGCGTCACACGGGGCGACACGATCAGCTCCCACGGCGCGCCGGCCAGCCCGGCGGCACTCGACGCAGTCCGGCTCCAGGCGGTCTGCCCCGACGTGATCGTCTCGACCGCCCCGCCGCTCGCAGAGACCGCAACCTCTCGCGTGATGGCCTGTGGCAGCAGCACCGCGCCCTCGACGGTCACATCGCGTCCGAGCCACGTCCCGGGCCGCATCGGGCTGGGCCCGGCGGCGTGCACCGAGCCGTGGTACGCAAACGACCCGGCTTGTCCGAACCGTCGCACCGCCTCGGTGTAGGCGACATGTGCGGTGCCGGCTTGCGCGCGCTCGTCGGATGCGTCGCCCCGACCGGCTCGTCCGCCACCGCCTCGAATCAACACCGGCAGGCCCCCGGCCACCAAGCCGACCAGCGCGATGAAGACAACCACGCGAGTCCAGCGACTGGGCTGGCGGACCACCCGTGTCGACGACGCGCCGAGACCGGACCAGCGACCGCCCGCCTCCCGCAAGCGCAGCTCTTCGGTGGCCAGGGACCCGACGCGGATCAGAACCTCGTCGCCCACGGAGCCAGTGTCCCACCTCGGCTCGCTCGACTCAGCCCTTGGCATGGGCTGGCGGTACCCATTGGCGCGGGTCGTAGCATCGCGGGGTGACCTTTCCTCAGCGCCGGTTGCGCCGGCTGCGGCGCACGCCCGCCATGCGCCGCCTGGTGGCCGAGACCCACCTCGC